>Ga0272442_10006897_pt1 | contig 14798 bp, 7 predicted proteins | sample SSMForm2O_FD_200262 | JGI IMG/M metagenome (GOLD analysis project Ga0272442, IMG submission 200262) | Marine sediment archaeal communities from Little Sippewissett salt marsh, Falmouth, MA, United States - SSM-Form-2O | ecosystem: Environmental > Aquatic > Marine > Wetlands > Sediment ...
AGGCGGGCGGCGCGTGGCTCCTGCCGCTCGTCCGCTCGACGGCCAGCGTGAAAGGACTCGTCACGTTCCCCGTCGAGATCGTGTTCCTGTGCCGAACGGCTCCGCTGGTCCGTCGCGGGCAGACGGGACTGGCGTTGCCGCGCATCGATGTGCCCATCGCCTATGCGTGGTGCGAGGCCTACGTGCCCGAGGGGATGGAGGTGCCCGAGTGGGGGGGGCCGCTGCGCGCGGTCGAGCGCTACTCGAACGAGACGGCCACCGCCACGATGAGCTACGGCCTGGGCATGGCGGCCGAGGGCTACCGGCCCGCCACGCGTCCAGCCCCGGAGACGCCTGAGGGCGAGCCCAAGCCTGCCGAGAAGCCGCGGCGCGACTGGGGGGTCGTGCGCTGGTTCCGCGAGAGACCCTTCTCCATCGTTGTCGGGGGCATGGCGGCCGACGCACCGGCAGCGGCGGCCCCGCCCCCAGTGCAGCCCGCCGTGCCTCAGACTTGGGAAGACACCGGGGGCGGCACCGTGCAGTTGGGCCGCAACTACTACCGTGCGGGCAAGAGCTTCTACGACAAGCAGGACTATGCCAACGCGGCCGAGAGCCTCGAGAAGGTGCTCAAGTTCAACCCCAAATCGCCGGAAGCCTTCAACGCTGCGAAGCTGCTGGCGAACATCCGCACCGTGGTGAAGAACCAGGAGGGCGGGCAGGCGGGAGCGCAGTCGGGGGCGGCTAAGGCCGCTCGCATCCAGGTTACCCACGAGGTGCAGACGCGTCTGGCGAAGCTCGAGCGGCGCCAGGAGAAGCTGCTCGAAAGGGGGCTCTACGCGGCGGCGGAGGGACGCAAGGACGAGGCGAGCAAGACGCTGGAGGCCGCACGGTCGCTCGGCGAGCAGCTCATCGCTCAAGGCGCCAACAAGGCGGAGCAGCTTGCGCGTCTTCGCAAGGCGCAGGTGACCCTGGGCGATCTGCGCAAGGACCGCCTGGCCGACGCAAAGGAACGCTTCAAGAAGGTCAGGGAGCTCGAGGGCAAGGGCGATTACGAACTGGCCTACAAGACGGCTCAGAAGCTCCAGACCGGGGGCTTGATCTCCTCGGGCAAGCTCGGCGGGTGGGTTGCGAGCCTGGCCGCGAAAGCCGCGCGGGAGAAGGCCGAGAAGCAGGAGCGGAGCGCCCTTGTGAAACGGCTCGACTCGCTCAACCGCAAAGTCGCCGAGCAGCACCGCAGGCTCAGCAGAGCCGGCGACAAGGCGGCGATCGCCCATCGCCCCCGGCCGACCCGCGGTGAGGTCGCCCGCCAGTCCGTCGAGAAGCTCCACAAGGAAATCGACAAGCTCGAGAAGCTGGCCGACGCCCAGCGCGACGTGCTGGACAAGGGCACCGGGAGGAAGCGCCGCCTGCCCGGGGAGGCGAGGCCGACTCCCGGCAAGGCGCGCGACCAGGCCAAGACCCGCTTTGGGACCGTGCGCGCCTACGACATCAGCGACCTCACGCTCGACTACGGCGAGATTGCCGAGGGCCAGAAGCGACTCGCCCGCGAGAAGGCGCAGCCTACGCCTCTGAGGCGGAGTGGAGAGGAGCTCGATGGGGCCATCCTGGGCGGTGAAGACAGCGGCAGGACAAAGCTGAAGCCCGAGGAGCTCCTGGGCCTCGTGCGCCGCACCGTCGCCCCCCACGGCTGGGACGAGAGCGGGCGGCGCGCACAGGCCAGCGTGAGCTTCGAGGATGGCCAGATCGTGGTCCGCGGCTCGCAGAAGGGGCAGAAGGCGGTCTCCGACGTGCTCAACGAGCTGCGTCGGGCACGCGGCCCCCAGGTCGAGCGCGGCGGCCTGCTCGCCCGCCAGGAGGGCACGGGCGTGCTGCACGAGGACCGCTTCGACGGCGACCGGCCGACAGGAGAGGCCATCGACCGCAACGGGCGGTTCCAGAGCTTTGTCGCGCGCAACTACAAGTGGGCGCTGGCCGGTGATGAGCCCGATCGCGAGGACTCCCGCCCGCGCCGCCCAGACGGCCCCGTCCCGGTGCTCGACGATCTCTCCACCAAGCTCGGCACTAACCTCGGCCAGAAGGTGCAGTTCAACAGCATCAATCTCAACGTCGGTGCTGCCGCTGCCCAGCAGCTCGGCGCCACGTTTGTCACCGGCAACAACAACCTCCGCTACGGCCTGGTGGACGAGGGGCAGCTCCGCACGCTCCTCCAGGCCGGCGCCGCGCGCGGGAAGCGCGGCACACAGGTGGCCAGCAATGCCAGCCTCCAGGAGGCCATCGTGGGCACCAACGCCCTGCTGGCGAACGGCATGATCGCCAACCCCCGATTCGCCGGCGACGTGGCGAACACCCTGGAGGTGAACGGCAACCTCATCGACCTCACGCACGAGAAGTACATCGTGATCGACAACGGTGGCTTCCTGACCGCCGTCCAGGCCAACCCGATGCAGCACTGGACGGAGGCCAGGAACCCGTTTCCCTTCGTGGCGGCCGCGCCCGACATCCAGGTGCCCCGGGTGGGGCGTCTGGTGAAGTTCGAGAAGGCCCTGGTGGAGCCGACCGACGATCTGACCCTTCGTGGAGCCTACACGTGGAAAGGAGTGCAGCGATGAGGCAGCGAGTGCAATGGCTGGCAGCGGGGGCAATCCTGCTCGCCCAGTGCCTGGCCGTGGCGGGCGAGCCGCCGAAGCCCGAGGAGCCGGCCAAGAAGGGCGAAGTGGTCCTCTCCTGGGACCAGTTCGTCAAGATCACCGGCTACGACCCCGCGGTCAAGGGCAGCCAGGTGCTCACCATCCCGTGGAGCGAAGTCCAGTCGCTCCTTGGCGTGCAGGTCGAGCGGGTGGGCCAGGCGGCCACGGTGGACCTGCCCTGGCAGGAGTTCAAGGCCCTGCTCGAATGGTCGATCCGCACGAAGGCGGGCAAGGCCGCCACGCCGGCGCCCACCGACTTCGTGGTGGCATCGAGCGAGTATTCGGGCAAGCTCAGCGACGACGGTGCCGAGTTGGTGCTCAAGGCCACCGTGCAGATCCTCCGCCAGGCCGGCTGGTCGCGAATCCCCATCCTGCCCGGTTCGGTGGCCATCACCAAGGTCACCCTGCCCCAGGACGTGTTCCTCAACAGCACGGGGAAGTCCTACGAGCTGCTCACCGAGAAGGCCGGCTCGATCGACGTCGAGATCGGCTTCTCCGTGGCCGTGGAGAAGGAGGCGGGGATCAACCGGGTGAACTTCACCCGCGCGCTGACCGGCTCGAGCATCATCGACTTCACGATCGCGCGTGCGGATGTGGACGTGGAGGTGAGCGGCGCGCAGTCCACCGTGGCCAAGCCCGCGCAGGGTGCCACCCAGGTGGCCGCGGCCATCCCTACCAGTGTGCCCCTCAACGTCTCGTGGGAGCGGGCGTTGCCCAAGGTCGAGGCCGCCCCGACCAAGATGTATGCCGAGACCCGCACCCTCGTGGGCGTGGCCGAGGGAGTGATGCTCTGCCAGGAGTCGGTCAAGCTCAACATCCTTCACACCGCCGTCCGCGAGGTGAAGCTCAAGGTGCCCGATAAGGCCAGCGTGCTCACCGTCCAGGGCACGGGCGTGCAGGACTGGCGCGTGGACGCCGCGGGCGAGCTACAGGTGGTGTTCCGTGCCGAGATGCTCGGCTCCCAGAGTCTCACCATCACCTACGAGCGGCTGGCCACGGACAGCACGGAGGTGCCGATCATCGCCGTCCAGGGCGTCGAGCGCGAGAAGGGCTTCGTGGGCGTGGTGGCCGTGACCAACGTCGAGATCGCCAGCGAAAGCGTCACGGGCGCCCGCACGATCGACGTCCGCCAGCTCCCGCCCGACCTCGTGGCAATGACGCAGCAGCCCATCCTGCTGGGCTTCCGCTACGTGGGCCAGCAGCCCACCATTCCGCTCACCATCAAGCGCCACGGCGAGGTCAGCGTGCTCGTCACCATCGTCGATAGCGCGCTCTACACGTCGATGCAGCTCAACGACGGTCGCCGCATCACCAAGGTGGCCTACAGCGTGCGGAACAACCGCAACCAGTTCCTCCGCCTCAAGATGCCCGAGGGCGCGGAGATCTGGTCGGTCGAGGTCAGCGGCAACACCGCGGCTCCCGCCAAGGACGACGAGGGGAACGTGCTCATCCCCCTCGTCCGCAGCGCCAGCGGAGCCACCGAGCTCGCCTCGTTCCCCGTGGACGTGGTCTACGTGGAGACGCCCGCCGCGGCGGCGTCCACGAAGGGCAAGCTGCGGGTGGACCTTCCCTCCCTCGGCGCGCCGGTCATGCACATCATGTTCAACTACTACCTGCCCGCCGAGGGCAAGTATACGGTCGGTTGGTTCGGCGGCAGCGGCTTCACCGGGCCGCTGCGGCTCGTCGAGCAGTTCACCTCCCTGGCCACGGGACAGGTGCAGGTGGTCGTGCACGACGCGGAGCAGCAGGCGCAGCAGATGGAGTCACAGGTCCAGGCCCGCGTGGAGGCCCAGGCCAAGGCGGCGGGTGCCACGCCCATTCGGGTGCGGCTCCCGATCAACGGCAAGCTGTTCCGCCTCGAGAAGATCCTCGCCCTGCCGCAGGACACCCTGTGGTTCGAGGTGGCCTACCGCGGCTGGAAGCCGGCGAAGTAGTCCCGACGGCGCTCGCAGCCTGATAATGAACGCGGAGCCACGATGCCATCGCGTCGTGGCTCCGCCTGCGTTCGGCGCTTACACGTGCATTATCCCGTGAGTCGCTGGCGGATGCTCATGCGCGGTTGACCACCATCAGCGTCGCCCGGCCTCATGAAGTGCCCTGATGTCCTCGTCGAAGTCTTCCACATCGTAGTGCACGGCAATCCTGCGGCTGGCGAGGAGATGCTGGAACTGAAGGCGGTCCATGCCCGCGAGGCGGCTTGCTTGCGCGAGGGTCAGCTTCTCCTTCTGGAACAGGAGAACGGCGACTTCCTGGCGCAGTTCCTCCTCGGTCATCCGAGTCGCTTGGAAGAGGTCGTCGGGAATGATCAACGTCATGGCCGGGTGCCTCCGCTGCCTGCATCCTCCCAACGCACGCATTATAGTCTTCTGGGGAGCCTGCGTTCAAGAACAATCGCCGGCCCAGACCACGTAGTGGGAACGGCCAGTGCGCGGCGTGCGAATCACTGAAGCCTATGCATGGCCTCCGCGAGCGCCAGGGCCACGGAATCCACTACTCGAACCGCTCGCGGATGGTCTGGGCGTGGACGGGGAGGCCTTCGTTTTCGGCGAGGGCGATCACCGCGTCCTTGAGGTGCGCCAGGCCAGCCTTCGTGAGGTACTGGTAGGTGGGCTTCTTCACGAAGTCGTCCAGGCTCAGGCCGCTGAACATCTTGGCACACTGGCCGGTGGGGAGCACGTGGTTGGTGCCGGAGGCGTAGTCGCCGGCGGGCACGGGGGCGTAGGGGCCGAGGAAGATCGAGCCCGCGTGCTTGATCCGCGGCAGCAGCGAAATCGGGTCCTCGGTCACCACCTCGAGGTGCTCGGCCGCGTAGTCGTTGGTGAACTCGATCGCGTCGTCCATCGAATCGACGATGAGGACGGCGGAGTTGTTGGCGAGGGCCTGGTCGATGATCTCGCGGCGGCTCACCTCGTCGAGGGCCTTGTTGATCTCGTCGCACACGGCCTGCGCGAGCGTGGGGGAGGGGGTGACGAGGGCGCCGGCGGCATCGGGGTCGTGCTCGATCTGCGAGATGAAGTCGATGGCCAGCCAGCGGGGGTTGGCCGTCTCGTCGGCCAGGATGAGGATCTCGCTCGGGCCGGCGGGCGAATCGATGTCCACCTCGCCGAACACGGCCATCTTGGCCGCCGTGACGTAGCGGTTCCCCGGGCCGACGATCTTGTTGACCTTGGGCACCGTGTCGGTGCCATAGGCCATGGAGCCGACGGCCCACGGGCCGCCCATCTTGTAGATCGCGTCGCAGCCCGAGATATCGGCGGCCACCAGGCTCGACGCGTTGGCCACCATCCCCTTGTCGGGCGGGGTGCAGGCGATGATGGTCTCGACGCCGGCCGCCTTGGCGGGGATCACGGTCATCAGCACGCTCGAGGGGTACGCCGCGCGGCGGCCGGGGATGTAGCAGCCCACGATGTCCAGCGGACGCACCACGCGCCCTGCCAGGATGCCCGGTGCGACCTCGATGGACCACATCTCTCGCTCGCGCTGTGCCAGGTGGAACTTCTCGATGTTCGCCGCCGCGAACCGCAGGTACTCGACGATCTGGGGGTCCAGGGCCTCGTAGGCCGCGTCGATCTCCTCCCGCGTCACCTTCAGATCCGCCAGCGAGATGTCGGTCTTGTACTTCGTGTAGTGCTCGGTCGTCACGGCATCGCCGCGCTTCGAGATGTCCACGCAGATGTCGCGCATTTCCGCGAAGATCGCCGACACGTCTTCCATCGACCGCTTCAGGATCGCTTGCCGCCGCTGCGGCGAGAGATCGGCGAGTTTCTCGGGTGTGATCACATCGAGTCTCCTGTCTGCTGCTCACTTCCAGGGGCTGCTCGGCCCGCGAAGAGAACGCGGGGGTCAGCGTCCGACACGGGCGTGACGCCACGGACGGGACGCCTTCAGAAGCTCAGATTTTAGCAGGCGGGGCGAATATCGTCAAACTCGCCTGGGCACTTCTACGAGGCCGCTACGCCGCGATCCGAGGCCGCTCAGGAGACGCCCCGCTCAGAAAAAAACCGCTTTGGGGTTGCCATCGGGAGCAATGGCTGGTATAAGGGACCGGATGTCTCCCCGTCGTTCCTGTCGTGCCGGGAGGCGCCAGGAACGAAGCTGAAGTGCTCTTTTCCCTGTCCGTTGGCATTTCCCCTTCAACGATCGATCCAGTCGCCCGGCCTGTGAGTGATGTGGCTCCAGGCTGGTGGTGCGGCTCTGCTCTGTCCTTGAGGAAGGACCGCTGTTGTGGGCAAGCTGTTGGGAGCCCTGAAGGATCCCGAGCCCTCCTTGAGCCCGATTTACTGCGTAGATGAACTCCCTCCAAAGGAGCGCGAAGAGCTCGAGCGTCTGGCCGGCCCGGCCGACAGGATGCGGACGGTGGTCGACTCGGACCTCCTGTCGTCTGGCCAGTACGGCCGCTGCCGGCTGATCGTGTGCGACCGCACGCTTTTTGTCGAGGAGAACGGCGAGCGGGGCGAACGGATCCCGCTCGCGGACGTGAGTTCGACCTGCTGCCGCGATTTCGTGGGCAACGGCCTGCTCGAGGTGCGCACGCGCGACGGCCGGCGCCACGAGGTGATTCGCTACTCGAAGACCACCTCGGAGTCCTTCCAGGAAATCTCCGAGCAGATCAACCGCACCCTCAGCCTGAGCGACGAGGAGGTGAGCGCCCAGGAGGAGGAGGTGGCCAAGACGTCGGGGCCGAAGGAAGCCAAGGGCACCTATCGCTGCCCCAACTGCGGCTACCCCCTTGGCTACGCCACGGATGCGTGCCCGAAGTGCACGAGCAAACGCCTGATCATGCTCCGCCTGATGCGCCTGACCCGGGCGCACATGCACCTGGCCATCATCGGCATCGTGCTCGCCATCGTCTTCACCCTCGCCAGCCTGGGGCCGGGCTACCTGGTCAAGCAGCTCATCGACAAGGCGCTCAAGCCCGTGGGCGAGCCGAACCTGTCCGTGGCCGCTCGGGGCTGGCGGCTCTTCGTCATCGGCTGGATCCTGCTGGGGCTGCTCGGCGTCCGCATGATCACGGCCCATTTCCGCATCAAGATCATGGGCACGCTCGGCGTCCGCATCGTCGCCGACCTGCGCCGCAAGCTCTACCGCACCCTCCAGCGCCTGAGCCTGAGCTACTACGACCGCGAGCACACCGGCCGCATCATGTCCCGCGTGCTCAGCGACACGGCGAGCGTGCAGCGGTTCGTCACGGGTGGCCTCCAGCAGCTTGTGGTCCACTCGCTCAAGGTGGTCGGCATCGCCGTGGTCCTCTTCGTCATGAACTGGCGCCTGGCGGCGCTGGCGCTCCTGCCGATCCCCGTGGTCGTGGTGCTGGGCAAGAAGTTCTCGCGCCGTTTCCGCCTCATCTTCCGCTCCGTGCGCCGCAAGTTCGCCACGCTCTCCGCCTCGCTCTCCGAGACCATCTCGGGCATGCGGGTCGTCAAGTCCTTCGCCCAGGAGGACCGCGAGATCGGCTTCTTCGAGAGCAAGCTCGGCGAGGTCAACGACGCCCGCCTCGCCGCCGTGCGGGCCAAGGCCAAGTTCAGTCCCGCCGTCACCTTCATGATGGGCGTCGGCACCATCGCCGTCTGGTACGTCGGCGGCGGGCAGGTGCTCGGCGAAGCCCTCACCCTCGGCACCCTCATCCTCTTCATCAGCTACATGCAGCAGTTCTACAACCCCGTGCAGCAGCTCATCAACCTCACCGAGGCCTTTCAGGAAAGCGCCACCGCCGCCGAGCGGGTCTTCAATATCATGGACATGCCCTCCGAGGTCGCCGACCACGACAACGCGTGCCAGCTCGAGCAGGTGCGAGGCTGCCTCGAGCTCGAACACGTCTCGTTCAGCTACGACGAGGGCAACCCCGTGCTCAAGGACATCACGCTGACCATCCGGTCCGGCGAGATGATCGGCCTCGTCGGCCAGACGGGCTCAGGCAAGAGCACCCTCGTCTCCCTCATCTGCCGCTTCTACGATGCCACCAAGGGACGCATCGTGCTCGACGGCACGGACCTGCGGGACATCCAGACCCGCTCGCTGCGCCAGAACATCGGCATGGTGCTCCAGGATTCGTTCCTGTTCGCGGGCACGATCAAGGAGAACATCGCCTACGGCCGTCCTGAGGCCACCGAGGCGGAGATCATCCGCGCCGCGAAGGCTGCCAACGCGCACGACTTCATCATGAACCTGCCCGACGGCTACGACAGCGAGGTGGGCGAGCGTGGGGTCATGCTCTCCGGCGGAGAGAAGCAGCGGGTCTCCATCGCCCGCGCCATCCTCAAGGACCCCGCCATCCTCATCCTCGACGAAGCCACCTCGGCCGTCGACACCGCCACCGAAGCCTCCATCCAGGAGGCCATGGACCGCCTGGTCTGTGGCCGCACCACCATTGCCATCGCCCACCGGCTCTCCACCCTGCGCAACTCGGACCGGCTGCTCGTGATGGACAACGGGGAGATCATTGAGGAGGGCACCCACGAGGAGCTCGTCCACAAGCCCGATGGCGTGTACGCCGAGCTGTGCAGGATCCAGGCCTCCTTCGCCTCGGACGTGCTGGCCGTCATCTAGCCAGGAGAGGACAGGAACCCGAAGATGGCTGACGACGATTCCTTCATCCCCGCGCCCGACGTGCGGTTCAGCCGCGACGCCGATGGGCGCGTGGTGATGATCCAGGGCAACGACACCCGCATGATCGGCAACCTGCTCTCCGCCTTCCCCCTCACGCGCCCCGGCCGCATGGTCTCGGTGCGCGACGAGGAGGGCCAGGAGATCGGCGTGCTCGACGACATCCGGGGCCTCGACCCCGACTCCCTGTCCATTCTGCGCGAGGAGCTCGAACGCTCCTACTTCATGCCCCGCATCACCGACATCCTGGACATCCGCGAGGAGCACCGCGTGGTCACCTGGGAGGTTGTGACCGACCGCGGCGAACGCAAGTTCGAGGTCCGCAGCGTCCGCCAGAATGTCCGCCGCATGGGCCGCCGACGCCTCGTGATCAAAGACGTAGACGGCAACCGCTACGAGGTGCGCGACTGGATGGGCCTGCCCGCCCTCGCCCAGAAGCTCATCCAGATCTACCTGTAAGCTACGGCGTCGGGGCACCGAGGCGCCCAGCGAGCTCATCGGCGGAACCAGACGCCGAGACAATGACCAGCCGCTGCCCCAGGGCCTGCTTGGCGGGCCACGGGTTCCCCAGCACGTCGCGCACCGCCGCGTCGGGTGCCGATGGCGGCACGTAGGCACCGTGGCTCGGCCTGGGCGCCAGCACGGCCACGGAACGCTTGGCCCCGGCGGCCTCGAACATGTAGGCGAACACCCCCTTGGCCACCTCGATGCGACGCACGAACCGCGTGTCCTCCAGCTCCCAGGCCAGCGCGGCGTGGCCCGCGGCCATCGGGTGGAGATACCCCTCCTGGGTCACCAGCACCCCGAAGGCGCCCGGCGGCCCGAAATAGCCGTGGCAGTGCATCGAGTAGAGGAACACTTTGGAGCAGCCCGCACCGAGCAGGCTCACGATGTAGCGGCACAGGCGGTCGGCGCTGTCGAGGCAGGCCGCGGGCGTCTGTCCCTGCACCGTGTGGTGGTACATGCCGTTGCCGAGCATCTCGCGTGCGGCGGAGCCCTCGGTCATCCACACGGGGCGGTCGATGCGGCCGAGCTTCTCGGCGATGGGGCTCGTGGCCGTCGCGAAGCCCTTCTCGATGGCGTCGCCGGGATAGGCGAGCACGCCGCTCGCGTAGTTGTGGTAGCACACCACGTCGGCGTGATCCAGGCCGCCCGCCTCCACGACGCCGCGCGTCCATTCCGTGCCGTGGATGCTGCTGCTCCCGCCTCCGCCCGTGGTTGAGTTCACGCCCAGGAGGATGGCCTTGGCGTCGACCGATCGCGCGTTCTCGCGGGCAGTCTTCATCAGCCGGGCGAAGTCGGCCTGGGGATGCTGGCTCGTGAAGTAGCCGGCCCGCCCGCCCTTCTCGGCGTCGTGGCCCACGCCCCACCAGGCGTGGATCCACGGCTCGTTCCACACGTCCCACGTGTCCACCACGTCCTTGTAGCGGGCCACGGCCACGCGGACGTAGTTTGCGAAGTCCGCGAGGCGCTTGGGCTGGTAGAAGCGGTCGAAGTAGCCGTTCACCGCCCGTCCCGGGTAGTGGCTCGCCCACTCGGGCGCCGTGCTCAGGCACGGGAGCACCTTGATGTGGTCGCGGCGGTAGCGGCGGATCTCCTTGTCGTGGAACGTCCACACCCCCTTCTGCCGCTCGAGGTGGTACCAGCCGATGTAGGGCAGGCCGGCGTCGTGGAGCCGCACCCAGTTCACCCCCACGGCCTTGGCCATCAGGTTGTGGCGGGTGGTGGAGTTGGTGTGGACGCCGAAGGGGGAGCGGGGAGCGTCCTTGCCCCAGTAGCGCGGCCGGCGGAGGCGGTAGACCACCAGCTCGTTGAGCGGGCTGATCCGCTTGCCGCGTGCATCCTCCGCCCAGGCCTCGATGCGGAACGGGCCGTAGGGCGTGCGGGGGTGCGCCACGTCGTAGCGATGGGTGCCGCCGAGCCAGGCGCCCCTCCCGGATGGCAGGCTCAGCTCCTTCGCCTTGCCGTAGGCGTTCACCACCTTGAGCTTCACCGTGGCCGCGCGCCGGGTGCCGGTGACCTGGAAGCGGACGGCGGCCCGCTCGTCGTCGAACTGCACCCGCGCGGGCGAGGCATCGGACTTCGGGAGCGCCAGGGCCACCTCGCAGGGCATCTGCGACTCGTAGGGGATCGGCTCGGAGCCCGCAGCGGCCTGGAGGCCGTCGATCCAGAACGTCCCCGCCCCTTCCACCCGCAGGGCGTACACGCCGCCGAGCAGGCGCGGCTGGAACGTCACGTGGGCGCGCGTCCAGCCCGTCGGGCTGTCGATGTCGATCTCCCTGCCGGCCATGCCGCCGCCGTTGTGGAGGACGGAGAGCTTGAGGCGGAGCTTGCCTCGGACGTGGAGGCTCGCAGTGTGCTTCTCGCAGGCGAGCTTCACGAGGAAGGGCTCGCTGGTGAGCCGCATGGGCTGGGCCGCCTGGATGCGCAGGGCAGGGGAGCCGCTCGGCCCGGCCACCGCCCCGTCGGGCCCGATGACCACGTCGTCGCCGTCCGAGCTGTCGCGGCCGAGCGACCAGCCGCTCTGAATGCCCAGGGGGAGCCGCGAGTTGCGGAACAGGTTCCTCGGGCCGCCGTCGGGATACTTCGCCCGAAGCTCCGCCACGATGTCCTCCCGCGAGAGCTGTGCGAGGCGAAGCTCTGCGATGTCCACCTGCCCCACGCCATCGAGGTTCACCCAGAAGCCGATCGGCTGGCGGTTCGCGCGCATCTGGAAGTCGAAGGTCTGGGAGCGCCACTCCGCCGAGAGGGCAGGGCGGACCTCCCAGAGGAACTTGTAGGGCGTGCCGCGCTGGCGGATGCCCATGTGCACGGTGCTGCCCGTGGGCGTGCGAGCGGTCACCTCGAGGCGGAAGTATGCGGTCTTGGGCAGGTCGGGCAGCGGGCAGGTCGCCTGGCACCGGCCGTCGTCGAGGCGGGTGACCGCGATGCGGGTGTAGGTGCGGTCGCCGTCGCGGCCGTCCTGGTAGTCGGCCCACACGTTCGCCCACTCCGAGTTGTCGGCCCAGCCCTTGGGCAGGCGGCCTGTGACGCGGGGGTTCCTCTTGGCGGCGCTCGCCTGCGCGTCCACGGTCTCGCGGCCAAACTGCGTGTCGATGAGCACCTTCGGCGCCGCAAGGGCCACTCCGCTCAGGCAGGCCACGCAGCACACGATCAGGGCACGATGCCTCACGTCCGACTCCTTATGATGGGGTAGACAGACCATTCTATGCCGAGCGCGCGCGTCGAGCAACCGCGCCAGGTGCACGCGGTTGACAAACCCACCCCGGCGGGGCAACATAGGATGCCCGTCCGCTATGCCCGTTGCTGCGAAGGAGGCCGCCGTGAAGCTGCGTGGCGTTCGTTTCCTTGCGCTTGTGCTTCTTGTCTGCCCATGTGCCTGGGCGCTGACCATCCAGGCGGAGAAGGCGCGCATCGCCACCGCCGGCAAGCGTATCCAGGGCGGCTGGAACCTGTTCACGAACGGCCGCGTGGGCGACTTCGTGCGCGTCGCGAAGGCGGGGAACTACACGGTGGTCGTCCGCGCCCACGGCAGCCCGGCACGCGGGGTGTGGCCGAACATGACCGTGCTGCTCGACGGCGGGTCGCGCGGGGGCGCCGACGTGGCCACGAAGGAGCCGACGGACTACACGTTCCGCATCGAGATCCCGGCCGGGGCGCACGCCATCGCCGTGGCCTTCACCAACGACGCCCTCGTGGGCGGCGAGGACAGGAACCTCTACCTCCACAGGATCGACATCCGAGCCCCCGAGGGCACGCCCGACCCCGCGCTTGCCGACAGGAAGGAGCTCACGGTGGCCGCTCAGAAACAAGAGGAGTCCGTTGTGGAACGGGCACGGGCCGACATCGAGAAGCACCGCAAGGCCGACGCCGTGGTGCGCGTGGTGGACGCCGAGGGCACGCCCGTGGCGAACGCAGCCGTGGCCATCGAGCTGGCCCGCCACGAGTTTCTCTTCGGCTGCAACATCTACCGCTTCGGCCGCTACAAGACCGCCGAGCGCAACGAGGCCTACAAGCGGCGCTTCCGCGAGCTTTTCAACGCCGCCACGCTGCCCTTCTACTGGCGCGGCTACGAGCGCGAACGCGGCAAGCCAAACTACGGCAACACCGACACGATGATCGCCTGGTGCCAGGAACACGGCATCCGCATGAAAGGCCATCCGCTCCTGTGGGGCCACCAGGCGGGCAGGCCCACCTGGACGGACGACAAGCAGCCGTCGCCCGAGATTCAGAAGCAGCGCGTCACCGAGATCGTCCGACGCTTCAGCGGCAAGATCGAGTTCTGGGAGGTCGTCAACGAGCCCTCCCACTGCCGCGAGGTGGCTATCGACCAGCCCTACCGCTGGGCACGAGCCGCCGACCCCGAGGCCTACCTGATCGTCAACGACTACTACGTGATGGCCAACGGCTATCCCCCCTTCTTCAAGCTCCTCGAGAAAGCCATCAAGGACGGAGTTCCCTTCGACGGCATCGGCATCCAGGCCCACGAGCCGCGCACGATGCGCTTCCCGCTCGAAAAGGTTCAGCAGACCCTCGACCGCTACGCCACCCTCGGCCGCGAGCTCCACATCACCGAGTTCACCCCCTGCTCGGCGGGCCAGCCCATCACCGGCTCCCACATCCAGGGCAAATGGGACGAGGCGGCGCAGGCCGACTACGCGACGAAGTTCTACACCGTGTGCTTCGCCCATCCCGCCGTCCGAGCCGTCACTTGGTGGGACCTGTGCGACGACGGCTCCTGGCTCAAGGGCGGCGGCATGCTCCGTGCCGACCTGACCCCCAAGCCCGTCTACACCGAGCTGAGGAAGCTCATCCACGAGACCTGGCATACACGCCTCGAGGCGAGGACCGACGCCAAGGGCGAGGTCCGCTTCCGCGGCTTCTTCGGCGCATACATCGTCGAGGCCGACGGCAGGAAGGCCAGCGTGAGCCTCTCGAAGGCGGGCGGGCGCGAGTTGATCGCGGCACTCCGCTGACACAGCAGCATCCGGGGGTCGAGCATGGACATGCCAGTGACTCTCTTCCTTGGGCTGGTGCTCGCCAGCGTCGGGGTATCCGCCGAATGGTTCATCGGCCCCGCGGGGAAGCCTTCCAACCCCGGCACCCAGGGCGCTCCGTGGGACATCGCGTCGGCGCTCGGCGGCAAGCAGAAGGTCGCCCCTGGCGACACGCTGCGCCTGCTCGCGGGCACGTACCGGCGGCGGCCGAAGGAGCAGTTCGAGGTGCGGCTCGCGGGCACGGCGGAGAAGCCCATCCACGTGCGCCCCGCGCCAGGGGCTCGGGCCACCATCGACGGCGGCCTCGCCGTCCACGCCCCCTCCGCACACGCCTGGCTCCGCGACCTCGAGATCCTCGTCTCCGAGCCCAACCCCGAGAAGATCGCCACCGGCGGCTCGCACCCGAAGGACTTCACCCGCCCCTGGGGCGGCCTCAACATGTTCGGCGGCAAGCACTGCAAGTATATCCACATCACGATCCACGACTGCCGCCAGGGCATCAGTTGCTGGCGTGGCGAGACCGACCCCGAGA
>Ga0272442_10006899_pt1 | contig 14797 bp, 14 predicted proteins | sample SSMForm2O_FD_200262 | JGI IMG/M metagenome (GOLD analysis project Ga0272442, IMG submission 200262) | Marine sediment archaeal communities from Little Sippewissett salt marsh, Falmouth, MA, United States - SSM-Form-2O | ecosystem: Environmental > Aquatic > Marine > Wetlands > Sediment ...
AGAGACCTGACCGCAGTAGCCGCCTATGATGTTCCACGACTGCGACATGGCCGCGAAAAGCAGCAGAAGGATGAAAACATGTTTGGTGAACGAGCTTGCGAGGACTCCCGGGATCAGAGGCAGTACGGCGAAAAGTGCAATAACGCCCGCCAGCACCATATCCTTGCCCGCAAATCTTTTGTTGTTCGCCAGCATCCCGGTCACCACCCGAAAAGGCCTTTGGGCCTGACGATAATGACGGCAAGGTACAGGCCAAAGACAGCTACATATTTAAACACCGGGGCGATGTAGAAACCACTCAGTGATTCAACTACGCCTATCAAAAGAGCCGCGAGCAGCGCGCCCGGAATGCTGCCAAAGCCTCCAAGGGCCACACAGACAAAGGCCAGAAGACTGAAAAGGCCTCCTACTTCAGGATGAATAGCCAGATAGGAGGGGAGAAGGCCACCGGCGACACCGACGCAAGCTCCGCCAAGTCCGAAAACCAGCAGATATATTTTTTCGGTGTCTATGCCCATCAGTTCTGCAGCTTCCTTGTCCATGGCCGAAGCCTGTATGGCCCAACCCAGACGTGTTTTTTTGATGACGTAATAGAGGATGAATATCACTGCAAGAGCGAATACGCCCGTTACCAGCTGCGGCAGAGGAAAAATGAGACCTCCAAGGGTGATCGTTTTACCACCCAGTATGGTTTCACCCAGGATTCTGAAATTGGGAGAAAAACGGTTGAGACAAACGTTTTTAAGCAGCATGGAAAGCCCGAACGTCGCCAAAAGCGCGGACATGGCTGATTTCCCTATGGTGTTCTTTATGATAAGGCGATAGGTGAGAGCCCCGATAATGAAAAGGAATACCGCCGAAGCCGCCCAGGAGACCAGCGGGTCCACGTTCATCAGAAAACCAAGCCAGTAACTAACGTACATAGCCACCATCAGAAATTCCCCGTGCGCAAAATTGATGACGTCCATGACGCCCCAGATCAGGCTCAAACCGGCCGCCACGAGCGCGTAGAGCATACCGCTGAGCAGCCCATCCAGAATGACCTGGAAAAATGTCGTCATGCGCCTGCCTCCTTTCAGTAGCTTAACCTTCGTCCAAAGAAAGGGCAGCAGAGACCCTGAAAGCGCCCTGCTGCCCGTACTGCCGGTAACGCAGCGCTACCGTATATCGGCAGGCCGCGTCGGTAGGAACACTATCTACCTTTTGTCCCAGGGCGTCATCGGGAACACGATCTCGGTGTCGGCGTATTCCTCGGGGAATATCCTCTTGTATTCTCCGCCCTGAAGCTGCGTGATGATGCTTGTGGACATCATGTTCTGACCCTGTTCGTCGAACGCCACCTTGCCGCCGAGGGAAAGGGGAGATATCCATTCGTTGTCGTGAAGCGCCTGGGCCACGGTGTCGTAATCGAGCGTACCGGCCTTTTCAAGCCCCTGGGCCAGCACCAGCATTGCAACGGCTTCCTGGATGCAGTCGCTGTCGAACGGAACACTGGGATCCGTTTTTTCCATGTATATCTTTTCAACTGCGGCGACAGCGGGCATCAGCTCTGCGAACTCGGGGGAATATCCGGTCCCGCCCATGAAGTAGTTGGCGTCGTCGGCAAGCTGTTTGGTGATCATTGGATCCTGGTATCCCGTGCAATAGTTCAGCGCCATTTTGGGCAGCCAGTTGACCTGTTTCATGGTACGCACCCAGAGGGTGTAGTCTCCTCCAAGGCACGCCCCGAAGACCACATCGGGGTCGGCGGCCTTGAGCGTCTGGACTTCACTGTTCAGATTGGTCGCACCCGGGTTGAAGGCCACATCGGCCACTACAGAAAATCCAGCTTTTTCGGCGGCCTTTATGCCTTCATCTGCGGCGTGTTTTCCGAACTCGGTGTTTTCGTAGATAAGACCAACGGTCTTGAGACCGGCGTCTTTGGTTTCGTTGAGCCATTTCATAACGAGGACGAATTCATGAGACTCCGTTTTGTCGGTTGGAGCCATACGGAAGAAGTAGTGGAAATCGCGCTCGGTAAGCGCCGCGGAACTGGAGCATCCGCACATGAAGATCTTTTTCTGACGCTCCGCTACAAAGCTTGCCGGTTTGGTAACAGCGCTGTTGTAGGATCCTATGATGGTATAGACCTCTTCCTGATTGAAGAGCCTTTCGGCTTCGGCCTTGCCAACATCGGGTTTACCCTGGGTGTCTGCGTTGACCAGCTCCACCTTGTAGACATCATCGCCTATCCTGATGCCTGCTTGCGCAGCAAGAGGGACGTCGATATCCGGATGTTCATTGTTGATGACTTCGACGGCCGTTTCAACCGCAGCCTGACAACGCTGTCCCGCCGTAGCGCAGGGGCCCGTGAGCGGGAAAAGCGTTCCGACCTTGATAACCTTTTCCGCTGCAAGAGCCGCGCCCGAGGCGAAGCCCAGGAGCAGAGCTCCCATTACCAAAACCGCCACAACAAACCTGCCAGTTCTTACCTTCATTTCCACATATTCCTCCTTTTCAGGTTCAAGTATACGATGGCCCGCGAAGCGACCCTCGTTCATCCTGATACTACATATATCTTACATCCAAATAGTCAGTCTTTTCAAATTCATTTTTCAATCATTGACATTTCGGGGCCTGGATCAAATAATGTAAGCAATAAATTCCGTTCGGAGGGTCTGTTCATGAAAAAAGGAAACCTGCTCTATGAGGGCAAGGCTAAAAGACTTTACGAAACCGACGATCCGTCTGCTCTTCTTCTTGAGTACAAGGACAGCCTTACGGCTTTCAACGCTCTCAAGAAAGCGGAGCTTGCGGGAAAGGGCGAACTGAACAACAGTATCAGCGCCCATATCTTTTCGCTACTGGCGGCCGGAGGCGTTCCCAACCATTTCGTCAAAAAGGTCGACAGCATGCATCAGGTGGTCAGAAACGTAAAGATCATTCCGCTGGAAGTGGTGGTCAGGAACATCACCACCGGCTCCCTGTGCAAGCGCCTGGGAGTGGATGAAGGCATACGGCTTTCACCCCCGCTGGTGGAGTTCTACCTCAAGGACGACGACCTGGGCGACCCGATCGTGACCGAAGACCACATAAATGTATTTTCGTGGGCGGGTGAAAACGAAATATCGCTGATGAAACAGACGGCCCTGAAGACCAACAACATATTGAAGGATATTTTCTCTCCTCTGGGAATCGTTCTTGTGGACTTCAAGCTGGAGTTCGGGCGTACGGATTCCGGCGAGGTGATACTGGCGGACGAGGTTTCACCGGATACCTGCCGTTTCTGGGATTCTACCAGCGGCGAGCGTCTGGACAAGGACCGGTTCCGCAAGGACCTGGGAGATGTCCTGGGCGCTTACAGAGAAATATGGAGACGTCTTTCCGAAGGGGGAAAAACCGCATGACGCATATCGCCAGGATATACGTATCGCTCAAGGAAGGCGTCCTGGATACTCAGGGAAAGGCCGTAGCGCATTCACTGCAGCGACTTGGCCATGATTCGCTCAAAGACGCCCGTATAGGCAGATACATCCAGTTGAGGATAGACGCCCCCGACACGGATGAAGCCCGCACAAGAGCCGACGCCATGTGCAGGGAGCTTCTGGTGAACGACCTTATAGAGGAATACACCATGGAACTGGAGCCTTGCGAATGAGGGCTTCGGTAGTTGTTTTTCCCGGGAGCAACTGCGACAGGGACGTTATGGACTCTCTGGCGGAGGTGCTGGGCATAACGCCGCAGCCCGTGTGGCACGATGATGAAACTCTTCCGGAGGAACCAGGGCTTGTTGTGCTGCCCGGGGGTTTTTCGTACGGAGACTATCTTCGCTGCGGCGCCATGGCTGCTCGCGCACGCATAATGAAGGACGTGCGGCGTCACGCCGCCGATGGAGGTCTGGTGCTTGGTATATGCAACGGTTTCCAGGTGCTGACCGAATCGCGCCTGCTGCCGGGGGCGATTCTGGGCAACAGATCGCGCCGGTTCATATGTTCCGACTGCACAGTCCGTGTAGAGGCTGACGATACGCCGTTCACCTCATGCTACGAAAAGGGACAGGTGCTTTCCATGCCAATAGCCCACCATGAAGGGCTGTTTTTTCTGCCTCCCGACCAGCTTGACGAACTGGAAACCAGCGGCCAGGTGGTGTTCCGATACTGCTGCCCCGACGGATCGCTTTCGGACAGATGCAACCCGAACGGAGCTCTTCGCCACATAGCGGGCGTTCGCAACGCAGGGGGAAATGTTCTGGGCCTTATGCCCCACCCCGAAAGAGCTTCGGAATCCATTCTGGGTTCGCAGGACGGGGCGCCAATGTGGCGTTCGGTCGCGAAATGGATGAACGGGGGTGTTTCATCATGACTTTCGACTACAGGCAGGCCGGACTGAGGCAGGACGAGTACCGGGCCATACAGGACCGCATAGGAAGAACGCCTACGGAAGAAGAACTCCGTATCCTGGGCGTTATGTGGTCGGAACACTGCAGCTATAAATCCACCAGATCTCTGCTTTCGACGTTTCCGGTCCGCGGCGACCATGTACTGCAGGGCCCGGGAGAAAACGCCGGCGTAGTTGATATCGGGGACGGGCTTGGGGCCGCCTTCAAGGTGGAAAGTCATAATCACCCGTCGGCCGTTGCGCCGTATCAGGGAGCGGCCACCGGGGTGGGCGGCATAATCCGCGACGTTCTCGCCATGGGCGCAAGACCCGTGGCCTCTATGGACGGACTCTGTTTCGGTGACCCTGATTCCCGGTCGGTACAGCTTCTGGCCGACGGTATCATACGCGGAGTCGGGGGTTACGGAAACGCGGTCGGCGTGCCTACTGTCGGCGGAAAGACGATATGGGACGAAAGCTACACCGGCAACCCACTTGTCAACGCCATGTGCGTGGGACTTGTCCCGCTTGACGAAATAGTCAGTTCGAAAACCGCAAGACCGGGCCACATAGCGGTACTTGTGGGATCGGCCACCGGCCGGGACGGAATAGCCGGCGCGGCTTTCGCTTCGGCGGAGCTCTCGGAAAATACCTCAAAAAACAGGCCCCAGGTCCAGATCGGCGACCCGTTCGTCGAAAAACTGCTCATAGAATGCTGTCTGGAACTGCAGCGGGACGGCCTCATCGTCAGCATGCAGGACATGGGCGCCGCAGGGATAGTCTCCTCGTCAAGCGAGATAGCGGCCAAAAGCGGTGTGGGCATCGTGATAGACGCCGACAGCGTGCCCCTCAGGGAAAAGGACATGAACCTTTGGGAGATAGCCCTTTCAGAGTCGCAGGAACGCATGCTGCTTATCATAGAACCGCCTGACCTGGAAAAAGTAGCCGAAAAGGCCAGAAAATGGGACCTTGAATGCGCCGCCATAGGCAAAGTGACTGAAGACGGATATTTCAGGATGTCCGCCGGGGGCGAAACGCCGGTGAACCTGCCCGCCGACATGGTGGGAGGCGGAAGCCCGGAAATAAAATGGCCTTCCGCGAAGCCGGAGGCAACAGAAGACTCGGGGGAAACCTTGCCGGCCCACCCTCCTCTTCCCCATAACCTTAACGATCTGGTGCTGCGGATGACCGCTTCCCCCAGATTTTGCGACCGCTCGTGGGTTTTCAAGCAATATGACCACATGGTGCAGACGAACACCGTAGTTCCTCCGGGCAACCCGGTCAGCGTTCTGCGTATCCGCGGCCGCGACACGCTTCTGGCTATAACCATGGATACGCACCCCTGGTATTGCAGCCTCGACCCGGCGGAGGGCGGATCCGAAACCCTTCTTAGGGCCCTGCGGCCGCAGTGGGTCGCGGGAGCGGAACCGCTCGGAATGACCGATTGCCTTAATTTCCCTTCGCCCGAAAACCCACGGAACTTCCGGGTGCTTTCCGAATGTGTCAGGGGTCTGGCGCGGGCGGCTTCCGACATGGATTGCCCCGTTGTCTCGGGTAACGTAAGCCTTTACAACGAAAGCCCGAGGGGCGGCATCCTGCCGACCCCGCTGGTGGGAGTGGTAGGCAGTATCACGGACCAGGCTTCATTGCTGCGATCGGGAACAACGCAGGCCGGAGATATTGTTTTTGTTGTGGGCAACGACCGCAACGGACTTGCCGCAAGCGGATATATGCTGGAAGCACACCACCGGCTTTCAGGAAAACCGCCTGCGTACGACCCGGAGAGGGAAAGATATTTCCGCCGCAACGCCATGGCAACCGCCACGGAAGGCGCAGCAAGAAGCGGGAGAGCTGTTGCGTGCGGGGGCCTTCTTATGACCCTGGTCCGGGAATGCGTAGCAAGCGGGACCGGAATGCATCTTGACGCCATGCCTTCGGGAGACCTCGAGCGGGTGCTTTTCGGAGAAGGCGACGCCGCCGCGGTTTACGCCGTACCGCAGCATATGGAGAAGCGGTTTTGCGAAATATGGGCGGACTATCCCGTGACGCGGCTGGGTTCCGCCTGCGGCGAACGGCTGGTCATGGGCGATTTCCTCGACCTTTCAACAGGATCACTGGTCGAGGCCTGGAAGGGGTAGACCCTGATGTGCGGAATTTTCGGCGCCTTCTGTAAAAACGGACAACCCGTGCTGGAGGATGTCTACCTGGGCCTTTACGCCCTGCAACACAGGGGACAGGAATCCGCCGGTATAGCGTGGAGTGAAGATCGCGACGAGGATCATGTGCGCACCATGCGCGGCATGGGCCTTGTCCATATAGCGCTGGATCAGCAGAAACTGGCTTCGATAACGGCCCGCTCCGCTATCGGTCACGTACGATATTCCACTGCGGGCGCTTCCGATCTATCTAACGCGCAGCCAATATCGGCCAATTATTCAATGGGTTCGATAGCGATAGCACACAACGGAAACATCACCAACTCCACGTCCATCAGAAGCTACCTTGAGGGCCGGGGAGCTATTTTCCAGTCGACAAGCGACACTGAAACGATAATCCACCTTATGGCGCATCAGCCCCACAAGCCGCCTCTCGATGCGCTGGTCTCCTCGCTTCAGCGACTGAAAGGCGCCTTCAGTCTGGCTGTCCTGCTGGGAAACAGGCTTGTGGCTGCCCGGGACCCCTGGGGGTTCAGGCCACTGGTGCTGGGAAGGCGGGGCGACGTGACCTACGTGGCCTCTGAAAGCTGCGCGCTGGATATAGTAGGCGCCGAACGCGTTCGCGACATCGAGCCCGGAGAGATAGTGGTGATCGACGGATCCGGCGAGAAAAGCCTGAGGATCCCCGTTACCCCCAAAAGGCGTTTTGCCTGCGCCTTCGAATACGTCTATTTTGCTCGTCCCGACAGCGTGATAGACGGCAGGTCGGTCTACCAGGTACGCAAGGCGCTGGGCTGCAAACTTGCCGGGCGCGGAGACTGCCCGTCCGGAGGTATCGTAACCGGAATGCCCGACAGTGGAACCATAGCCGCCATGGGATACGCCGAATGTTCGAAAACACCCTACGAAAAGGCCATAGTAAGGAACAGGTACGTAGGAAGAACATTTATCCAGCCCACCCAGAGGGTCCGCGACCTGGGAGTGAGGATCAAGCTGAACCCCATAGACAGCCTTATCCGCGACAGGGAAACGATCGTGGTAGACGACTCGATCGTTCGCGGTACGACGGCGGAACGGGTCATTTCCATGATGCGGAACAGCGGAGCGTCCAAGGTACATCTCAGGATCGCCTCTCCCCCGGTTCGGTTCCCATGTTATTACGGCATAGACACCCCCACATGCGAAGAGCTTGCCGCCGCGCGCATGGATATACAGCAGCTCCGGAAAGATATAGGCGCGGATTCGCTGGACTATCTCTCCACAACGGACCTGATCGAAGCGATAGGTTTTGAACCGGACGAGGTGTGCACCGCCTGTTTCGACGGGAAATACATGGAGGGAGACGACGACAATGGCCTTGACATATGACGACTCGGGCGTGAGCCTTGACCGGGCCAGAAACTGGGTCGACGTCGTAAAAAACGCGGCCTCCAGAATTTCGGATCCGTCCGTCAGAGGGGGCATCGGAGGCTTTGCCGGTCTCTATTCACTTGGAAACGGAAGTCTGCTGGCCGCCTGCACCGACGGTGTGGGCACCAAACTCGAAATAGCTCGAAAGGCGAAAATATTCAGGGGACTTGGTCAGGACCTGGTAGCCATGAACGTCAACGATCTTGTGACCTGCGGCGCCCGCCCACTGTTTTTTCTGGATTACATCGCATGCGGGGTTCTGGACACCGAGCCTCTGGGCGAGGTTATGGAAGGCGTGGTCGACGCCTGCATTGCCTCCGGATGCGCGTTGCTTGGTGGTGAAACAGCCGAAATGCCGGGGGTATACGAGCCCGGTTCTTTCGACCTGGCGGGCTTTTCCGTAGGACTTGTCGATGAAGCCGCGCTTGTAACGGGCGACGACATACAGCCCGGCGATGTAATGATAGGCGTATCGAGTTCCGGCCTTCACAGCAACGGGTTCAGCCTCGTCAGGGCCAGCCTGCTTGAAAACGGATCGGACCTGCCCCTTTGGGAACCCGACAGCGAAACGGGGCGTCCCCTCGTGGAAACACTTCTGGAGCCGACGAAACTCTACGTAAAACTTGCGCTTGCGGCCCATGGAAAAGGTCTGGTCAGGGGAATGGCGCACATAACAGGAGGCGGCCTTGAGGAGAACATATCCCGGGTCATACCCGCCGGGCTTTCACCGGAGATCGATTTCGGATGCTGGAAACGTCCTGCGGTTTTTGAACTTATCTCGGGAGCCGGGGTTCCGGAAGAAGAGATGCGTTCCGTGTTCAATCTGGGTATTGGTTTCGTTTTTATTGCCTCGCCCGAAAACGCCGACCCCATTCGCGCTCTGTGCAGCGAACACGGAGACGAAGCTACAGTGATAGGAAGAATAGCACGATGACTTCACGCGCCGCCGTAATGATATCGGGACGCGGGACTAACATGGTTTCCATAGCCCGCAGGGTGCGGTCCGGCCTTCTGGATATGGACATACGTTTTGTGGGTTGCGACAACGAACAGGCGGAAGGCCTCGAAGCAGCCGCTTCTCTCGGGTTGCGCCCGGCGGTGTTTTCCTATGCATCGAGAGGGCGGGCGGAAGCCGAGCGGCAGATGCTGGACGCGCTGAAAAAAGACAATGTCGACTGGCTTGTTCTTGCGGGTTTCATGAAAATTCTTTCGGCCGGTTTCATCGCTTCCTTCAGGGGACGGATAATCAACATACACCCGTCGCTTTTGCCGTCGTTTCCCGGCGCACACTCTATTGAAAAGGCCTGGCTTTCGGGTGTCCACGTAAGCGGCGTTACCATCCACTATGTGGACGAACAGGTCGATCACGGCCCGATCCTGGCCCAGGAACCCGTGCGAATTCTTCCTGACGACACCCTGGAAGATTTTGAGACAAGGATACATTCCGTGGAGCACCGACTTTACCCCGACACCCTGGCGCTGGTTCTCCAGGGAGATCTTGAACCTTTTTCCAGAGGAGGCGCATGAAAATGCCAGTGAAAAGAGCTCTTGTCTCCGTATACGACAAGACCAACGTGGTTAAACTGGCCTCCCGGCTCAATGATATGGGCTGGGAAATAGTGTCCAGTTCAGGTACCGCCCGTCACATCGAAGAGGCCGGTATCCCGGTAAGGGAGGTGGCCGATCTTACCGGCTACCCTCACATGCTTGGAGGAAGGGTCAAAACACTTCATCCTGCTGTTTTCGGTGGCATACTGGCGCGTCGGCATTTTCAGCAGGACATGTCGGATGTCGAAACCATGGGGATACCTGTTATCGATCTCGTGGCCTGCAACCTGTATCCGTTCCGTGAAGCCGCGGCCAGGGGCTCCGGCCTCGAGGAACTGCTGGAAAACATCGATATAGGTGGCGTTACCCTTATAAGGGCGGCGGCAAAGAATTTTCATCATGTTATTCCTCTGGTGGACCCGGACGACTACGAACGCGTTATGAAGGAGTGCGAATCGGAAGGCAACGCCGGGCTCCAGACCAGACAGGAACTGGCTCTCAAGGCTTTTTCACTTACATCGGCCTACGATTCCATGATATTTTCGGGCATTGCCGCATCGACCGGTCACGATATTTCGGCGGAAGACCGGACACTTCCGATGGCGCTTCACAGAACTTCTCCACTGCGATACGGAGAGAACCCACACCAGAAAGCCTCTCTCTATTCACAGGATATGCAGACGCCTCCCTGGAAGATGCTTTCGGGAAAACCGCTCTCGTATAACAACATCCTGGATATAGACACGGCCCTGCGGGGCATGTCGCTGTTCGAGGGTGAGAACGCATGCATCATCATCAAACATACAACGCCCTGCGGACTGGCTAAGGGGACCGACAGTCTTTCAGCCTACCGCAAGGCCCTGGAGTGCGACCCCGTCTCCGCCTACGGAGGTATTATCGGTTTTTCGGGGAAACCCGACCACGCTACCATTATGGAAATGGCCGGTCATTTCGCAGAAGTGGTAGCCGCTCCTGCTTTCGAAGAGGAATCACTCGCCTTTTTAGCCGCTTCCCGACCAAACCTGAGAGTACTGCAATGGAACGGCGGCAAAGCTGGAAGCCTGCAGGTGACAAGCACATGGAGCGGATTCCTGGTTCAGGAGGACGCGTTCCCGCCTCTGCCGGAGATGCGGGACGGAACATGGGTAGGGAAACCCCGTCCGGACCTGTTTGACGATCTTCTGACCGCGTGGAAAACCGCCTGTCTGGCCAAAAGCAACGCCATAAGCCTGGTCAAAGACGGCGCCTCGGTCGGCATAGGAAGCGGCTTTACAAGCCGGGTGGACGCTGTGCGTCGCGCAGTCGAACAGGCAGGGGAAAAGGCGGCCGGTTCTGTAATGGGTTCCGACGCGTTCTTTCCCTTTGCCGACGGCGTGGAAGCGGCGGCCGCGGCCGGCGTTTCTGCAGTGATACAGCCGGGTGGATCCATAAGGGACCAGGAAGTGTGCGAGGCCGCGAACCGTTTCAAGGTAAGCATGTTCTTGACCGGCAAGCGCACCTTCAGGCATTAGTATCCGGAAAGGACGATAACCATGAAAACACTGCTGCTTGGCGGAGGGGGTCGTGAAAGCGCTATCGCCTGGGCGCTTGCGAAATCTCCGATGGTATCCGAACTGCATTGCGCTCCGGGAAACGCCGGGACCCTTTCACTGGCGCACAACCACGAAATAGACCCCTGCGATCCGCAGGAGGTCGTGGAGTTCGCTTCCCGGCAACAGGTGGACCTGGTGGTGATAGGACCGGAAGCTCCTCTGGTAGCCGGGGTCGCCGACGCCCTTCGCGCAAAAGGAATACCCGTTTTCGGCCCAGGCAGAGCGGGAGCAAAACTGGAGGGCAGCAAGGCTTTCGCCAAGGAGTTCATGAAAAGCCACGGGATACCCACCGCGCCTTTTCGTGTGTGCACAACGGTCAGGGAGGCGGAGGAAGCGCTGCGCATGAGGACTGCGCCCTTTGTGGTAAAGGCCGACGGACTGGCCGCAGGCAAAGGTGCATTTCTGCTGGACACTTTTGAAGAGGCGATTTTCACAGCACGCGACCTGCTGGAAAACGGAATGCTTGGAGAAGCCGGGGAAACTGTCGTTATAGAAGACTTTCTTCCCGGGCGCGAACTCACGATCCTTGCGGTGTCGGACGGAAAGACATTCAGACTGCTTCCGGAAAGCCAGGACCACAAAAGGGCTTTCGACGGAGGTCTGGGTCCCAACACCGGAGGGATGGGGGCGTTTTCCCCCGTCCCCTGGATCGACTCCCAACTGAAGGAAACCATTGTCCGGACTGTAGTTGAGCCGACTCTGGCAGGCCTGAAAAAGGACGGGATAGATTTTAGAGGGGTTCTCTACTGCGGCCTTATGATCGACAGATCGGGTTCTTTGAACCTTCTGGAATACAACGTCCGCATGGGAGACCCGGAGACCCAGGTGGTGCTTCCCTCGTTCAGGGGCGATTTCGCTCATGTGGCCCTGGCCTGTGCGACAGGCGAACTTGCATCCGTGGCATGGCCGTCCGCATCTGACTGCTCGGTGGGAGTGGTAATGGCGTCCGGAGGTTATCCGGGAAAATACGAAACGGGTTTCGCCATCAGCGGCCTGGACGATCTGGCGGCACTGGAAAATGTTATTGCGTTCCACGCGGGAACAAGGACTAAAGGGACCGGGGTAGTTACGTCGGGTGGAAGAGTTCTTACCGTCGTGGGTTCCGGCCCCACTTTGGGAGAGGCCCGGGAAAACGCTTATAATGGCGTACGCATGATAGATTTTAGTAAAGCTCACTACCGGAAGGACATAGCTTCCGGGATAGGAGGTTGCTGAAAATGCCCGACCCGCTGGTAGGAATCGTAATGGGCTCCAGATCCGATATCGAAATAGCCCGCAAGACCGGGGAAATGCTGGATTCTCTGGATATTCCCTATGAGGCGACCGTTGCCTCCGCCCACAGAACACCCGAAGACGTTGTACGCTACGCAGCAAACGCAAAGGGCAGGGGTATTCGCGTGATCATAGCAATAGCAGGTCTTTCCGCCGCGCTTCCAGGCGTACTTGCCGCTCACACCACACTGCCGGTACTGGGTATACCAGTCGAATCGGGAGGACTGGGCGGTATGGACGCCCTTCTGGCTACGGTGCAGATGCCGCCGGGCGTTCCTGTGGGATCGGTGGCCATTAACGGATCGTCCAACGCCGCTCTTCTGGCGGCGCGGATAATAGGCCTGGGATCGGACGAAACGCAAGAAAAGATATGGGAGTTTTTCGCCTCATCGCAGCAAAAGGTAAGAAACTCGAGAAACGAACTCGACTCCTTGCCGACCGCTCCGGATGCGGCTTTCAAAGCCTGAGTCCCCGGAACGGATAAAGGCGGCTTATGAAACAGCGGATAAACGCATGGTCCGCCGTACTCCGGCGCAATTACGGTGGAAGGGTTCAGAAGATAGCACTTGATACAGGCGCCGGCTGCCCTCACAGAGTGGGCCTTTCTTCGGGAGGATGCGTTTTCTGCGACGCACTGGGCGGTGGTTCGGGGGCCAGCCTCAAGGGGATATCCCTTGAGGACCAGATAGATAACGGTTTCTGTTCCATACGCAGGCGTTACAAAACGGACAAAGCCATCCTCTATTTCCAGAGTTACTCGGCCACCAATGTCCCTCTGGAAAATCTGGTGCAAACCGTCGGATCCGCGATAGCATCCGCAGAGACCAGGGGAAATGTTGTTGGAATTTCGCTCGGAGCAAGACCCGACCAGATTTCCGAACCTTTTCTGGATTACCTTGAAAGCCTTTCGGCAAAGGGCCTGGAGACCTGGCTTGAGCTGGGCGTGCAGACCACTGACCCCTGCGGCCTGGAGTGGCTTCGAAGGGGTCATGGTGTAGAGTGCGTTTACGAAACACTCAGGCTTTCCACCGAGAGAAAACTGTTTCTCTGCGCCCATCTGATAGCGGGAATTCCCGGAGAGCGACCCGGCCAGCTGGCGCGTTCCGCAGCGACTCTTTCAAAACTGGGCGTTCACGCCCTCAAGTTCCATCCTCTTTACGTACTGCGTGAAACCGAGCTTGAAACCAGATATCGCAACGGGAGTTTCAGTCCGCTTGCACTTGAAGAATACGCCGCACAGGTTGTGGAGGCGCTGAGAGTTATATCACCCGAAACGATAATACAGAGACTGACGGCCGACGCCTCGTTTCCGCGCCTTGTCGCCCCACGCTGGATAACCGAAAAAGCGTCCGCTCTGGCGGAGATATCCAGACTTATGGAAGATATGGACGCCTTTCAGGGAGACAGACAGGTTCAGTGACGGCGGGTACCCAGGTAACCCAGCATAAGCAGAATGGGAACAAAGATAAATTTCCCGGGACCCGCGAAAAACACCCTGAGAGGTTCTATTTTTATGGCGAACTTCACCATGACCGCTATGGTCACAAGTACGAACAGCAGGGTCGTAAGAGTTGCCTTCTTGCCGGTTTTCGCCTCGTCTGACATTGTATCGAACCTCCGTGCTCAGGAATTGTTGCGCAGTAGCTCCAGAAGTTTCTTTTCGTCTATATTGCCGCCCGAAATGACCACACCGGTCTTCCCCTCCGCTTCAGGCGCCTTGCCCGACAGAAGAGCAGCCACTCCGATAGCCCCCGCCCCTTCAACTACCTGGTGATGCTCCCTGTGCAAAAACAGTATCGCTTCGGCCATTTCTTCCTCGGTGATCTCTATGAGGCCGTTGAGGTTCTCTCGTACAAAACCAAAAAGTTCGGATGAAGCGGCGCCCGAAAGAGCATCGGCAAGCGTTTCCTCCTCCTCTACGGGTACGACCTTTCCAAGTGACCAGGCTCTGGGCCATGATGGATTGGCCTTTGCGTAGACGCCCCAGACGGCGATATCCGGCCTTAGCGCCCTGGCGGCGACCATTACTCCCGTGATAAGCCCCGCTCCGCTTATCGGAACAAGAAGTGTTGTAATGTCGGGCATGTCCATAATAAATTCCAGACCCAGGGTTCCCTGACCCGCCGCGACGTGCAGATCCTCGAAGGCCGAAACATAGGTCATTCGTTTTTCGCTGCACAATCTCTTGGCTTCCAGTTCGGCCTCGTCGTAAAAGTGTCCGATGACCTTAAGGTCTACCCACTCTCCGCCCCGGGCCCTGATGGCGTTTCTCTTGGTTTCCGGACAGGTCCCCGGGACACAGATCACCGCCCTTACTCCCAGCATGGATGCGGCCATCGCCACACCCTGAGCGTGGTTACCGGAAGACGCCGTGATGACGCCCGCTTCTTTTTCCTTTTCGGTGAGCGAAAACATTTTGTTGAGTGCGCCGCGAACCTTGAAGGAGGCGCATATCTGCTGGTT
>Ga0272442_10006900_pt1 | contig 14795 bp, 2 predicted proteins | sample SSMForm2O_FD_200262 | JGI IMG/M metagenome (GOLD analysis project Ga0272442, IMG submission 200262) | Marine sediment archaeal communities from Little Sippewissett salt marsh, Falmouth, MA, United States - SSM-Form-2O | ecosystem: Environmental > Aquatic > Marine > Wetlands > Sediment ...
CTGCCAGTTGAAATACCCTTTTCAGGTGTTTGACCTTCTTGGTGGCAGTCCCGGCCGAGAGCTTCTGATCAAGGCAGTACTGGATGAACCGCTCACCATGCTCGTATCGGACTTCCTGCACATCGATATCACCTACGCATTCGATGAAATCACTCATCGACCTTGCCGTTTCCTTGAGGGTCGTAGCGCGAACCTGCCCTTTCGTACGTTCTCGGCTGTCTCGAAAGAAGTCCGACAGTCGCATCGAGATGGGTCCGCCCACGTTCACCCGCAACTCCAATTCCTTCTGATACCTTTGACAGTCGGCTGTACGCTTGTCTGCATGACCCAGGGAGACCTGATGCCGTTTCCCACCATGGTCTACATAGTCCAGCATGTACCGAAAGGATTTCCTATCACGCGAGGGCCTCATCCTAAGCCTTACCAGCTTCTTCATAGTGCCTACCTCCTTTCCGATGCTGGCCAAGGGCTTGGGTTGGTCCAAGCCCATTGTACCAGACTCAGTCTTCAATGACCACAGGTGACTTGCTGCTGGAGCCACTGCCTCACGGAATGCGTCGGATACACCGTCTTTCCGCAGAGATGGACCCGGGGCAGGCCGTGATTGCGTTTGAGGTTCTCGATTACATGCCTGTAGTCCGTGGCGTGGCTGATTTCCGGAATGCGGAGGAATAGGATCAGTTCTTCTTCGGTCATGACGGTGGGACAAGGACAGAGTCTGCCATCCTTGGTTGGATGGCTGGCTGGTGACTCAAGGGTCTGCTGTGTGCTGTTCATGGTAGTTGTCTCGACGGTTTCTGTCAGGTATCGACCAGGACAGAAGGGCATTGCAGCAAGACAACGCCGGCACGAATGAACTCATGGGCCGCCATGCCGCGTCCAGAGATCATGGTCACAGCAGCGATGGAGTCCCATTCAAGGTAGTGCCGCCAGTGCTTGGCGGGCACCCTCAGGGCGAAGAAGGCCTGAGAAATACGTAGTTCTACGTATGGACACATCCGGTCGTGTCACGATAGTCTGAAGTTGGTAGCTTGAGATTGCCCAGGAAGATATAGCTCACTCAGTCGTGAGAACCGAGCGGGGCAATCGTTTACGCGGCCGTTCGTTCAAGGCGTATGCGTCTGTTGGGGACGCAGAGGGGAGATATCTGCCGATGAGTGGTGGGCGTTGGGTACGGGGTCGAAGTCTGCAGCCATTCGACGATTTGACACAGCCATCCAAGGACGTACGGCGTGCGCATCAGAGAAAATCCAGGAAATAACAATACTCTGCGCAAGATCAGGAAACCTTTCCTGAATAATACTATGGGCAGCTATGTGGAGTCGGGTGGTTGCTCCTCTGCGTGGGTACCCGTAGGCCGGCTGGGTGTGTCTACGCCTGCCTGCGGATCCAGCATGGGATGATGGCACGGCGGGTCTCGCGATGGTGATCAGAAATTGGCTGAGGCTAAGACGGGGCAAGCGGGAGACGCGGAGCGAGCGCTCCGAGAGGACTGCTCCGCTAGTGATGGAGCCCCTTGAGCCCCGCCTCCTGCTCAGCGCGGACTTCACCGGCTCCGAGTTTCTGGCTTCCCCGGAAGCGCTCCCAGTTCAGCAGGCCCTCCAGATCGACCCTGCCCAGGAAAGCCTCCAGACCCACAAGACTGATCCATCCCTTGTCCTCTCGTACCTTGCCCAGACCGAGGACCAGGAGGCGGCCTCAACTGAAGATGCGTTGGCGAGTCCGGCCGGAGCATCGCTGCCGGACGCAGAGGCGCTCCCGAAGGTGCAGGATCGGTTTGGAGCCGCCCTTGAGGCCACTCTTGGGTCTCAGGGATCAGCACTTCAGTCGCAGAATGAATCCTCCTGCCTGGTCGTGGTCGATCAGCAGGACACAATGTCAAGCCCGGAGGATTCACCAGTGGAAGCACGAGCACCTCCGACGCGGATCGCGCCTGATTTGCCCGGATTGCAGCTTGTTGACCCCAATCCAGACAACCTGGTCGGACAAACCATCTACTTAGAGTTTGATGGTGCGCAGGGCGTCTTCTACGAGGGTCCCGTTCGGGTCGGGCCTGTCGACATTCCTGCCTTTAGGGCGCCGGTTGCCCTTTCAGGTGAAAAAGAGGCCATCATCCTGGCCACTGTGGCGAAATTGAACCGGATCTATGCTGGTTCAGGCGTCACCTTCACCGCCGAGAAACCGGAGCCGGGCACAGTGCTTTCGGTTATCTACGTCGGGGGCGACGACTCTGCCTTTCGTGTCCACGGTTCATTCCTGGGGCTCGCTGAACACGTGGATGTCGGAAACGCGGATCGTAGCGACAAAGCCTTCGTGTTCAGCGACAACATTATTGCTGCTGGCCGTGCAGCCCCAAGCTCGCTCACAACGGATTTGTCGGATCTGCTCTGCCACGAGGCAGGCCATATTCTGGGCTATGAACATGCTGAGATGGGCCAGCATGCTGAATCTGGCGGAGAATGTTCTGTTCTGAGTTATGTAGCCGCACCCTTTGGCGGTCAGTCTATTATCAGTACGCAGGCAGTCTACGCACAGTCTGTCTACGCTTGTGACCTGGACGGAGACGGTGATAACGATGTGCTTTCGGCCTCTTGGGGTGACGACAAGATCGCCTGGTATGAGAACCTGGGCGGCGGCACATTTGGCAGCCAGAAGGTCATAAGTACACAGGCTTACGGGGCATGGTCGGTCTATGCCTGCGACCTGGACGGAGATGGCGATATTGATGTACTTTCAGCATCTTCCGAGGACGACAAGATTGCCTGGTACGAGAACCTGGGCGGCGGCACCTTTGGTCCCCAACAGATCATCAGTACACTGGCGGACTACGCGCTGTTCGTCTATGCGTGTGATCTGGACGGTGATGGAGATAACGATGTCCTTTCAGCCTCTCGTTATGACGACAAGATTGCCTGGTACGAGAACCTGGGCGGTGGTGTTTTTGGCAGCCAGCAGGTCATTACTACGGAAGCGAACGATCCACAGTCAGTCTATGCCTGCGATATGGACGGTGATGGAGATAACGATGTCCTTTCAGCCTCACGAGACGACGACAAGATTGCCTGGTATGAGAATCTGGGCGGTGGTACTTTCGGCAGCCAGCAGGTCATTAGTACACAGGCTATCGGGGCATGGTCAGTTTATACCTGCGACCTTGACGGAGACGGTGACAACGACGTGCTTTCGGCCTCCGTTAACGATGACAAGATTGCCTGGTATGAGAACTTAGGTAGCGGTACTTTCGGTCCTCAGCAGGTTATCAGCACACAAGCAAGAACTGCATTCTGCGTTTTCGCCTGTGACCTGGATGGCGATGGTGATAATGACGTGCTCTCGGCCTCCGCCAACGACGATAAGATTACCTGGTACGCGAACTTAGGTGCCGGTACATTCGGCAGCCAGCAGATCATCAGTACGCTGGCAGATGGAGCATATTCGGTCTATGCATGCGATCTGGATGGCGACGGTGACAATGATGTGCTCTCGGCCTCCTTCATAGACGACAAGATTGCCTGGTACGAAAACCAAGGATCACCGGAGATCGACGTTGAACTTGGTGCTACAGACAATATCCATTCATATGATTTCGATATCGTGGATGTCGGTCAGGTCGCCTCGCAGGAGTTTACCATACATAACGAGGGAAATGCTATTCTGGTGGTGAACCAGGCAGCGGGATTGGTCAGTCCGTTTAGTATCAGTCCGGTTAACGGCAGTGGCGGTGGGGATGACTGGTACATTCCTGCTGGAGGGACGCAGACATTCACAGTAACCTTTTCTCCGGTCAGTGCAGGAGATTACAGCGATACTCTTGTGCTTATCAGCAACGATTCAGATGAAGGCAGCTACGAGATTGTTTTCGAGGGTACAGGCTTTGAGCCTGGCAGTATAAGCGGCTATAAGTTCGAGGATATTAATGGCAATGGCTTGGACGACTCCGAACCGGACCTGGCAGGCTGGACTATCGCGCTATACCTGGACGATGGGGATGGTATCTTCAATGAGACTACACCTATAGCTACCCAGGTAACTTCATCTCCAGATGGAGCGTACTCATTTACGGGCCTTGCGGCCGGAGATTACTGGGTACGTGAGGTTCCTCAATCAGATTGGATACAGACAACCGTCAATCCATCCCTTATTACCATCGGAAGCGGTGATCACATCACTGAGGCCGATGATCTCGGTCTTGCGTTCGGCAACAAAAGCGGAATTTTCGGTCCCCAGCAGGTGATAACTACCGCCGTAAACGCGGCATGGTCGGTCTATGCCTGTGACCTGGACGGAGATGGGGATAATGATGTACTCTCAGCCTCTTACTTGGACGACAAGATTGCCTGGTACGAGAACCTGGGCGGCGGCACCTTTGGTCCCCAGCAAATCATCAGTACGCTGGCGGACTACGCACTGTCCATCTATGCGTGTGATCTGGACGGTGATGGAGATAACGATGTCCTTTCAGCCTCACGAAACGACGACAAGATTGCCTGGTACGAGAACCTCGGCAGTGGCACTTTTGGCCCTCAGCAAGTCATAAGTACGGAAGCGAACGATCCACAGTCGGTCTATGCCTGCGACCTGGACGGGGACGGGGACAACGATGTGCTCTCGGCCTCCGTCTACGACGACGAGATTGCCTGGTATGAGAACCTTAGTGGAGGTACTTTCGGCAGCCAGCAGGTGATAACCACACAGGCGAACGGGGCACGGTCGGTCTTTGCCTGCGACCTGGACAGCGATGGCGATAATGATGTACTTTCTGCTTGGGCATTCGACGACACGATCGCCTGGCATGAGAACCTCGGCGGTGGTACCTTCGGCAGCCGGCAGGTCATCAGCACATTGGCGGACGGAGCAAGGTCGGTCTATGCCTGCGATCTGGACGGTGATGGCGATAACGACGTGCTTTCCGCCTCCTTAAACGATGATAAGATCGCCTGGTACGAAAACCTGGGTGGGGGTTACTTCGGCAGCCAACAGGTCATCAGCACATTGGCGGACGGAGCAAGGTCGGTCTATGCCTGTGACCTGAATGGTGACGGCGACAATGACGTGCTCTCAGCATCTGCCGACGACCACAAAATCACCTGGTATGAGAATTTAGGCAGTGGCACTTTTGGCAGCCAACAGATCATAAATACACAGGACTACCCAACATCTGTCTATGCCTGCGACCTGGACGGGGATGGCGACAACGATGTTCTTTCGGCATCATTCTATGACGACAAGATTGCCTGGTACGAAAACCTCAGTTCGACAGCAATAGGATCGCCAGAGATCGACGTTGAAATGGATGCAACAGACAATATCCATGCCCACACGTTCGGCATAGTACAACCCGGCCAAAGCGTTTTGCAGGAGTTTACGGTCCACAACGAGGGCGATGCTGAGCTGGTGATAACCCAAGCGGCTGGACTGATCAGTCCATTTATTATAAGCCCGGTAAACAATAGTGGCACTACTGATAATTGGGTAATATCCCCCGGTGGAACACAGACATTCACAGTGAGCTTCTCCCCGAAGAGTCCGGGGGATTATAGCGATACTCTCGTACTCGCCAACAACGATCCGGACGAGGGCATCTATGAGATTCACTTCAGCGGAGTAGAGTATCAGCTGGATTTTGGTGATGCCCCGTTTTGGTCTGCACCTGCGCCGTTGAATACCGATGCGGATTCGAGTTTCGGCTTCCGTGATGACAGCGATGTCCAGGTGGCCACTGACGAGGCAGGTAACTGGGTGGCTGTGTGGGAATCGTCCGGCACACTCACCGGCTCGGATTCCGACAAAGACATCCTGGTATCCCGATCTACCGACGGTGCCCGGACCTGGACGGCCCCCATGACTCTGACTTATTATGCGGGTCCGCATCCCGCGCGCGATGATTTCTCTCCCCACATAGCTACTAGCGGAGCGGGTACTTGGATCGCCGTGTGGCATTCCATTGCGGCCGGTATTGGCATTCAAGATGCGGACATTCTCTTCGCACGTTCTGTAGACAATGGCATAACCTGGACGACTCCGGTCGCACTCAATGCCAACGCCGATTCTGATTCCGGTGATGACCTCTTCCCACAAGTGATTGCCGACAGTGCGGGCAACTGGATTACTGTGTGGCAATCGGACGATGTACTCGACGGCCTCGGCCCAGAGTGTGATGTACTGGTCTCGTACTCCACGGATGACGGTCTGACCTGGGCGGCCCCAACTGCACTTAACAACAACGCTTCTACGGATACCGGACTTGACCAACATCCTCAGGTAACCGGCGACGGGGCAGGCAACTGGGTTGCAGTATGGCAGTCAAATGAAGATATCGATGGCAGCAACACGGACTACGATATCCTGTTCTCTTACTCGGTAAATAACGGCGAATCCTGGGCAGCCCCAGCCGCGCTGAATACGAATGCGGTTACTGATGGTGGGGACGACTATCGTCCACACATCGTGACTGATAAAGCGGGTACCTGGGTCACTGTATGGTACTCGTATGATAACCTCGAAGGTATTGGCACGGATGCTGACATTCTGGTGGCCCGTTCCCAGAGTGCCGGCCAGAGCTGGAGCCTGACCCACGCAGTGAACACCTATGCTGCTATGGATTCGGGATATGATGGAAATCCCCGGATCGCCACTGACGGCACGGACAACTGGATTGCGGTTTGGGAGTCCAATGAAGATCTTGATGGCATTGGAACCGATTATGATATTCTCGCGTCGTGCTCCAGCGATGATGGATGGACGTGGACGCACGCCATGGCACTGCATACCAATGCCGATGCGGATTCCGGGCTTGACCGATATCCCCAGATTAGCGCCGATACCATGGGGAACTGGTTCGCCTTTTGGGAATCAGATAACAGCCTTGGTGGCAGAATCGGGCTGGACAATGACATCCTCTTTGCCGGGAACGGCTACGAAACCCTCCTCATAAACGGAGGTGCCCGCCATGTGATTGTGCCTGAGGGGCCCTGGTTGGGTGATCAGGATGACAGCCCCGATCAGGAATCCGATGGCCAGCCCAACCTGAGTGCCTTAGGGGATGATATCGATCTCTTCTCTGCGACTGCAAATGACGACGAGAACGGTGTGTCCGTTCCCATCCTAAAACCCGGACGAACAGACCAGATCGTGGTTGAAGTCAATGACGGAGGCTCCGGTGCGGGCGGTGTTCTCGATGCCTGGGTTGACTGGAGCGGCAACGGTCATTGGGAGGCCGAGGAACAGATCTATGCGGGCTATCTGGCCCCAGGGATACACACCATCAATGTTACACCGCCTGCATCGGCCATCACTGGGGAGACCTACGCACGCTTCCGGCTCAGTAGCACAGGGAACCTGACGCCAGCAGGTTTGGCGCCAGATGGTGAAGTAGAGGACTACCAGATTGTCATTGAGGGGACTGGAATATATGGCAGTAAGTGGCACGACCAGAATGGGGATGGTGTGTGGGATCCCGATGAACCTGGCCTGGAAGGTTGGACGGTCTACCTGGATTTGAACACAAATGGCCACTTGGACACAGAAGAGCCCAGCACTCTCACGGATGCGCAGGGCAACTACGCATTTACGGATCTGACACCTGGGACCTATGTCGTCGCCGAGGTTATGCAGGATGGTTGGGAGCAGACCTCACACACCTGGGGCCTGTACGGCATCCAGCCGCTGTTGAATCAGATCGTGCAGGTTGACCCGCGTTACGGTGTGATTTTGAACGGGTTTGACGTCCCGGGCGGAGTGACGGATGCCATGTACGGTGGTCTCTCGGGCGCAGAGGACGGCACCGTCTTGCTCTACCACACGGAAGTACCAGATCCCACAGCTCTCTACCGTATTGATCCTCACACAGGCGACGTGATCTCCGTGGAATCGATTCCCCCGGCCACATTTGAGCGAGGCGGTTTGAGTTATGCATACGATGAAGGCCAACAGGTCCACCTGATCTATGCCCTGGACGGCATGGGATCGTTACAGCGTCAGGTCGGCTACAGTGGGGCGGTGTCGACGTTCTATGGCGACGGTGCACTGACGGATCCTGGTGCCTTGGGAGGGGATGGCTTCGGTCGCCAGTTCGTTGTCGCGTATGATGCACAGATAGAGGAATTTGATCCTTACAGTGTACAAGTGAACTTGAATGTCATTGCGGGGATGAATACACAGTCTGCCTCCGGCATGGCGTTTGACGGGAGGTTTCTCTACTGGTGTGATACAGAGGGGACACTGGCCACAGTGGATCCCGGTACGGGCTTGACTCTTAATACGGTTTCCTTGGCGGACGGTGGTTACCTGACCGGGTTGGGAGTGGCGCGCACAGAGGATCTCGGCGTGCATACCGTTATTCTCGAATCCGGTGAGCTGGCGTACAACCTCGACTTCGGCAATGTCGGAGGCAGTAGTGAGATCCATGGCACCCTCTGGTACGACAAAGACAATGATGGTGTCCGGGATCTGCAGGAGCAGGTGCTGGAAGGCTGGACCGTGTATTTGGACCTCAATGAGAATGGGCAGTTGGATGCAGAGGAGCCCAGCACACTCACGGATGCCCAAGGCGACTATTCTTTTACACATCTGATTTCTGGCACGTATAGGATCGCAGAGATCTTGCCCGGCGGATGGATACCGACATATCCACAAGCAGACACGATTGGCGTGCATATTGTGACTGTTGCGTTCGGTGAGGTAGTGGTGGACGTGGACTTTGGCAATCGGGCCGATATGGACTTTGGTGATGCCCCATTCTGGTCGGCGCCGGCGCTGTTGGATCCAAACGCCGATCTCGATTTGGGCGCTGACCACCAGCCTCAGGTAGCCACTGATGGTACAGGCAACTGGGTCTGCGTGTGGTTTTCCGACGACAGCCTCGGGGATACTATAGGAACGGACGGAGACATCTTCGTCTCCCAGTCGACAGACGGAGGCGACACCTGGACTGGCGCGGAGCCCCTGAACACGAATGCGGCCACAGATGCCGCGTACGACGTGGAGCCTCAGGTAACGACAGACGGGCTGGGCAATTGGGTGGTAGCGTGGGTATCGTATGACAGCCTCGGGGATACGATTGGCGAGGATGCGGATGTGTTGGTTTCCCGATCCGCCGACGTGGGGCAGACCTGGACACCTCCCGTGGCACTGAACACAAACGCCGGTTCCGATTCCGGTTATGATAGCAAACCGCAGGTGGTGTATAGCGGCGATGGTACCTGGCTTGCCGTTTGGGAGTCGAATACGAACCTGGATGAAGCCACAGGATGGGATGCAGACGTCCTGATGTCTCGCTCCACCGACGACGGACAGACGTGGACGGCCCCTGTGGTGCTGAACGCCAATGCCTACAGCGATTCCGGGGACGATTTCAGGCCGCAGATCATTACCGACGGGGCGGGCAATTGGATCGCAGTATGGGAGTCCAACGAAAATCTCAATATCGGAGATCTCAATGACCCTATCTGGATTGGGACAGATTACGACATTCTGGTAGCTTATGCGACAGAAGACAACGGACTGACCTGGACCGAGCCAGTGAATTTGAATGCCAATGCCGCAGTGGATATGGGAGATGATACCTTTTCCCGGATAACCGCGCAGGATGGGGTCGTGGTTGCCGTATGGAAGTCAGATGACAGTCTGAATGACAGCATCGGCACCGATGGCGATATCCTTACCGCTCGCTCGCTAGACTTCGGGCAGACATGGACAGATCCCATGCCTCTTAACACGAACGCCGATAGCGATGTGGGAAGCGATTGGAATGCCGAGATTACTACCGACGGTATGGGTACCTGGATCGCCGTATGGGTCACCGATGACGATCTCAACGGAACCATTGGGACGGACGCTGACGTCATGGTCTCGTACTCGTCTGATGACGGTTGGACCTGGACGGGGCCGAGGCCGCTGAAGACCACAGCCGATACCGATTACTGGTGGGATGAAGATCCGCAGGTGGCTGCCGACGGAGCGGGTCAGTGGATGGCCGTGTGGCAGTCCACCCATAGTCCCGACGGAACGACCAATACGGACGCAGACATTCTGTTCGCTACAGATCGCTATCGGGTCCTGGAAGCGCATAATGGGGCTCGTCATGGAATCGTAGCCGGCGGCCCCTGGTTGGGTGGTCTAACAGACTCCCCTGATGCGGAACTCGACGGTCAGCCGGATCCACACGCCCAGGGCGACGACCTGGGTAGCGATCATGACGATGAGAACGGTGTGGTGATCCCCGTTCTGATGCAGGGGCAAACAGAGCACATCCTCGTGGAGGTTAACGACGGTGGCTCTGGTGAGGGGGGTGTGCTGGAGGCCTGGATCGACTGGGACGGCGACGGCCGTTGGGAAGCCGGCGAGCAGGTATATGCGGGTCACTTGGATGCCGGGACCCATGCGATCGAAGTTGTGCCATCGTGGGATACAGTAGGCGGTGAGACCTTCGGTCGGTTCCGGATCAGCAGCGCCGGTGGCTTGACTCCCGAGGGATTGGCCCCTGATGGAGAGGTAGAGGACCACGCGATTACGATCATTCCGACGGCTGAGATTCATGGCAGCAAGTGGCATGACGTGAATGGAGATGGTCTCTGGGATGCGGATGAACCGGGTCTGGAGGGTTGGACGATCTACCTGGACGGCGCGGTGAACATACTGGCGAACGGTGGCTTCGAGAATGGCGTAGCACCGTGGGTGCTTTATGACCCCAATGGTCAAGCGACGGCGGAAGTCGTTTCAGAGTTGGTGGACGCAAACATCTCCGAAGATCCGATTGAGGGAGACTTCAGTCTCCATGTGGTGGTCCCCCAGGCCAGCACGAATTCCTGGGAAGTCAATCTCCGACCAGACAACCAAGTTCTTGAGGCGGGCAAGAAATACACGGTTTCGGCTTATCTGAAGTCGAAGCAGGGTGATCTGCAGGTCGCCTTGCGATTGGGATTGTCACGAGAACCATGGACGAACCATGGATGGCAGTCTTTCATGATTACTGAAGAGTGGCAGGAGTACAGTGTAAGCACGCCGATCCTCACCGAAAACGTTTGGCCCGCAGACATTCAATTTCAGATAGGCTATACGGCAGGTGATTTCTGGATAGATGGCGTGAGATTCTACGAGGGCGATTATCGAGATGGGACACCGAATCAACTGTTGGATGCGGACGAGCCTTACACGGTGACGGACGAATATGGCGATTACTCCTTCATGGGTTTGAGCCCCGGGACTTACACCGTAGCGGAGGTGTTACAGGGCGGTTGGGAGCAAACCGCTCCGCAGGGGATCGGCGCGCATGTTGTGCCCCTTGGTCGGGGCCAGTCCATGGAGGACCTGGACTTCGGCAACCGAAGTGTCAACAGTGCCCCGGTCATCTCCAACAACACGGGTATTACCGTGGCAGAGGGTGGTTCCGAGGTGATTGACAACACGGAACTGGAGGTTACGGACGTTGATAATACGCCCATTGAACTGCAGTTTACGCTGACGGTTGTGCCGACCAACGGCTTGCTGCAGCTTGACGGCACGACCTTATCTATCAGCGACACCTTCACTCAGGCGGATATTAACGATGGTCTTCTGTCCTACGAGCATGATGGCGGCGAGACCGTTTCCGACAGCTTCGAGTTCACGGCATCTGACGGCCTCGGCGGCAGTATCGGCAACACCACATTCAGTATCACGGTCACACCCGTCAATGATGCTCCGGTCCTGGCTGCGATCGGGGATCGGACGGTGGATGAGGGCACGGAGCTTTCCTTCACGGCCACGGCAACCGATGTGGATATGCCAGCTCAAACCTTGACATTCAGCCTGGATGCGGGTGCCCCTGCCGGGGCGAGCATTGATCCCTCTACAGGCGTGTTTACCTGGACGCCCGGTGAGGCTCAGGGCCCGGGAGTCTATCCTGTAACGGTGCGCGTGACGGACGATGGTGTACCGACCCTGGATGACGCCGAGACGATCAGCATCACGGTCACAGAGACTGCAATGGCCACCAGGATGCTTCCGGATTATGCCCTGGCCGGTGAGACGATCAAGGTTGAGGTGGCCTTTACCGCGTCGGAGGACGATTTCAATACGGTTGGACTGACGGACAATGTGCCTTCGGGCTGGACTGTCGAACTGGACAGCAGCTCGTGCACGCCCATTCCTGACCAGGCGAACGTGGTAGGCGACCAGGTCCAATACGCGTGGTTTGGTCCATATAGTGCCGGTCGGGAGTTTACGGCTGCATACAGAGTCACAGTTCCGGCAGATGCAGCAGCCGGGACTTATTCGTTCAGTGGAGAACTTGGCTACAAGATTGGAGGTGGAGATCGTGTCTTTACAGCCATAGGTGGTGAGGACGTACTCCAGGTCGTCGAAGGGACTCCAGTCGAAGGGATCACCCGCGAGGTAAGTGGGGCCCTCCTGCCCTCGGTTACGGTCACACTGGACAGCGGCGAGACCTCGCTGAGTGACGAAAATGGTGATTATGAACTCATAGCCTCTGAGATCCGAGATTATGATGTTACGGCCAGTATGAGCGGGTTCCGGGATAGGACTCAGGTAGTGAGTGTATCCGGGATTGGGCCCGATTACGCCGTAACGTGTGATTTCACAGGTTCCACGGCTTTGATTCCCAATGCGCCCGACATTTGGTATGCCCTGGATTGTGTGAATCTGTGGTTGTTCCCTCCGAATGAAGAGATCGGTCTTGATATCTGGACCGCCCTGGATGTCGTAAATGCCTGGCTGTACCCCATTGTAGGCGGTGCTGCACCCCAGATGGGCATGGCTCAACAGCCAGATCAAATGGATTCCATGGATCTCAGCAGCGAAGAGACCGTGATAGAAGACCTGGGCGCCCCGACCCCAGTGCGATACTTGCCGACCAGTCCTGTTGAGGGAGGGGATGTCTTTAAGGTCACAGTGCATTTTGTGGCGGACGACGACGATTTCAACACCATCGGAGTAACGGACGATGTTCCTTCGGGCTGGGCTATCGAAGTGGACAGCAGCTTGTGTACACCCATCGCTGAACAGGCCAACGTGGTCGGCGACCAGGTCCAATACGCGTGGTTTGGTCCCTATAGTGCCGGTTACGAATTCGACGCCGTATACAGGATCACCGTTCCGGTAGATGCGGCGGTTGGGACCTATTCCTTCAACGGAGAGCTTGGCTATAGGATTGGTGGAGCAGCGCGAATCTTCGTTCCCGTTGTCGGCGATTCCACCGTTACGATCTCCGAGAATACCCCCCCCGTTCTGGCGGTGATTGGCGACAAGAGCGTTGATGAAGAAGTCGAACTGACCTTCACAGCCACGGCCACGGATGCGGATACCCCGGCCCAGAACCTGACGTTCACGCTGGGAGCAGGTGCCCCGGCGGGAGCGACGATCGATTCCAGTACGGGCGTTTTCAGTTGGACTCCCACCGAGGCTCAGGGCCCGGGCAGCTACAGCTTTGACGTGGTGGTGACTGACGACGGCACACCGCCCTTGAGCGATTGGGAGACGATCACCGTCACGGTCAATGAAGTGAACGTGCCGCCGTTGGCAATGGATGATGAGGCGACGGTCGCCGAAGGCGGAACTGTGGAGATCGCCGTGCTGGCCAACGACAGTGATGTTGACAGCACGCTGTTGTATTCAAATGTGACGATTGTCTCGGCTCCGGCCAACGGCTCGGCCGTCGTGGAAGCGGCCAGTATCCGCTACACGCATGACGGCTCCGCCACGACTTCGGACAGCTTCATGTATCAGATCGAGGACGGGGATGGAGGCTCTGATACGGCGACGGTGACGATCACTGTGACGTCAGGGGGCGTACTCCTTCGCGTGGATTCATTGGAGGGGATACCGAGTGGTTTCGTGGTGCAGTTCAATCGCCCGGTGAACCTAGACGTTCTGAATCTCTACGACACACAGGCGAATCTGTATGGTCCCCCTGATTTCACGGTAGTTGGCAATACAGTCGGACTGGTATCCGGCTCGCTCATCTGCAGTGAAGATGGCACTGCCGTCAGCTTCATCAAGACGGGCGGCCCGCTGGAGCCTGATACGTACACGGTAACTCTGCGCAGTGCTGCTGATGGATTCACGAACAGCGAAGGGAATCCTCTGGATGGGGATGCAGATGGGTTTTCGGGCGGCGATTACGTGACTGCTTTCGTGGTCGAGTCCAGTACGGCTCGTCTGTTGTCTCTGCCTGATTTCGTGCGTGGCCCCGGCCAGGCAGTCAACGTGCCGGCCATGGGTTCGGGCATTCCCATAAGGATCAGTGACGGAACCGGTCTCCAGGGCATCGACTTTGTCTTCGAATATGATCCCGCGTTGCTTACCGTCACTGGGATATCGCTGTCCCCGGAGATGCCCGTGGGTTGGGCTATAACCTACAATCTGAGTACACCGGGGATGGCAACCGTGTGGCTCTATGCGCCGGAAGCATCTTTGCCTTCTGGCGAGTTGAGCCTTGTGGAGATTCACGCGTCGATTCCGGAAGATGCGCCCTACGGCTCGATCCAGCTTGTTGGCTTGCGCGACATTCAGATTGACGAAGGGGCTGTGGCCGCTCAATGTGACGGTGGGGTTCACGTGGTTGCTTACATCGGTGATGGGACGGGCAACTATCGCTACAGCGCCCTGGATGCGGCCTACCTCGCTCGGGTGGGGGTAGGGCTCGACAGCGGCTTTGCCGCCTACCCGTTGAAGGACCCGATGCTGATCGGCGATGTGACTGGAAACGGCCACATGAGTGCCCTTGACGCCGCCTACCTTGCCCGCAAGGGCGTGGGTCTGGAAGTCCCGCAGATCCCAGACCTGCCGGACGGATTGCC
>Ga0272442_10006901_pt1 | contig 14795 bp, 11 predicted proteins | sample SSMForm2O_FD_200262 | JGI IMG/M metagenome (GOLD analysis project Ga0272442, IMG submission 200262) | Marine sediment archaeal communities from Little Sippewissett salt marsh, Falmouth, MA, United States - SSM-Form-2O | ecosystem: Environmental > Aquatic > Marine > Wetlands > Sediment ...
TCACATTCCATACCATATTGTTTATGATAGCCAAACGACAGTCGGTGCACTTCATAGCCCTGAGCAGCCAGCTTTTTCTGAAGCTCGCCAATCAGCCAGAGGGCCTGCTTCTCCGGCGCCTTGTCAATCGACAAATGAACATTCGGACACAGTACTATCGGTCTTTTACCTATCAGCTCAGCCAGCGAGCCGAATTCCTCCGCCGCCTCTTCCAACTCCTGTTTACTGTCATACAGCTCTATACACACAAATACCACCAGTACGTTCTTGAAAACCCTCTGGGGCTGCTGCTCTGAGATCGTTACAGGATCTATCCTTGAAGACTTCTTTTTGTCCTCAAAATAGCAGGAAGAACATTGGTAGCAATCCAAAATCATATTGGTTTCTAAGTCCTGTTTTCTCTCTTGGCAGCGCTCCTTGTACGATTACGGCGTTTGCCGTGCGGCGAGGCCTTGGATTTCTTCGAACGAGATGCAATCTCAGCGTCAACACGGGATATAAACAGGCTCACATTCGGCGCCACCGCCTTGTCGGCGAATCCGACACCATTAAGAATCCTCGATATCTCTGTTGCATCCCAAAACTCCCAGGAAGAAGCTATCCTTTCCGCTTCCTCACGCGTAAGTGATTTCAGGAAAGCCGGAATACAGCCGTCACGAAGGGCGTCGGCATAGTCAACCAGCAACTCATGAATTTCTCTGTTTCTATCAGACATCTTTCTACCTCCGGCACTAAATAGATTATCAATCTTCACGATTGTAATAGCACAGCATCTTTCTAAGTTTCAAAATAGTCCTGTATTCAAGCATTTTTACCGCCCCGACAGTTGTATTTAGCTCATTGGCTATAGCCCTGTTCGAGGCGCCTTGCATCCAAAGCTCTATCGCTCTGCGCTCACGGGCTTTTAGTTTACCCAGCGCCTGAGCGAGAATATCCTGAAGCTCCGAGCGCGACACCATCTCAAGAGTGCCGATTTCAGGGGCAATAAGATCTTTAAGGCTGTTTTGCGATAGATTTAAATTTCGGTTTATTCTCCTGTACACTTCTCTGAGACGATTACGCATATAATACAGATATACTGTTTTGAGCAATTGCTTCTCACTGGTTATATTACGCAAACGCTCGGGTCTTTCCCAGATATCGGCATATACATCTTCCAAAACATCCTCACACTCTACCTCATTACCGAGGTATCGATATAAATATTTAATGAACATTCCAAACGTAGACCGCACAAAAGGCTCCATTGACCGGCGGCGCCGTTCGGCGTCCGGATTCGTGAGTCCTTTCAATGCATTTCGCAGCCGTTTATTCATACCAAGTCTCTTGCTTCCAAGTTTGTTCCATATCGCCCGTTACACTAAACTGCTCTGCTATAAAAACTTTCTCCCTGTCTTTAACAGAGACCAATCTGACCGCTAAAGCGAGCAATTATATATCAAGCTCAAAAGTTCATCAACTATCAAGTTATTAAAAAGCATAACAGGGACAAAGCAGTCGCCCAAATACGTTATAATCCAAACTCACGAATCGTCCGGCGGCCGTTAAAATCCGTATATAGGTCTTAACTCATCTTCGGTGGGCAAGTGGGTATAATACTCACCTCTGGTTCCGACATAACCGACCCCATGCTTTTTGAGCCGGACCTGGCTTATAGAACCGTTACTGTTTGTAATATTAACCGCAACAGTTCTCATTTCCTGATGCATATAGGCCCTTTGGGCCCGTTCTTTAGTCTTATCGCCTTCGTTTCCGAACATATAGCCGGCCGCTCCTCCCACCGCTGCACCGATTAAAGTCGCCTCAGTGTCACCGCCGGCCAACTGGCCTATACCCGCACCGGCCAAAGCGCCGATGGCTGAGCCGACCTGCGCATCGCTCTGACAGCCGACGAAGAACAACAAACCAAAACTCAAAACCGCTGCTGCTAACATTGTCGTCAGTTTCTTTTCCATTTTACATCTCCTTTAAATCAATTACATCCGTTGATAAATGCGTTGTTAGTCTCTCACCAGCAGACCTCCGCCGGCTCAAGGTAGCATTCCAGCCACTGTGAGGACATTACGGCAAAGTCTTCAAAATCTATTTTACAGTCACCGTTAACATCACCTGCCATCCAGGATGTGCACCAGGCAACCTCGGGCCCATCGAGCAGAAGCGCATAAATTTCCGAATTTCCATTGCGGTTGTCCTGCCAAACCACCACGCTGCCGCTAACGGCGGGATTGGTCTGGTCGTGAGAATCATCGGTGATTTGAAATTCCTTCCGCGTGGTAAGATTATAGCCGTATATGTCCCAGTTGCCATTTCGGTTGTCCTGCCAGACGATTATGTTACCATCAATGTCGGGATTCGTCTGAGAGAATTCGTTTGCCACAATTGCAAACTCAACAACATTGTTGGGATCGTCCTGCCGGAGCATCTCGAAGTCGGAAATATCAGCAGCATATATATCCCAGTCGCCAAAAAAGTTGTCCTGCCAGACGACTATATTACCCCAGATAGCCGGTTTTTTCTGGTCCTTCTCAATATAGGAGACGGCAGCATCTACTGGTTTATTCCTCTGCCAAATATCAGCAGCATAAATATCCCAATCGCCAAAATAGTTGTCCTGCCAGACAACGGTTGTCCTGAATATAGCAGGTGACTGCTGGTCATGCTCGAAAGCGGCGATTTGAAATTCCGCGGGATTACCCAGGTCGGTTATGTCGGCACCGAAAATATTAAAATCACCGGTCTGGCCATCTTCCCAAACGACCGTATTACCATGAATTGCCGGACTGCATTCGTTATTATCAGCAATATCCGAAACTGCAAAAATCTGCGGCTCATTCAAATCGTTAATATCCGCCGCCCGAATATCCCAGTCTGCGGAGCCTTCCCATACAACATAATCCTGCCACACCACGATATCTTCATAAACAGCCGGATTAATCTGGTCGTTTGCATCACCAATGACAAAGGCTGCCGGCTCATCCGGATTGTTTATATCCGCAATATAAATATCATAGTCTCCGTATTCATTAACGAATTGCTGCCAGACTACAATATTACCCCAGATATCAGGCGCTTGCTGTTCATCGGTTGCCGGCCAGACAGCAAACTCAGCCCAGTTGCCGGCCTGCCCGACAGACACCAGAAGAGCCGCCAAAAAAAGAACCTCTATAGATGTTGTAAAGTATCTGATTTTCATCGCTTTACTTTGCGCCCTAATATTTACTGGTTAACACTTTCAACCGTAGTGTTTTTGGCCCTGATTTTTTCCAGGACGTTCAGCAGAGTCGTCGCGGCCACTGCATTGTTCATATCAAGGCTGGCATACTGCAGGGGCTCGACGGCCTCGTCAAGCTTGCCGATACCAAGCAGTTGATAACCCAAAAGAAGCTGAAGGTCCGCATCAAAGCTGTACAGCTCCGCCCTTTCGGCAAGCTGATTAATTTGCTCAAACAGCACATCGTCATCCGAATACAGACCGCGTGGATAAAAAACGTCTTCCTTGTCAGGTGTAACTTTCACCAGGATCTGACGAAGGACCGCTGCGGCTTCTGAATATTGCTCACGAGCAAAAAGAGCCTGAGAGTAAGCAAACGGAAGGATAATATCATCAGGTGCAAGCGCCATCGCTTCGCCAAACTTTTCAATAGCGATATCGTAATTATTAACTTCAAAGGCCTTGACGGCATCTTCGAAGTTCCTGTCCGCAAGAGTAACCTCACCCGGTTCTTCAGCCGCCTGCTGAGCTAACCTCTCGCGGACATCGGCAAAAGTGTTATGGTTAACAGGCACAATACCATCCACCTCCTGCCCCGAGACAGACACCGCCGCATTTTCACCTGTGTAGTAATTGTAGGTGTAGTAGTTATACGTATCGCCCCGTACTTCACGGGCAATCGGGTAATAACCGTACCAGGCATACGGATGGTAGCCGTACCAGTAATAACGTCTGTATCTATAATTTATCGGCCAGTAACCTCCTATGCTGACGAAGATATACTTCCGGTGATAATATGGATAGATATATCTGAACGTGCACCAGGGACCGAAGCTGTAAGACAGTATATGACGATATCTTGGCCAGATTGGTCTGCGGCACAACCGGTGACGCCAGTCTATATACGAATGGTCATGGTGATAATCATGACTTATTATATGCGGACGGTCGTGATATCTTATATGTGCAAATCCACGTGAAAAACTCCCCAGTCTGTAACTGTGCAGAGCCTTCCTGTCTCCACGTTTGGCATCGTGCACAACCACGGTATCGACAACAGTTGTTCGCCTTTCCGGAACAACTTTTCTTATCCTTGTACGAGGCGATAACCTGCTAAAGCTCCTTGTACCGGTGCTTTTATGTTGTCGGCTTATTCCAAGTCTCCTTTCAGATTCATTGGTGGGGCGCCCGTCTCGAGAGCCTCGTGAGAATCCGCCTCCCTTTGAATCACGGCCGCTCCTTTCTCCAGGGGTTCTGCTGCCACCGGTCCCCAACCTGCTCTTGTGATCAGGTCTTCCGGTAGAAGTGGGAACAGAGCTTTTTCTGCTTCTGATGGAGCTGCCGATATGTGAGGACCTGCTGGAGCTTATACGACTGCTCAAACTGCCGGCCTGCGGCTTTGTACTGCGGGCACTCGGCGTCCTTGAACCGATGGAACTGCCGATACGCGAGGACCTGCTGGAGCTTATACGACTGCTCGAACTGCCGGCCTGCTGCTTTGTACTGCGGGCACTCGGCGTCCTTGAACCGATGGAGCTGCCGATACGCGAGGACCTGCTGGAGCTTATACGACTGCTCGAACTGCCGGCCTGCGGCTTTGTACTGCGGGCACTCGGCGTCCTTGAACCGATGGAGCTGCCGATACGCGAGGACCTGCTGGAGCTTATACGACTGCTCGAACCGGTACTACGCGGGGAACTGATACGCGTTGAACTACTCCGTGGAATGCTGCTTCGCGAAGAGATACTGCTACGCGTTGAACTACTCCGTGGAATACTGCTTCGCGAAGAGATACTGCTACGCGTTGAACTACTTCGTGGAATGCTGCTTCGCGAAGAGATACTGCTACGCGTTGAACTACTTCGTGGAATGCTGCTTCGCGAAGAGATACTGCTACGACTTGTTGAAGACCTTGGTGTAATCGTCCTTGTTGGAGCCCTGCTAACGGACCGGGATGAGATAGTAGCCCTGGAAGAGCTTGATCTGCTGGGTGAAGATCGCCTGCTACTTGAAGAAGAAGACCTTGAAGTTTGCCGGCTTCTGGAAGTGCTCGGGCTCGATTTGCTGCTTTTACCGGACGACTTCTCAGCCAAAACCGGTTCAATAGTTAGTATTAGGGCCAAAAACAGCGTTCCAACAATAATTTTAACGTTTTTGGTGTATTTTAGCGTTGCCATAATACTTCTCCTTAAATATTTAATGTAAAAACATATACATTCGAGACTCTTCTCTACCTATATAAAGGCACTAAAATCGAAGCCAGTAACGAGAATTTTGCCCAAAAAACTGCTATTTTTGAGCTTTTTGTATATGTAGAATGGAGGGAACGCTCGAATACATCACCCGAGACCGGATTGATGGGCTTGTTTGAGGGGCAGGTGATGAAATTCCGGCTTCAGGTAAAGACGGGTTTACCAGCTACTTTGTATTTAACTAATAATCCTGCTGTGCATCTACAGCGATTAATAAAAACTAATTGCACATTTGTAAGATACTCTTTAATGAGCACCAGTAAATGAAATGATGTATGGAAAACCTGCAATATGTCAACTCTTCATGGCGCGCCGTCTTCGACAGCTATTGGTTGCTGTATTTGCACATTCCTTGCACCAAACAGCCAATCCGTCTTTATGTCTGCTATGTTTGTAATATTGGTCCTCGGGTTTCCACTTTTTACATCTGCCGCACCGCTTCTGCTTAACACCTCCGTAAACACGATGAAGGTCCTTATAGTTGTTGTATTTTTTCACAGAACCTCTCTTTTTTTCGTAACGTTCCCTCGCATATTCAGACTCACATTCCCTGCACCAGATCCTCAGCCCATCGGCGCGGGTACGATTCCTGCCAAAATCACTCTCGTCTTTAAGTTTTTTACATTTACTGCATTGCTTCATTTTTTTACATCCATAGTTTTAACCATCCATAGCAAAATCCGCCGATCTCTTCGACATCGGCTCTTTCCGGATTTGCAATTCTACCACACATTTTTTCAAAAGACAAATATTCGTTTGATAAATTTCCTTGATTGGAACTAAAAAAAAGTATAATCCGGCCTTTCAGGCCAGGATATTCCCCAAAACCAAGTCGATAAACCCCCTATAACTTTTTTTCCTTTTCAATTTAAATTCGCCGGTATCCGGCTCTCTACTCCATGGCTCCCGAGCTGCTCTGCGACATAATCAAGCGTTGCCGCCAGTTCTTCGGAGTAGTCATTTTCAACGACATCAACAGCCGCAAGCAAAGCCGTTTTCATTAATTCTGTCGGCACTTCAACAATAATTCCATAACGCCCTTCCAGCATTTGCTGAGCTAATTGTGCGCCCTGCTCGGCCATCAAATCCACAGTGTTTTCCTGAGTCAATATTTCGCCGTAAAGCTCAATGTATTCTTTGAATTGCATCTCAGTTTCAACTATTAAGAGGATCGCCTCTTCAGCTATTATCCCGGCCTCACCGGCCAAATCTTTCGCATACGCCTTGCTCAATAACATCGGGACAAATGGGCTCCTCAATTTCGCAGCCGCCAGCATCCGCATCCCAATTTGCTTATCTTCATTTTGGCTCACCAACAAATCGACCGCACTTTCTACGGCACTGTCGGCAATCGCCAAAGCAAGCTCATCAAGTAATTCCGGAGTGTAAGCAATGCCTTTTGAATTCAGAAACGGCATCATACCAAGCTTTAATTGAGGCGCCAATATTTTCTTTTTTGTTATGACATAACCCTCTCCTGTTTCGATACCGATAGAATTAATATGTGCCGTACGGTCTGCCCCCCAGTCCTCATTATGGCTCGCAAAACCGTATCCAAACGCCCTGCTTTCTTCATCCTTTACCTCATCGACCACCTTCATAAACTCATAATGCGTTTGGTTCCATAAATAATCATAATGTTCATAGCTGAACATTAAATTGAACATATCAGGCACAATTGCGCCATACATCTCCTGAAGGTTCATAACACCCGGCTCATGCCCCAGCTCCGTGGCCAGATACGCGTGGGTAGCAGGACCCCACCCAAATGCCAAACCCGGCACCGCTGATACAACAATACTGATAATCAAAATTAACAACAACCTGTTATTCATTTTCCTGCCTCCTGTTTTATTAGTAAACTTTTCCGCTTGTCTTCAGTCACTTGCCGATGTGCTCATTTGCTATTATAATCTCCCGCTTTTTCAAATGCAATTCTTTATGACCTAAAATCCGATATGTGGCTTGTAATTCCTAAATAATCAGGATGCCAAAGTAGTAATTTTTCACCTGAATACCCGAATCACACCAGTTAGATATCCCAAAAAATAAATCTTGACTAAGATGGAAATTATGTGTATTTTCACAAACAGTACGCAAAAAGGATTTTGTGGTCTTGACAATGAAAATAGCAGTCAACCAAAGAGAAGAGCAAAGATTATCTTATCGTTGGCCTGTGAGCTTCGCAAGAAGCGTGAAAGAAAAACCCTCTCCGGGTCAGGTAGTTGATGTTTCCAGTTGGAATCTGGCTTTTCTATGCCACGCCGATAAAAAGTGTCCCCGCCCGGAACAATTGATAACCATTGACTTTGGCGTGCCTTACTTCGACTCGACCGATTCCTTCGATACGGTATTTTTCAATCGCATCGGACGTGTCTCTCGGGTCGATAAACTCACCAACCTCGTAAACCGCGTAATAGTGCAGTTTGCCAGACCGTTATTTTTCAAGCCAGGTGAACAGAACATCAGCGAATCAGAGGCACTTCAAAGACTCGAAGCGAAAACTCGGTTAATTTCCAAAGCCGAAGAAGAGGCCAGGCAGTACAGTGAAGCACTGATTCAAGCCAAAGAAAAAACAACCTCCTATGAGCAGGCCAAAGCCAAGGCAGAAAAAGAACTAAAAGACGAAATTAAGGCAAGATGCAAAGCCGAAGCTAAATTAAGAGCCGAAGCCGAAGAGAAAATCAGAGCTTACGAAGAAGAAAAACAAAGGACCGAAGAAAGGCTCAGAGCTTACGAAGAAGGAAAACAAAGGACCGAAGAAAAGCTCAGAGCATACGAAGAAGAAAATCAAAGAACCGAAGAAAAGCTCAGAGCATACGAAGAAGAGAATCAAAGAACCGAAGAAAGGCTCAGAGCTTACGAAGAAGAGAATCAAAGGACCGAAGAAAGGCTCAGAGCTTACGAAGAAGAGAATCAAAGGACCGAAGAAAGGCTCAGGGCCTACGCTGAAGAAAAACAAAGAGCCGAAGAAAGGCTCAGGGCCTACGCTGAAGAAAAACAAAGAGCCGAAGAAACGCTCAGAGCTTACGAAGGAGAGAATCAAAGGACCGAAGAGAGGCTGAGAGCTTACGAAGAAGAAAAACAAAGGACTGAAGAAACGCTCAGAGTTTACGAAGAAGAAAAACAAAGGGCCGAAGAAACGCTCAGAGCCTACGCTGAAGAAAAACAAAGGGCCGAAGAAACGCTCAGAGCCTACGACGAAGAAAATCAAAGGACCGAAGAAACGCTCAGAGCTTACGAAGAAGAAAATCAAAGGACCGAAGAAAAGCTCAGAGCTTACCAAGAAGAAAAACAAAGGACTGAAGAAAGACTCAGAGCCTACGCTGAAAAAAAACAAAGGACCGAAGAAAGGCTCAGAGCCTACGACGAAGAAAATCAAAGGACCGAAGAAAGGCTCAGAGCTTACGAAGAAGAAAAACAAAGGACTGAAGAAAGGCTCAGAGCTTACGCTGAAGAAAATCAAAGGACCGAAGAAACGCTCAGAGCCTACGACGAAGAAAATCAAAGGACCGAAGAAACGCTCAGAGCTTACGAAGAAGAGAATCAAAGGACCGAAGAAAAGCTCAGAGCCTACGAAGAAGAAAAACAAAGAGCCGAAGAAAAGCTCAGAGCCTACGACGAAGAAAAACAAAGGACCGAAGAAAAGCTCAGAGCTTACGAAGAAGAAAAACAAAGGGCCGAAGAAAAAGCAAAAACACAGGCCCTCGCAACAGCCAGAGTACATTCTAAAGCGGAATCTGAAGCCAAAGCAAGAATCGAAGCCGAGAGCAGGGTTGAAGCCGAAACACAAGCAAGAATTGAAATACAGAAAAAAGCCAAAGATGACCTCCGAGAAATAGCAAAAGCTCACGCTGAAGAATTGAACCGGACCAAAGAAAGATTAAAATCCTATGCCGAAGCAAAAGACCGGATAGAAGAAAAACTAAAGGCTGAAATCGAAGCCAGATGCAAAGCGCAAGGCAAAGCAACAGCTCAGGCTGAACAAATTGCAAAAGCACAGAGCCAAGCGGCCACGGAAGCCGAATTGAGAAATCAGGCCCAAAAGAAAGCCGAAGACTATGCCCATAAAGTAGCAGTCTTTGAAGACCAGATGCAGCAGAAGATTAAATCTTATAACAGCCAGATTTCTAAAATCAAAGCCCAAGCCGCCGAGGAAATTGCCAAAGCAAAAGCTGATGCGGCAGATGAAATAGCCATACTCAAAGCCCAGCTAAAACAAAATCCCCAATCACACAGCCGGGCAAATATCGCAACCCAACAAAAGACAACCATCAAGACAGTACACTGCCCCCAAACAACTCTGCTTGAAAAAGTAGATAAACTCATCAAAGACAGGGGGATAATTTTCTAACAAACTGCTAACAGCCGACAGTCAACTACCATTGTGCCCGGCCCGGCTTGCAGCTTTGTCACGAACTGTCCTTTTCTATGGGGGCCTTTTGCCTTAAGTATTACCCGATATTGCATTATAATTAAGGGTTTGTCTGCAGCACAAAAACCGGGAGACAGGCGCCCCCCAGTTGCTTACAAAAGCCCTGGTTGAGCTCACCTGCCTCCCTTAGTGAAGGAAAGAGTATTATGCCAGTTATGAGGGTCGAATGACTTGTCTGTATAATCCCCTCCACATATATAAAATATAACTTATCTATCTCGATAAGCAAAAAAATCGAATAAATTTTTAATTCCCACTATTATTATCGGCCCTAACACGCTTTAACTTTATTGAACAGATCTCGGGCCACTATTTAGTTCCGGAGATATTAGTGGACTATTCTTTCGGAGTTTATCCTGTGAGATAACAAAGTTTATCCGGCGGGGAAAGATAATATAGAGGAAATTCACAGACGGCAATTACAGGGATAAATAGCTTTTCGACCAAGATGACTCTGCCTGGATTCTGTAGATGATTGATGCCTGATGAATTGAATCAGTTAAACACTCTGAAGGAACTCCTCCTCTTGTTTTTTGGACTTCTCTTCCTCTTTTTCCAGACTTTGAGCTATTTGTTTCAACATCTCGCATATCTGCCTGTTCTGCCTGAGGAGAATCTCAAGCTGCGAATGTATTGATTTCGAGCCGAAGATACTCTGGGCAAATACCAAAAAAAACATCACTGCCAGCGTCCCCCCGATGGTGATAAAGCTCACCGCCCATAAAATCTTTTCCACCAGGTCGTATAAACCGGGATCTACCATAACATAACCTTCAAATATAAAAAGCTACAAAATACCATCTACCCTCAGGCTGACCTCTTTGTAATCAAAATCCCCACACTTGTCAATCCAAAAGTTGCACGCACGCCCTTTACATTTATTAAATACCAAAAAAATCCTTGTCGTTTATATCTCAAATACTATATTATCTAATGTTTCAAAAAAATTTGTTAATTAATACCCGGAAATAAACTGTTTGGAGACTTAAAAAGTGGCTAATACCAACGACATTCGCAACATCGTTCTTTTAGGGCACGGAGGCAGCGGTAAAACATCCCTCACCGAGGCAATGCTGCACAAAACCGGAGCAACCAACCGGCTTGGAAGCGTTGACGATAAAACAAGTATATGCGACTACTACGATGAGGAAAAAGAACACCAGCATTCGATTCAATCAGCGATAGTCAACATCCAGCACGCCGGCAAGCTGATAAATATCATCGATACCCCCGGATATCCCGACTTTATAGGCCCGTCTATAAAATCAATACCGGCCACTGAAACAGCAATAATCGTCATCAGCGCCGCGGCCGGAATAGAAACAAATACGCGAAAAATGGCCGAATTAGCCGCAAAAGCCGATATCCCCCGCCTCATCGTAATAAATAAGATGGACGCTGAAAACGTTTCCCTACCTGAGCTTATAAAAAATATCCAGGCCACCTTCGGCTCACAATGTCGCTGTGCTAATCTGCCCGGCGCTGATAAAGCATCCATTATTGACTGTATCGAAAACGAGTCGGGTGATTCGCCGCTAATGGACGTCGCCCAGGCCCACACCGATCTGATCGAAAGCGTTATAGAAGCCGACGATGACCTCATGGAAAGCTACCTCGGAGGAGAAGAAATACCCCCGGAAAAAATAGCCTCCGTATTCGTAGAGGCCTTAAAAGCCGGAACTCTGACCCCAATAGTCTTCACTGATGCCCGCAGGGAAACCGGGATACAGGAGCTTCTGGATATCATTGTAAATTATACACCCTCGCCCAGCCAGGCGAAGCCCACCGTCCTCAAAGATGGCGACAGCACAACCGAACTATCCCCCGATCCTGCCGGTCCGCTGGCCGGACTGGTCTTCCGCGTAGGCTTCGACCCTCGCTCGAATATGAAGTATTCTACAATACGTATCTTCAGCGGAACAATTAAAGCAGATACTCATCTGCTCCGCAACGACGAGAAAAAGAGCATTCGACCGGGTCATATCTTAAAATCCCAGGGCGGCGAAAATAATGAAATCGATGCCGGCGTTGCCGGTGACATTATTACCCTGGCAAAGGTGGAAGAGCTGAGAACCGGTGACCTTATACACGATGGTAAAGTATCCGGAAAATTCGAAATGCCCGCCACTCCGGAACCGATGTTTTCATTGGCGCTTGAGCCGGCCACAAGAGGCGACGAACAGAAAATCGGTACTGCACTTGAAAAATTATGCGAAGAAGACCCCTGCTTCAAGATTAGCAGAGATACCCAGACAAAGGAGCTTGTCGCCAACGGCCTTGGTGATTTACACTTGCGGATAATGCTCGAGAAAATGAAGAACCGCTATAAACTCACAGTAACAACCAAGGAACCTAAGATTCCTTACCGAGAGACGATTACCGCCAAAGCCGAGGGCCACTACCGCCACAAAAAACAGAGCGGCGGAGCTGGACAATTCGGAGAAGTCTATCTTCGCATCGAACCGGCCGAAAGAAATTCCGACCCGTCTTTAGAGTATAGCTGGGACATTTTCGGCGGTTCAATCCCGGGACAGTTTGAGCCGGCCGTTGCCAAGGGCGTTAACGACGTAATGAAGTCCGGGGTCGTTGCGGGATTTCCACTGCAGGATATAAAAGTGTCGGTTTATGATGGAAAACACCATCCGGTCGATTCAAAGGAGGTGGCGTTCCGCGCCGCGGGCAAGGGAGCATTCACTGACGCCGTTCAAAAGGCAAAAGCCGCCCTGCTTGAGCCGATAGTGGATATGGAGATCACTATACCCGCAGAGAATATGGGCGATATCGCAGGCGACATGGCATCCAAACGCGGCAGAGTAATTGGGCAGGATATGCTGCCCGGAAATTATATTGTCGTTAAAGCACAGGTGCCGTTGGCCGAAGTTACAAAATATAACAGCCAGCTAAAAAGCGTTACCGGCGGACGCGGCAGTTATTCTATGACACTCAGTCATTATGAAATAGTACCGCCCAACGTCCAGCAGCAAATCGTCGCCCAATATACAAAGAAAAAAGAATCGGAGTAACTTGCCCCCCGGCAGCTAACAGAGCTCTCACCGTGAAGGAGCGGTCTTTACTGCACGGATTAAACGTAACAACTAAAACCTGTCCTCAACCACGATAGGTAAACAGCAATCCACAAACAATCAATAATCATTTGTCGATAATCAATTGAAAAGCCCCTGTCTTACCTTTACAGTAAAACAGGGGCCATTGTACTTTCCTGGTTTCAAAGATGGCCTGATTATCAGCCCATCCAAACAATGTTAATTTACATTCAGCCCATCCACCCAGCCGGCATCGTCTCCTTCGCTTACACTCCAGTCCTTGACATATCGCCATTTCAACTCGTATGTACCCGAAGGCAGCGCGTATAAAATCTGCTGCCAGTCCGTCATGCCGCTGATGCTGTCTTGTAATGAGCCGTCAATGTAAAACTCCAGTGCGTCATAACCGGCCTCTGAAGATACCTTCCAATAGAAACCAATCGTCCCTGAAATGGTGACCGTAGTTTGCATCCAGGACTCCTGATTGTGCGAGATAATTCCGCTCTGGGCCGCATCCGAATCGATATAAAACATCGAGTTCTGGTTAAACCAGTCCGCATTGCCGCCCGTGCTTAAACTCACACTTGTATCCAGAGCCTCCGAAAGGGAACCACCGGAGGGAGGTTGACTTCCACCCGACCATTCCACAAAGTCCACCCAGCCGCTGTCATCTCCTGCACTCTCACTCCAGTCCTTGACGTATCGCCACTCCAAAGTATGTGAACCCAATTCGGTAATCGTGTATATCATCTGATGCCAGTCTTCATCCCCACTGATTCTGTCCTGAAGCTCGCCGTCAATGTAAAATTCCAGATAATCATAATTTTCCTCAGAAGATACCTTCCAGTAGAAGCTGAACGTCCCTGCCCCGCTGATCGTCGTCTGTATCAACGAACTCTGCTCGTCTGAGATACCTCCGCTCCGGGCTGCATCACCACCAAAGAAAGTCGTTTCTATCTGCGAAAACCATTCTGCATCGCCGTCTGTTGCGAAACTCAAATCAGTATCCAAGGCCTCGGCAAGCGGACCGACGTATGGAGGTTGACTTCCGCCCGACCACTCCACAAGATCGAGCCATCCGCAGTCGTCTGCTTCACTTACGCTATAATCCTTCACGTATCGCCATTCCAAAATATGCGCACTCGAATCGGTGATCGTGTAAGTCATCTGGTGCCAGTCAACCAATCCGCTTATTCTGTCCTGAAGCACACCGTCAATGTAAAATTCTAAAAAGTCATAATCACCCTCAGAAGACACCTTCCAGTAGAAGCTAAACGTCCCCGCCCCGTTGACCGTCGTCTGTATCAATGATTCCTGGTTGTCCAGGACATCTCCGCTCTGGGCCGCATCCCCGTCAAAGAAAGCCACTGCGGTCTGGTCAAACCAGTCGGCCTCTCCGGCTGTTGTAAAACTTAAATCTGTATCCAATGCCTGTGAAAGCGGATCATCAGAGGGCGGCGAAGTTCCACCCGACCATTGCACCTGATCTATCCAGCCGCTGTCACTGCCAGAACTGACGCCCTTATCCTTGACATATCGCCAATCCAATACGTGCAAACCCTGGTCGGTGATCGTATAACTTATCTGATCCCAGTCAACCGATCCACTGATTCTATCCTGAAGCACACCGTCGATAAAAAATTCCAGATAATCATAACCGACCTCAGATGATACCTTCCAGAAGAAGCTCAACGTCCCCGCCCCGTCAACTGTTGTCTGTATCAACGACTCCTGCTCGTCCAATATCTCACCGCTCTGGGCGGCATCACCGTCAAAGTAAGCCGTTATGGTTTGCGAAAACCAGTCGGCATCACCGTCTGTTGTGAAACTCAAATTCGTATCCAAAGCCCCGG
>Ga0272442_10006902_pt1 | contig 14793 bp, 6 predicted proteins | sample SSMForm2O_FD_200262 | JGI IMG/M metagenome (GOLD analysis project Ga0272442, IMG submission 200262) | Marine sediment archaeal communities from Little Sippewissett salt marsh, Falmouth, MA, United States - SSM-Form-2O | ecosystem: Environmental > Aquatic > Marine > Wetlands > Sediment ...
GCCCGTTTTGAAGATGCGACTTGACAATTGTTGCGTTTCGGGTAATAATTTTGTTGGGAAAACGAATAAGTGCCGGCCCGGTTCGTCCAGACCCATGAGCGGGGCCGGTGGGGCCTCGCAGGCGCAAGGGAAGGAGGCCGACCATGAATGCACCCAGGACGTTGGCGGTGACAGCCCTGGCCGGAGCCCTCGTGCTGGCCGCGGCGACGCACGCCGAGGCCGGCGGCATCGTCTACTGGGGCGGCGGCACACGCGTTATTTCGACCGGGACCACCGTCGTCACGACCACGGTGCCCGCGGCTCCGTCGACCACCGCCCAGGTGGCTGGCAGGGCCTACGAGGTCGGGTATCAGGACGGGTACCGGGACGGCACGGCCGCCGCCGTTCAGACCGCGCCTGTCCAGGCCGTCGTCACACGCACCTACGCGACGCCCACCTACGCGACGCCCACGTACGTGACGCCCACCTACGTCGTGCCGACCCGCACCGTGTACACGTACACGGCGCCCACCGTCATCTACCGGTCGGTGCCGATCGTGCGGGTGCCGACCATTTACCACCGGCCGACCGTGCTGCCGTGGCATCACCGGCGCATCGGGCCCGTCGTGCACCGTGGCCATCCCGTACACCGTGGCTTGCGGGGGCGAAGCACGGGCCTGGTGATTCGCTGGTAGGTCCGGCGAGGACATGAAGTTCCCCCTGGTGGTCGCCCCACGGCCACCTGACGTGCAGAGCGGGTCCGCTCTTCCCAGCCCGGACCCGCTCGCCTTTTGCGGCGGGCCTCCTGCCCGGCGCGGGCGGCAGTCACCGGCCATCTGCGGGCCGGGATCCCGGACGGTGCAGACGAGAAACGCTAAACCCGCGGCGCCAAGTTGCGGCGTTTCGATAAGATAGGGAATGCCCGTGTCCCGTTCCTGGTCCCTGAACGCACGGTTGTGCGGGTCAGTCCGCGCGGCGCGGCTGTGCGGGATTTGACTTCTGGGTGTTTTGGTGTACACTTGTAATGATACACCGGGGGATGCGGCTGTCTGCGGGGATAGCCCTCCCGAATACTCGACCGAGTGTCCTATCTGCGCAATTACCGTCAAGGTGCCGGCACCGCCGGGCCGACGTATAGGACGGGTGTTTCGCGGCGGACCGCGAAACGCGCGGGATAATGGGGATAGACGAACGCGATGGTGCGGATGAAGTTGGAGGGGCAGACGATGATGTGGACACGTGCGCTGTGTGGATTGGTGCTGGCGGGCCTGCTGATGGTGGCCTCGCCGGCGTGGGCTTCGCTGATGATCGACGGCACGATCGGCGCCGGCGAGTATACGATCATTCTCGACGATCCGAACAACGAGAACGTCGATCCGCCGGACGGCTATAACGGCACGGGACTGGATATCGACGCCCTTTATTTCGACGGCACCTCGCCCTGGTTCTCGATGGCGATCCAGACCGTGGACGATATCGACACCGACGGCGACGGGACGAACCTCTACTTTCCGCAGACCAATTCCCGGACGGTCTTCGCGGACCAGGGCGGCACGCTGTATTACCGCCTGGAAGCCGAGATGACCAACGGCACGGCGTCCCTGGCGTTCTACGAGTGGAACGGCTCCGCGTGGGTCGAGCAAGCCCTGACCCAGGGGACGGATTACGATATCGCGGTCGATACGGCCCTGGAGATCCAGATCGCCCAAAGCGTCATGAGCAACATGCCGGTCAACCCGCAGGTCTTCAGCCTGCTGGACGGCAACGGCGAGTGGGCGGACGATGAGTTTGCGGGCACCGTGCCCGAACCCGCCACCCTCGGCCTGATGGGGCTGGGGCTGGCCGGTGCGGCCCTGGTGCGCCGGCGGCGGTAACGGCGGCGGTCCGGACGTCGTGCCCCGACAGGAGATGCGTCCAACGGGCGGCCTTCGCGGTCGCCCGTTTGCTTCGGGCCGACGCGCGGCCCCCGTCGCTTTTCCCGTTGCCGCGTCCGTTGCGAGGGCGGCGAACGCCGATCCCCTTGAACACGGCCCCTCGACCGTTGGCCTTGGCCCTCGAACCTCGGGCCTCGACCTTTGAACTTTGACCTTTGAACCTTGCCCTCCGGGCCGTGTGCCGCGCCCTTGGCCTTGAACTCTCCGGGTTCCGTCTTATAATGCGTCGTAGCCAACGCGTGGGGCCGTAGCTCAGTTGGGAGAGCGGCTGGTTCGCAATCAGCAGGTCAGGGGTTCGAATCCCCTCGGCTCCACCATTGTCAGGTAATGACACGTCTTGCCAAGTGGCGAGACGTGCGCCACTTACGGCCCGTTTCCTTCCCGCCTTACCTAACACCCGATCCTGGCAGGTGATGACAGGTGATGGCGTACCGGGGCGTCTGCGCGCTGAAAGAGCGCTGAAAGAACCGGCTTCGGTCTGCGAGGGAGTCGAGTAGAGGTAATGCGGCGGCAACCGGTGCGCTTGACGGGGCGTTCTTAGTTCTTGTCAATGCGGATGTGTCCGGGTAGATTCTAGGGGTCTTGCCACGAGTGCAAGGAGGCAGGCAATGCTTGCGGTCCTGCACGACCTCGGCGGTCCGTGTGCCGTAGTGATGGCACGGCCGGCGCTCTCGCGGCATAGCCAAGGCCTCCCGGGCGATGGGAGGCTCTCCGGCTGCCGGGCGCCGAGCGCCGTCGCGGTGCTCGGTGTCCTGGCGTGTCTCCTGGCGTGTCTCCTGGCGGGTTGCGAGCAACCGCTGACCTTGTGGCCCGCCGCCCTGAAGGGGAACACCCCTCCATCACACGGGCATGTGCTGGACGCGACGGACGTGCTCCCCGCCGAGCAGTGCCGGGGCCCCGGATACACGGTCGCCCCTACGGCGGCCATCGCGGACCACAACGCCGTGTTCTGCGTCCAGACGCGGTACGGCACGATACGGGCCCACGGGCGGAACATGTTGGAACTGCGCTGTTACGAGACGCGGTGCATCGAAAAGGCGGCCAGGATGCGGGGGGTGCGGCAAGTCCTGGAAGGCGCGCTTGTTTCCCTTGACGAGACGGTGGAGGGTGCCGAGACGCTGCTGCTGGACCCGGTCGGCTCGGCCAATCGCGCCCCCAAAGGCCTCGACCGCATGGTCCGGAGCCAACTGGACAGCGCCAGCCGGCGAGCCGGAAGCCCGGAACGCCGCCAACTGGCCGTCTCCCTCGGCTGCGATCCGGAGACGCACAACCCGATCCTCGACCGGATGCTCGACGAGATCGAGATCCAGCGGCTGCTCGGCAGCGTGCCCGTCCAGTTCATTCCGTACACGGGCATCTTGCGCCTGACGGCGGATATCCTGGACGAGGTGGGCTCGACGCCGCCCCACGAGATCAATAAGCGTATCGAGAGGGAACTAGCCGCGAAGGGAGCGGCCGAGTCCCTGCGGCGCGACTTCTGCCGGAGCCGGCACTTCACGACGGTGGAGCGGCTGCTCTTCATGAAGCAGTACGACCGGTTCGAGGGAGTGGCAACTCGCGAGGCTCTCCTCGGCTTCGCCGTCGAGGGCAAGAGCGAAGTCGACGCCTTGGCCGCCATAGAGATGGCCCATGCCTTGGCGGCGGTTCACCAGCGGCGGCCCATCGTCGGTTTTGCGCGTCGGGGTCTGCCGCTTGCATGCCCACGGACGCAGCGGTCCGACGGGCTGTTAGGGTTTCTTCGCCTGCCGCTTCCGGGGCGGGAGGGGAAGCCGAAGTCCGCGGGGGGTGGCGGGTGGGGTTTGCCGGTGGCCGTGTTGCGGGAGGGGACGCACCTCATCTATGCCCCGTGCGACTGCCTCGAGAAGACACCCCATTTGGAGGACGCCGTCCGGGCGTACCGTGCGGATTTCGCCGGCCATCCGACCACGCTCGTCTGCTCGGGCCGCGTGATGCCCGATGCCCGGGGGGGCCTGGAAACGGCGGGATTCACGGTACACGAGGGCGCGAGGGCCGGTCCGGATTGGAGAGAAACCGGGTCCGCCCTGGAGGCGGACACGGCACCGCTGAAGCCGCCCCGCTTCCGGCTTCCGTTCTGAGCGGTATGCACACACCGCGGCGAAAGATCAAGGTCTTGGCGCAGGACGAACGGCTTCAGCCCCTCGTTCACGGGTCCGAATCCTGAAGCCGCGCGGTCTCGATCTCTTTCAACAGGTCCCGTGCCTTTGCTTCCTCGGTGTGAAGCGCGCATTGGGAGGCGGCGGAGGCGGCTTGCTGCAGTGCTCTTGACGCCCCGTCCCAATCCTTGCGTGCGATGCGGACTTGGCCCAGCGCAAGCGACACGCGCGCGAAGTCATATCTGGCGCCGATGCTTTCCAGCAGCGAAAGGCCTCTGGCGAGGTGCGTTTCGGCGTGTTCGTAGTCCGGCTCCGGGCCGGCCGCGAGAGCATTGCCGATGGCGCTTTCGGCCAACGCCTCGGCAATGAGGCTGCCCACCGCCTTGGCGGCGGCCAGGGCGTCCTCTCCTTTCTTCAAGGCGGGAAAAGCGTCTCCTGACGCAAGCAGCGTGCCGCTTTCGATGGCCGCAAACCACTCACCGAGCAACAGGTGGCCACCCAAGGGGCGTACGGCTCGATGCGCGGCGGACCAATGTTCAAGAGCGTGCTCGTACTCGCCCAATCCTGTCAGCGCCCATGCCATGAACGAGTTGCTGGAATAACGATACACGGCGTCGCCGCTTTGCTCCGCCACCTCAAGCGCCACGCGGGCGGCCTCAATGGCCTCTTCGTATTTACCGGCCACGAGGCGGATCAAGGCGGCGAGCGAGTGCGCCAGGCCTTCCACGTTCTGGTTGCGACCGGCCCGGGCCGTTTGCACGACCTGGTGGAGTTCGGCGGCCCCGCCGGCATAATCCCCCTGGCAGGCTCGGCAGGTGCCGTGGTAAAGGCAGGCGAACAACCGCTCGTGGCGATGCTCGGCTGCATCAAGAAGGGGTATGGCCTTTTCCAGGAGGTCACGGCCCTCGGAAAACCGGCCTTGCGCGGCAAGAGCGCGTCCAATGACGGCTCCCGGCAGCGCCATGGACTCGGGATCGCCGTATGCCGGAGCCATCGCGAGGACCTTCTGGAAATGCGAAATGGCCTCGCTCAGCCTTCCCGCCACATAATGGACCCTCCCGGTCCAGAGGCGGATGCGAGCGAGGCGCGCCTCGTCTCCCAGCGAGGAGGCTAGGTTCTCGGCCTCCGCCAGAATGGCCAGGTTCTTCTCGGGCGGTTCGGATTGGAGAGAGACATCCACGAGCCTGACACGGGTGTCCACCTGCCTTTGACGGTTCGAGGTGTCATCAGGCAGGTGTTTGAGGCTGTCCAAGGCGCGGTGATAGTGTTGGCGAGCCTCCGGGTAGGCGTAGATCTGTGCTGCTGCGTCCGCTTCGCCGACCGAGTACTCGAAAGCCTTCTCCCAGGCTTCCCCCTTGAAAAAGTGATAGGCGAGGAGCGCCCGGAATCGGTCGGGCCGCTCGGAGAAGATGGACTCCATCGCTTCGCCGACTTTTCGATGGAGAAGCCGGCGCGAGGGAGCCAGAAGCATCTGATACGCAACCTCCTGCGTCAGGGCGTGGCGAAAGACATATTCAATTTCAGGAACGCGTGCCCGTTCCCGGACGAGGGCTGCCTCTTCGAGCAAGGCCACCTGGGCGTCCAACTCGGTTTCCTCGCGCGCCATGTGTTCGAGCACCCGGAGAAGGAACACACGCCCAATGACAGCCGCTTTCTGCGCCACCCGTTTCGTTTCCTCGGGAAGGCGGTCCAGACGGGAAACAAGCACGCCCTGGAGGGAGTCGGGCACCTGGATGCTCTCGACCAGATCGGTGACTCTCCAGCCTCCATCTTCGCGCACCAGGACGCCGCGCTCGATCAGCGACCTGAGCACTTCCTCGACAAAGAAGGGATTCCCCTCCGACTTGCTCAAGACGGCCTCCGACAGTCTGTCCGGAAGCGCGCTGCCGTCGAGAAGCCCGCGCACCAGGTTGCCGCTCGACTCGCCGGACAGCGGTTTGAGCATAATCTCCAGGAGAGGCTGTCGATACCCCTCCAGTGCAGCACCGAGTGTTTCCCAGTTTTCGGGCGATTCCCGTTTCGGACGGCTGAGCAAGACGAAGGCAATGGGGGCTTGAGTTATCAGCCGGAACAGCCGGCCCAGCAGTTCCAGCGAACTGTGATCGGCCCAATGAACGTCTTCAAATACAACCACCACGGGCTTCTGTTTCGCCAGGGCGAGCAACAGCCGCTCCAAAACGGCAGACAAACGATTGCGGAAGGCTTCGCCGGTAACTGTACCGACAGCCGTCGTCTCCTTGCTGTCCAGCCGCACTGAAAGCAGTTGCGCCACGACGGCATGAAGCTCCAGATCGCCTGGCAAGATGCGATTCAGCCGAGCGCTCAGGCTGACGGCGGCCTCGGCTTCCGCGTCTTCGGCGGCGATACCGGCGTAACGGCGCAAGAGGTCCTGGAACACCCCGTAACTGAGGGACTTGCCGTACGCATACGACCGGCCTTCAAGCCAGGTCAGGTCCTCCCCTTCCTGCCGGCGGATTTCGGCAAGCAGGCGGCTCTTGCCGATCCCGGCCTCGCCGAGAATCGCAGCGACTTGCCCCTTGCCGGTCCGGAGCCTCTCGAGAGACTCAACCAGCGCCTTGCGCTCCGCATCGCGGCCGACGAGGGGGGAGGACAATCCTTCGATCCCGCGGGACTTGTCCGGCTGCACTTTCGCCTGGAGGAGTTCGTAAACCGTCAACGGATCTCGTTTGCCCTTGACCTTGATGGGGTCAAGTTCCTGGAAATCAAACGCGCCGCGCGTCAGGCGGTAGGTGTTCCGGCTCACGAGGACCCGGCCCGCATTCGCGGCATCCTGCAGCCGTGCCCCGACGTTGACCGTATCGCCCATCACCGTGTAACTCATCCGCAGGTCGTTTCCGACGTTCCCCGCAATCACCATTCCCGTATTCACTCCGATGTGAATGTCGAGGGGTTGGCCAAGTATCTCGATCCACCGGCGGTTGAATCTCTGGAGGTGCTCACGCATGCAGATGGTGGCCCGCAGGGCGCGTTCCGCATCGTCTTCCAGGGCCACCGGCGCCCCGAAGACGGCCATGATGCAGTCCCCGATGAACTTGTCGATCGTGCCTTCGTATTGGTAAACCGCCAGGGCGAGTTCCTTGAGGCAGTCGTTGACGAGGCCGGCCACGTCCTCGGCGTCGAGCCGTTCGTAGAGGGCGGTGAAGCCGGAAATATCCGCAAAAACGACCGTGACCTGCCTGCGTTCGCCCTCGATGTGCCCAGCCGCGCGCATCTTGTCGGCCAGTTGTCTCGGCACGTAACTCTGGAGTTGGGCGAGCAGAACCTCGGGGGACGGCCCCGGCTTAGGCGGGGCCCCGTCCTTCTGCTCGGCAAGCAGGGCGTCGAGTTGCGCGCGAAGCGCCTTGAGGGTGACCTCGATCACGCCGTCGTCCAGTTTGGACCGAAGCGCCTCCTGGGCGCTGATGGCTGAACGAAGCCGGGCAATTTGTTCCTCGCTCGAAGACAAGGGCACCTCGTTACTCGCGGACCATGAAGGACTTTCGGTTGACGGCTCCTACCGACAATCGCCATTCTTCCGGTTCGCCACGATCCCAAGGAATTCCAGGCTGGGGCCGAGGGTGCCGAACGCCGCCTCGGCGAGCACGCTGTGCCCTTTGGCAGAAGGATGCCAGGCGTCCATCGGGTGAATCAAGGCCACGTTTCCGATGTCCAGGGTCGCCAGTGCGTCCGAGTACTCGAGGCGCACCTTCGCATCGCCGCCCAGTTCCCTGTTGAACTCGGCCACCATGGCGCGAAGCGCCTCGTTCATCATCAGGGCGAGCCTCACCATGTGTGCCCGATACTCCGGTTTCATGGACTCGAAGCGCTGATAGCACACGTCAAACGAGGGAAACCGTCTCGGGTCTTTTTCGCGGAGTCGCTCGGCCGCGTCCCTGGCTTCGAAGAAGCTCTTGAGATTGAACAGGCCGAATACGATGAGGGCCCGCCGGCGTTCGTCCTGTCGCGCCCGTTCCACCAGGCGGCGAAGTTGTCGCTCGTAGTCCTTGCGGAAATCGGCAGCCATCTTCTGCCACACGGCGTCGAGGTCCGCGTTCTCCCGCAGGTGGGGATCCACCGAGTCCACCCAGTCCAGATTGTTGTGCCCGATCCACAGCAACACCAGGTCCGGGAAACGTTTCTCCTCTAGGACCAAGTCCGTCTGCTGGGATAGATCGAGCGGAAGCCAGGGGCCGAGCAACCCCCTGTTGCCTCCACCCGAATCGACCTCCCCTCCGGCACTCGAATACTCACAGGCCACCAACGGCGTTTCCCGGGCAAGTCGCTCATAAACGCTGTATACGCTGTCGGGTGACGCGTCGGTGTCGAGGAACCAGTCGCGACGATGGTGCATCTTTGCACGCCATAGCATGCCGAACACAGAGGACACGAAGAAATCCCGGCTCAGACTGTCGCCGATCATCGCAATGTGGGGCAGGCGGTCCGTCAGTTGCGCTTCCGTGAGGCGCCCTTGCCGATACTGCACGTAAGCCGGGTGATATGGAGACGCAGCATTCGCAATGTCCGACAGTGTGCTCGAGCGCGCCGTAGCGAGCGAACTGCACCCGGACAGCCATACCATCCCGATGCAGACCACGGCCGGAAAGCGCAGCCCGTTTCCTGGAACCAGGGCTTCAACCGAAAGGAAGGACGACCCGACGGACCGCATGGGCGAACCTCCGGGTGTGGAAATCAGGGATCAGAACTGTCCTCAGACGGCTGGTTTGCCGAGTCGAAACGGCTGCCAAGGTCAGGCCCGAACCCGGGTGAAGGCCTGAACCGACGCCAAGGTCCCCAACTCGGGGGACAGCAACAGCCGGGCCTTCCACGGTCCACCGCCTCAGCACATGGCGACACTATACCACGGGGAACAAACCCGTCAACACCGTAGCAGGCTCGTCGGGGCTTCACGGTTGCACCTGCCGCACGGGCAGTGGTGTCGTGTCAAACGCTTCGGGTGCGTACGGCCCGCATGGATTCGGTCATGCCTGTGTTGGTTTCCAGCCCCGGCCCCCGCCCCCGCGCCGCTGCCCTGACGCGACCGCGCCGCGGCGTGCGCGTCGAGCCAAACGCTGGCGTGATACATTCTAGAATACGTTTGTATCCCTCGGTGTATCGCGGCCCGGCCAGGGTGCGATTTCCCACCCAAACGATTTGACGCATGCCGAATCGTGGGGTAGACTGTTCCGGGACGAGGGGTGGTCAGTAGGACTTCCCGGGCCCGGCCTGGCCGGTGCGGGGACGGGTGCCCCTTGCCGTGCTTGAGGCATGCAACCCTGCGGCCGAACGGGCTCGGCAGGCCCAGTAAGCCGGAGGGTATGCTTCCCGCCTTTGCTTCTGCCCCCTGGTTACGAGGCATGTCGCCAACGGTAAGGAGGTGTGCCGTGGCCGCCACACACGTCGCCCGGGGCGGGACTCACCCGGCCGTCCATCACGCACCCCAATCCACGTGCCGCCGGGTTGTCCTTCTGTGCCTGTGCCTGCCGCTGCTGTTGGCTGCGCCGCCCGCATCGGCGCAGTGGATCCGCGGCTGGGTGCCTGGAGACGGTAACTTCGAGGACCCTGCCAATTGGCTACCGGAGGGGATGCCGCAACCGGCGGACACCGCCGCGTTCCTCATGGCGGGCGTCTCGGAGGTGACGTTTGCCAGCGACCATCCGACCCACGCGCTGTCGGTGGGCCAAGGGTATGTCGGCCTCCTTCTCGGCGGACACACGTACAGCGTGACCGATCCGTCGTCGGTATATCCCTGCTCGATCAACGTCGGGTTCTTGGAAAACGTCTACACGACACTCGAGCTGCACAACGGCATGCTTGCGGGGCAGCACGCCGTCATCGGCGCCCACCCGAAGGGAGGGGGGACCGTCGTGGTCGACACGGGCGCCATCTGGACGAACACCGGCACGCTTTACGTGGGCTATGCAGGTGCCGGCGAGCTGAACGTCCAGAACGGGGGCGTCCTGACCAGCCAGCACGGCTGCATCGGCCTTGTGGAGGGCTCGATCGGCCAGGCCACCGTCACGGGTACCGGCTCTGGCTGGGGGACGATGCACCTGTCGGTGGGCGGGTCGGCCACGGCGCCGGGGGGCGTGCTCAGCAGCCTGACGGTGGGCGACGGGGGGTGTGTCGTGGCCTCCGGCACGCTCAAGGTCTGGCCCTTCAGCGCCGTGACCCTCGAGGCCGACGGCCTGATCGCCGCCGACACGTTCGAGGGAACGGTCGGTTGCGTCGCCACGGCGGCCGCCGGGTCGGAACTCCGCGTCAACCACTTGGTGGGCTGGGGGAACTATGTCGGCTCGACCGCGCACTTCACGTTGGGCCACGCCCTGGGCAGCGGCTCGGGCAGTCTCGCCGTGGGCGCCGGCCAGACGCTGGTCGCAGGTCAGGACCTCACGGTCGGCTACGACGCCCCGGGCACGCTCGCGATCTCGGGCGGGGGGCAGGTCTCAAGTGTGAACGGTTACCTGGGCCCTGAGGTGGGGTCGATCGGCACCGTCACGGTGACGGGCGCCGAGTCGGCGTGGACGGTCTCCGGATCGCTCCAGGTCGGCGACGAGGACGCGGGGCCGACCGGCGGGACGGGTACCCTGAACGTCGGCGGCGGCCTCGTCTCCGTCGCCGACGCGCTGAGACTGGGGGATAACGGCACGGTCGACGTCAGTGGCGGCGAAGTCCACGCGGCGACCTTGCACGTCGGCGGCACCAGTGGGGTCGGCGGCACGTGCAGCCTGAGAGTCAGCGGCGGCCTGGTCTCTGTCGCCGACACGCTGACCATGGGAGACTACGACCCAATAATCAACCTCAGCGGCGGCCTGCTCGCCGCCGACACGTTCGAGCGGGGATCCAACTCCATCGTGACGACGGCCCCCGGGTCCAGTCTCACCGTCAACCACCTGGTGGGCTGGGGGGACCACGTGGCCTTCGGCGGGAACTTCACGTTGGGCAACGCCCTGGGGAGCGGGTCGGGAAGTCTTACTGTGGGTGCCGGCCAGACGCTGACCGTGGCCCAGAACTTCACGGTCGGCTCGGTCGGCACGGTCACCCTCGACGGCGGCACGATTGCGGCCCAGGTGTTCGACCGCACCGCCGGCACGTTCGACTGGAACGCCGGCACGCTGCGATTCACAGACCACCTGCTGGTCGATACGGGCCAGCCCTTCGGCAGCAGCGTGAGCGTGGGTTCGGGGCGGGACCTCGAGGTCGCGGGCACGCTGACGGTCGGCTCGGCCGGCACGGTCACCCTCGACGGCGGCACGATCACGACGACGTCATTCCAGAACACGGCCTACGGGACGTTCAGCCACCACGACGGGACGTTCACGGTCTCGGGCGGCACGTTCGCCCCGGGAACAACGTACCTCACGGTCAACGGCAACACCCCCACGGCCCTGCCTCACCTGGTTTTGGACGGGGTGACGGTTCCTGGGGTCTACGCCATCACCATCGGCGACGACGCCCAAGGCGCCCTCACGATCAGCGGCGGGCAGGTCAGCAGTCGCAAGGGTTACCTCGGCTACCTACCGGGTTCGACCGGCGCGGCCACCGTGACCGGCGAGGGCTCCACGTGGACCAACTCAGGCACCCTCTACGTTGGCCTCTACGGCGCCGGAACGCTGACGGTCGAGGATGGCGGCCAAGTCAGCAGTGGGTTGGGTTACCTCGGCTACGGGTCGGGTTCGACCGGCACGGCCACGGTGACCGGCGCAGACTCAAAGTGGACGAACTCAAGCGGCCTCATCGTCGGATACTACGGCGCCGGCACGCTGACGGCCGAGGCCGGCGGGCAGGTCAGCAATACGGACGGCCACCTCGGCGACGAATCGGGTTCGACCGGGACGGCCACGGTGACCGGTGCGGACTCGACGTGGACCAACTCGGGCGACCTCTTCGTCGGGCGATACGGCGCCGGCACGCTGACGGTCGAGGCCGGCGGACAGGTCAGCAATACGGACGGCCACCTCGGCGACGAATCGGGTTCGACCGGGACGGCCAGCGTGACCGGCGAGGGCTCGACCTGGACCAACTCGGGCGACCTCAACGTCGGCCGCTACGGCGGTGCCGGCACGCTGACGGTGGCCGACGGGGGACTGGTCAGCGCCAAGACGCTCTATGCGTCGCCGAGTAACCTGTTCGGCGACGGCACGATCACGGCCCACGGCGCCGTTTTGGACGCCGACCTGGTCTTCGACAGCACGCACGGCCTGGCACAGTCCCTGTCCTTCGGCACGGGCGGCACGCTGGACCTGGACGTGGACGGGACGGGCGGCCTGGGCGCCGGGCACAGGGGAACGGGGACGCTTCACATTGCCGATGGCGTGGCCGTGGCGTCCGCCGGCGGCTACCTCGGCTACCGGTCGGGTTCGACCGGCGCGGCCACCGTGACCGGCGAGGGCTCCACGTGGACCAACTCAGGCACCCTCTACGTCGGCAGCTCCGGCGCCGGCACGCTCACCGTCGAGGCCGGCGGGCAGGTCAGCAACTCCTCGGGTTACCTCGGCTACTGGTTGGGTTCGAGCGGCACGGCCACGGTGACGGGCGCGGGTTCGACCTGGACCAACTCGGGCGACCTCTGCGTCGGCTACTTCGGCGCCGGCACGCTGACGGTCACCGCCGGCGGGCAGGTCAGCAGTGAGTCGGGTTACCTCAACGTCGGCCGCTACGGCGGTGCCGGCACGCTCACCGTCGAGGCCGGCGGGCAGGTCAGCAACTCCTACGGTTACCTCGGCTACGGGTCGGGTTCGAGCGGCACGGCCACGGTGACGGGCGCGGGTTCGACCTGGACCAACTCGGGCGACCTCTGCGTCGGCTACTTCGGCGCCGGCACGCTGACGGTTGAGGCGGGCGGGCAGGTTGCGAGCAGCGGGGTGGCCATAGGCTTCCAAGGCACCTCCACGGGCATCGTGACCGTGGACGGTAGCGGCTCGACGTGCACCGCCACGACTGGCGATCTCCTTGTGGGGTACGATGGGGCCGGGACGCTGGCGGTCACCGGCGGCGGTCAGGTCACAACGGGCCATTGCGCGTACGTGGGCACGACCGCCAGTTCGACGGGCGGGGCGACCGTCGAGGGCAGCGGCTCGACATGGACCACCACGGGGGGTCTGTACGTCGGCGGCAGTGATGTTGTGGCCGGCGGCGCAGGTTCGGTGGCGGTCCAGAACGGAGGCCACTTGGCGGTGGGCGAAACGCTCGTGTTGTGGAAGGCCGACAGCGAGGTCACCGCTAACGCAGGTACACTGACCGCCGGGGCGCTGGAGGGAACGACGGGCATCCTCCGGATCACCGACCCGGCGGGCGGCACGGCCCTGACGCTCGGATCGGCGGCGTCCGGTATCTACGCCGCTGCACTTACGGATGACACCGGTCCGGGTTCGTTGACCAAGGTCGGGACGGGGACCCAAGTCCTTGCCGGCGCGGGCATCGCCTACACCGGCACGACCACGGTCCTGGACGGGATCCTGAAACTCTCGGACACGACGGCTTTCGCCAGCGCCATCACCAACGACGCCGACGTGGAGTTCGAAGCGACGACCGGCACCTGGACCTATGATGGGGCTCTGGGCGGCGCCGGGACATTCGTCAAGAACGGAGACGGTACCCTCGTCATCAGCGGACCGCAGGACTACGACCCGGGCGCCCTGTTCGAGATTCTCGGCGGCGCGGCCGAGATGAACACGGCGGCGGGGGCGGCGGGCGACGCCGACCTCTCCATCCTCGTCCAGGACGCCGAACTGCACTTCGGCACCAACCAGCACCTGGACACGCTGGCGATCGGCGCCGACGGCCTCGTTCGCCTCACGGGCGCGAACGTCGTGGTCGTGAGGCACCTCATCCTGGACGGCCTGGACCTCGGCGCCACCACCCTCACCCCCGAACCCGCCACCCTCGCCCTGCTGGCCGTCGGCGGCCTCAGTCTGTTGGCCTGTCGAAAACGGAGGCGGGTGGCCTGACGCGCTTGCGTTGAGTTTCTTGCCTGCTGGTCTCGCAGCGGGGCAGCGGTCCGTCTGTGCCTGTGGACACACGGGCTTCAGGACTCCCCGGCCCCTAACCCCGGCCCATTCAACCGCCCCCCGCCGACCGCTCGTCCACGATGACCGTGGGGGTGTAGCCATCTCCACGGCACCCGGGCGCGGGTGTGTGCATTGACGCCACCGGAACTAGGCACGTGCGGCTCCGCGGGGTCCAAGGGCGCAGACAATGGCGTTGCAGATCTGCAACGGTTCGCGCCCCTTCCATCGCAGAAACGCACCGCTACGCGGCCGGAGCGGGGGAAGGGAACGCGCCCGGTTTCGCGTAACTCCCGACGCAATTCAGGGTTAAGCGCCTACGTCCGACGCACCCTCTTGGTGGCACGATGTTTGCTCCCGGTTTCCTGACGTGCGCGGCCACGGCGGGCATCTTGCCGTGATGGTGCCTGCGCGTGGGGGCCATGCAGGCGGGCAGAGCAGAAAGGAGATCCATCATGCCATGGGGAGATGGAACAGGACCGATGGGCATGGGCCCGATGACGGGCCGAGCGGCCGGTTTCTGCGCCGGCTACGGTGTGCCGGGTTACGCGAACCCGATTCCCCGCGGCGCGGCCTACGGCGTGCCGGCGGTCGGCCCGACGGCGCCGGTGGCGTGGGGTCCGTACGCCGGGATGGCGCCGGTCGGTCGCTACGGCCCCGGATTCGCCTGGCGCCCGTTCGGCTACGGGCGCGGCTGGGGTCGGGGATTCGGTCGCGGGTTCGGTCGCGGGTTCGGTCGGGGCTTCGGTCGGGGCTTCGGTC
>Ga0272442_10006903_pt1 | contig 14793 bp, 11 predicted proteins | sample SSMForm2O_FD_200262 | JGI IMG/M metagenome (GOLD analysis project Ga0272442, IMG submission 200262) | Marine sediment archaeal communities from Little Sippewissett salt marsh, Falmouth, MA, United States - SSM-Form-2O | ecosystem: Environmental > Aquatic > Marine > Wetlands > Sediment ...
CTTTCCGCCAATGGAGTTAGTCTCAAAAGTACCCCTGCCATCCTTGGCCCCTGGCTCAAGATGAATTCAAGAAAAGAATTGTTCTTCGGTAAGTTCTCAAAGCGGGCTAACAAACTTTTGACGAGAAATTACCGAAAACCGTTTGTTGTGCCGGAGCATGTCTGATTATTATCATATCTATGTTATGTATGTTATGATAACAACAAACATATTTTCGTAACGATAATGTAAATTATTATTTTTGCCTTTTTGCATTCTTATATTTTATCTTAATAAATGTATTTTTATGCCGTTCATAAAGTTAAAATCCTTTACGTTATGTCAAAAATTTCGGATGCTCGTTTTTCTTCACTTTGTTATTTTTTCTTACAATTCATTCACCTTTCTTTGTAGTTGATACAGTATAGAGGTGGTTATTTGGATAGAAACTAAAATATGCGATGTATGTTGTTATTATAACATACTTTCTTTAATACTCTAATTATATGAAAAAAACTTTTTTCTTCATAACTACTTTATTCTTTTTTTACCTTTTTTTATCCCCCCTACTATGTATTTATTTTTTTTAATGGATGTTAGACCAAAGCAAGACTCGAATCGTTATATCTTCTTTATGTATTACTGGTTAAGAGCAACACTTTAATCTCTCCTGAAAATCACCGCAATTTTATCGTACTATATACCCCTACTTTAATTATTCCTTTTACTTGTTCTTCCGGGAAATTTGTAGGTTCAATAGTCGTTTCGGACGAACGAAAAAAATCGTTGTTGATCCAAGAGGCACAAATTTCTTCTTAGAAATCAAAATTTGAGCTTCTGTACAATAGGTTTTCCTTTCCAGGCCACCCAAAGAGCATGATCTTCCAGTTTCACAAAATCATTATTCGGAAGAACACTTTTTATGATGTTTCACGTGAAACATTTCGAACTTTGTATATAATCCTGCTAACTAAGACATAATAGATTAAATCATTAATTTCTTTTTTACCTGTTATTAAAAGTATCAACTCATTATTTTAATTCATATTTCAAATTTATTTAATCTCTTTTAAACACTTACACATCCTTATCAATTCAAACAATTTTTATTCTTTTTCTAAATTTTCTAATAAACTATTGCCTCTTAATTATCATATATTTATGGCCAATCAAAATAATATACATATCTTTAAAAGGATCAATTGATTACTTTCTTAGTATCATTTTTTCTTTTTTTAGAGATATAACAGTACAAAAAAATAACTTTGCAATATGTATGCATTATTTTTTCTATAGCTTTTAATACCTTTTATAATTTTTTCAAAAGTTTCACGTGAAACTTTTTTCATTTTTTTCTGGCAAAGCTACAGATATTTCATTAAATATCCCGAAATATTATTTGTGTCATCATGAAAGTAATTAAAAGTCCATAATGTTAAAGATGTATTCAAAACATATATTTAATGAAGGAGCATTTATATGTCTAAAAAAGAAAAAACTAAGCATCTCGGCAGGGGTCTTCAATCACTTCTTGGTCCGATAACCTCGTTACGCGTAGAGCCAACAGAAGCATCATCCGTCTCCATAAATGACTCTAACATTCCAATTGATAAAGAGTTACACGATTCCCTTCATGAACTCAAAATTGAATCTATATCGCCCAATCCCTATCAACCGCGTACGGTTTGGAATGATCAGGATTTGTCTGATTTAGCAGAGTCTATCAAGGCAAACGGAATTATCCAGCCTGTAATTGTCCGCCCTTCCGGCTCTAAATATCAGCTAATAGCCGGTGAACGAAGGTTTCGTGCTGCTCAATTAGCATCGATGACAACCATACCAGCCCTGGTTCGTTCTGCCAGTGACAAACAATTACTCGAATGGTCTTTGGTAGAAAACATACACCGGGTAGGCTTGAATCCAATTGAGCGGGCAAAGGCATACCAGGATTATCTTAGCACATTCTCAATAACACAGGCACAAGCCGCTGAAAGACTTGGAGAAGATCGTTCCGTAATAGCTAACTATATACGTTTATTAGGCTTGCCACAGGAAATAAAGCAAATGTTATCTGATGGGCAGTTAACTATGGGCCACGCCCGCGCAATACTTGCTCTGCCTACCGATGAACTTCAGAGAAAACTTGCAAACCGAGCATTAGTAGGCCGGCTAAGTGTACGAGAAGTTGAAAGACTTGTTAGAAAATATATTACAGGTACCAGCCAGGCAAAAACAACTGTGCGTACAAAGCCTCCACACATTCTTGACCTGGAAAGGAAGCTCAGCAGCCAACTCGCAACAAAGGTAAATATTGATACTCGGAAAAATGGTCAAAGAGGCAGAATAGTAATAGAATTTTACTCGCTTGACGAATTTGACAGCATAACCGAAAGAATTGGCCTTGCAAGCAGAGAAGAAATATAACCAAAAACGCATAGGATGTTGTTTTTGATACTAATAAACTTAAAAACAAAACATTTTGCGTATAAATAATGTAATAATATAGAATAGTATATTTATGCAGCTAAGTTATTTGCATAGATAACTAAACAGCGATTTTAACAATATTTTCTTTGCTAAGGACGTACTATGAATAAGATTATTATTACATTTTCAATTTTTTTGTTATTTGCCTCTTTTAATACAAATCAAATCTTTGCCTCCGAAAGTCACATTATTAAAAAGCATGCCCCTGCCTTTTCTCTTCTTGATTTGAATGGAAACAAGGTCAGTTTGTTAGACTTCAAGGGTAAGATGGTTATACTGGACTTCTGGGCGACATGGTGCCCTCCCTGTGTGAAAGAGATACCTCATTTTATTGAACTTTACAATGAATATAAGGACCAGGGTCTTGCCATAATTGGTATTTCCGTAGATCGTCAAGGCATCGGTATTGTAAAGGCATTTGAAAGAAAATACAAAATTAATTATCCAATATTGATGGCGGACAATCAGGTCGTAAAAGCATACGGAAACATTACAGGAATACCTACAACCTTCGTAATTGATCCCTCCGGAAAGATTCGCCGTATGTATGTAGGTTATCGAGACAAATCTGTTTTTGAAACAGACATCAAAGAACTTTTGCCTGGTGCCGTCTCTGAACAGAAGTCAACAGCAACAGTAAACAATGAAGCCGTAACTAACACTAATAAATTTATAAACGAATTAAATGAAATAGCATTAGCAGGGCGCTTTGAAAGTGATAACGCAGCTACATACTATCTAAAGGCGATAGAGCTTTACGTAAAAGAGCCTGATGACTTAAATGGAAAAACAAGGGTCCTGCCCGATGAGCTTACACAAAAAGAACAAACAATGTTAAGAAAATGGGTACAGGATAACAGCAGGGCGCTTGAACAATTGCAGCTTGGCAGCAATAAGCCATACTGCTGGTTTAAAAAAACAGGCCCAAAACTTGACGTTAATCCGAACTTACAACAAATAATAGAATTAGCTTTTGTTTTGCAGGCACGTATTTTTCTACTGCCTGAAAGTCCCAATATCAATAGTAATATCAACGATATAGTTACACTTTATAAGTTCGGAGCACACATTGCATCAGGGCCGAATCTTGCAGTGGACAAAAGGGTGGGAATTGCGATAAAAGGTTTGTCCGCCAGGGCGGCGTTTAATTTCCTCGAGAGAAAAATGCTTGATGCAACATCGATTAAAAGTTTGGAGGATAGATTTAAACAGCTCGCAACAGACTACAATGAGCCAATTGATATTCGCGGCGAAAAAATTATTATGCGGGAGAAAGTTGAAACAGATTACACCGACCTAAAGATGCATTTAAAAAGCACACTTGAATACTGTGACATGGTCGCTGCAAGAACACCATGGAAATTACGCAATGAAAAAGCGGCCCTTTCAGCTAAGACAAATCCCTGGATTGAAAATATTGCACCTGCGATTGCCTGGTCGACAGCAATCGAATTTCTCAGCAGGACCGAGATACAAGCTTTGATAACTACGCTTTCAATTATGAGATACCACAACGATAAAAACGACTATCCTGAAACACTGTCGCAGCTTATAATGACCGGCTATCTCAAAGAACTGCCGAAAGATCCATTCAGCAATAAGCCTCTTGTCTATAAACGAACACAGCAAGGTTTTATACTATACAGTTTAGGGGGCGATTTCGCTGACGACGGCGGAAAGTACAGCAAATCGGGTTATAGCGAAAAAGGCGGCGACCATGTCTTCTGGCCTGTCGAAAAAAGGCCTTAAAAAGAGCAGTAAAAAAGCCGATTTTCTATAATTTTTCGTTAGAATTTCAATAATTTGTTGTATAATTATAATAAGAGTGTATTTGTGTATTTATGTTAAATAAGTAATTATTGAGAAATTTTTTTGTTTGCGGTGTGAGTTCATCCTGTTTCGGAGGATATATTATGAAACGTCTCATTATTTCAATGTTGGTTTTGTTTTTGCTCACTTCTTTCAGCAGTATTGCCATATCTGCCGGCTTAAACCAGATTACCGATGTCCTGACGGTACAGAAAGAGCTTGTCAATCCGGACAGCGAGGACACCACGACTGCCAAAACTGATTATGTCGCCGAGCTTAATAAAATCGGAATGGCCGGACGAGCTGAAAGTGATAACGCAGCACCCTACTATCAAAAGGCAATGGAACTTTATATTGAAAAGCCCCAGGGTTTAAGAATAACAACAAGTCAATGGCCGAAAGAGTATCCTGCACAACAACACGCGATGCTAAAAAAATGGGTGCGAGATAACAGCAGGGCACTTGAGCAATTGCAGCTCGCCGCCACGAAGCCATACTATTGGCGCAAATATACCGGCGAAAAACTACATGCAACCGAAATGCCCCACTTGTCAACCATGAGGGATTTAGCCAAAGCTCTCCAGAATCGGGCAATGTTATCGGCCGAAGATGGCAATATAACGAGCGCCCTCGCCGATATAGAGACACTATATACAATAGGCACACAAATGTCCGTTGGCCCAAGGCCTTTGATTGAAAAACTTGTCGGAATTGCTGTAAAGGCCCTGCCTATTGGAACTGTGTATAAAATGCTTGATAAACAAATGCTTGATACCAATTCCATGAAAAGCCTGGAGGATAGACTTAAGCAGCTTGTGGCTACCTATAGAGAACCGTTAGATATTCGCAGCGAAAAAATGTCTCTACAGGAACAAATCGAGACAGATCCTCAATACGGCGGCCTTAAACCGTATTTAAAAAGCACACTTGAGTATTACGATGCAACGGTAGCAAAAACCCCCATACAGTTGCACAATGAAACACAATCTGCAACCGTGCAAAATCCTTTAATTGAAACATCTGGGGCTTCAATTCCTGGCATAGTAGAGCTTGAATATCGAAACAGAACGGATGAAGATGCTTTAATAACAACGCTTGCAATACTTCGATACAATGATGGCAGCGATTCATATCCAAGAGAGCTTTCGCAGCTTGTATCAGCCGGCTATATAAAAGAGGTGCCAAAAGACCCGTACAGTAATAATCCCCTGGTATATAAGCAAACAAGAGATGGCTTCACACTTTACAGTTTCGGTGAGGATTACGATGATGATGGTGGCCAGCGTATTAAACGAGGTGCCCGTGATGAAGGCGGGGACCGGGTCTTCTGGCCGATTGAACAAACGCAAACAGCACAAAGACAACCGCGCAGGGGCAGGGAAGGAGGGCCATATGGCCGTAGAGGCCCGGAGGATGGACCGAGAAACTTTTCCGAACAGCAGAGCGGAACGTCAAATAAAACAATTCACGAGGCGGTAGCTACCGGTGATATTGCCCGGGTCCAGTCACTGCTTGCACAGGGCACAAATATAAATTTACTGAACCGCAGTAGATTTACACCGTTGCATATGGCGGTACTGAACCGCAAGAAAGAAATTGCCGAACTGCTTATTAATAAAGGCGCTAATCTGAATGCAAAGAACAATCGCGGGCTGACACCCCTGCACGTTGCAGCAAGTACCGGCCAAAAAGAGATAGTGGAGCTGCTAATTTCAAAGGGGGCCGATGTCAGTATTATGGCCGGCAGAGAGAACGCTCTTACGATAGCAAAAAAGAAAAATAATACAGAAATCATTGATATCCTGGTTAAAAACGGCGCCACAGAACCGACCTTTCAGACCATGGATATGATGGGAGACGGCTATTACCGGGGAGAGGAAAATCCATATTCGTCTAATCAGGAACAGACAAATGCCCCATCTGGAAGAACAAGATACACAAGAGGCTCCAGAGCCGCCGCTCAGCCTGTTCAGGTGGATATACTTGCCGACCCGAACGAGATTAAGGCCAGGATCAAGACCTTTACCGGACTTCAGAAGGCATTGGATGATTTGGCCGTCAAAAGCAAAAATGAAACGCGTCAATGGGAGCAGACAAGATACGATAACAGAACTATGTTATTGAGTAATGTGCGAAAGCAATTCGAATATGAGATGAATGTAATACGAACAGTTTCTGTCGGTGAAAAAGCCCAAAAAACAACAGAAGCAATCGACAGCGCAGTGAAATTAAGACAGGAACGTTTCAAAGCAATCAGCAAAGAGCTTATGGCTCTGAGAAGAGAGCAGAGACAAACACAACAAATGTCAGGCCGCACTCGCGGTCGAGGTCGGACTTCTACAAGAGGTTCAACAAGAGGAGGATACGGTTCACAAAACGAACAATACGATAGCTATGGAGGCTCTGGTAGCTCTAGTGGCTATGGTAGATCCGGTGGCTATAGTAGATCTGGTAGATCTGGTAGCTATGGTAGATCTGGAAGAAGTTCTTCAGACCCCTACGGTCGCAGCAGCACATCGAGCAGATACCCGGGCACAGCAAGAGCGCCATCTCAGCAAACGGCTCAGCCGGTTGACAGGGAAGCTGAAAACGAGTCACGTCAATGGCTGCAGGCGAGCTTTGATAATAAAACAGACCTTGCCAGTGCAGTGAACGAGCAAATCCAGTTAGAGGTTATTGCAATAAGAGATGTTGCTGTTGAAGAAGCAGCGAAAAAGACCACCGCCGCAATTGATGGAATGTTGCTGGCCCGAAAAATGCGGCTCGATGCCTTCCTGCTCAAAATGCAGGAACTGCAGCAAACGCAACGGAACCAGGATCCGCGCATGGGGGGAAGATATCAACAAGACAGCCTTTACAACAGAGGACAAACAACAAGAGGAGGCACAACAGGCGGGTATCAGCAGGGCAATCAAAGAATCCGCCGGCGGCGCTGACAAGGATGTCAAAGCAATTAACTTCAAAAGTCGCGATAGTAACAGGGGCCAGCCGGGGCATTGGCAGAGCCATCAGCATTGCTTTGGCGCAAGAGGCCGCAACAGTTGTCTTAGCTGCACGCTCAACCGAGAAATTGAGGGAAACCGCTGAGAAAGTAACCAAAGCAGGCGGAAAACCGGAGATTGTCGTTACTGAGCTGACCGAAGAAAAATCCATCAAGAACCTCATTGAAATAACTAATGAAAAGTTCAGTCGGCTCGATATTCTCATCAACAACGCAGGCGTCACTCACTCGGCAAAATTAGAGGATACAGCCACCGAAGACTGGCAGCGCTGTATTAACGTAAATGCACGTGCGCCTTTTATACTTTGCAGAGAAGCCCTGCCGCTGCTAAAAAAATCACAAGCGGGATACATCATCAACATCGCGTCGGTCGTTGGAGTGAAAGGATATCCGCTTCAAAGCGCCTATACATCCTCCAAGCATGCCCTCCGCGGGATGACGATATCGTTGGCTGAAGAGCTTAAAGACTCGAACGTCCGTGTGCATTTACTATGTCCCGGCGGCGTGAATACCGACTTGGTAGGGTTGGTTCGGCCGGATATCAAAAAGGAAGAGCTGATGCAGCCTGAAGAAATTGCCGAATTGGTTCTCTATCTCGTTACACATAAAGGCAACGCCGTCATAGATGAGCTGCATATTCGAAGAGCAGCCTCAACGCCTTGGTTTTAAGCTGGAAAAAAATATGAGAGCAGTAATACAACGAGTCTTGCAGGCCGAGGTTACGGTAGAAGACCGGCAAGTCGGCAAAATTGAAAAGGGCCTGTTAGTTTATCTCGGAGTCGGTAAAGAAGACACCGTAAAGGACGCACAGTTTATGGCCGACAAGCTGGTGAATCTGCGTATCTTCGCAGACCAGGCCGGCAAAATGAATCTAAGCGTGCAGGACATTGGCGGGGCGATTTTGTTGGTCAGTAATTTTACTCTTCACGGTGATTGCCGAAAGGGTCGTCGTCCCGGCTTTGAAGCCGCGGCCGCACCGGAGGCAGCTCAGCAGCTTTACGAAAAAGTCATTGAGCTGATTACCGAAAAGGGCACAACCGTTGAAAAAGGGGCATTCGGCGAGTATATGCAAGTCAGCAGCATCAACGACGGCCCCGTTACTTTCCTGCTCGACAGCGGCCGTTTATTTTAAATCTATCCATAATATAGTGCCTATGAAAGCCCGCGCCATTCGACCGTCATAACTGTAATATTATCGTAACCCCCGGCAGCATTGGCTGCATTAACTAACTCTTTACAGACAGCCTGAGAGTCAGACTCCTTTTTTAGAATAACGGCGATATTTTCATCATCAATCAGATCCGTAAGACCGTCGGTACACAGAAGCAGCCGATCATTTTTTTTAAGAAGGAAAGAACGAACATACGGATGCGGTTTTTCTTCCATACCGATGTATGACGTTATCTGTCCCCGTGCCTCATGGTTTTTTGCTTCTTCAGGTCCTATCAGCCCCTCCATCACAAGGTCGGATACAACTGAATGGTCGCGGGTTAGCTGAGAGAGCCGGTCTTTGCGATAAAGATATGCCCTGCTGTCACCAAGATTGGCCACAAAACAACGTTTGTTCCTCAGTAGGATTGTAACGAGCGTTGCACCCATATCCTTGAATCCGGTCTCGCTTGTACCTTCCAGCCACAACTGCCTGCTTTGTTCTTCAATAGACCTGCTTAGCAAAGACTTTATTGTCTTGATGCTGCCGACCTTCAACTTGTCAAGGCTAGTCTCAAGCATGACCGGCAAATCCTCAATGACAATCTTGGACGCAATTTCCCCTCCTCGATGACCGCCCATTCCGTCCGATACAACAAATAAAGCCAATTGAGGCTCGGCCAGGAATGTATCCTGATTTTCCTCTCGTACCTTACCGATATGGGTAGCTGCCCCCCATGAAATCGGCAAAGAGGGTTTTAGCATATAGTCGAGATTTTTTGTCACTTGGAATTCCTCTGCCAAACTGCTTACTCTGTGAGATTTTGTTTGCACCAGGGACAACGACGCCAAAAAGTCGAATCCACAGACCATCCACAACGACTGCATATTTCAGGGAAAGGTCTGAGTTGCCATGGCTTGCGGATTTTCCGATGGCACCAGGGGCAATAACGCATAAAACGCATAAGCTTTCCTTTACAATATTTACATTTCGAATGGTATCGGACACCGGTTGATCGTTCGGAAGGCTGTGTCTCAAATCCGGAACCGTAACACCATGGACAATAATGCCAATCGTTAGAAATCCCCCTATGGCAGCGTGGACAAATCCTGTCGAACTGTGTTGTCGTGTCGAAACGATTTCGGTCGGTTCCACACCATGGACAAAACCGCATACTTTCTGATATCGGCTCGTTACAATTGACACATCTAAAGACGGGATTTAAAACCTTACTGTAACGCTTTAGAAAAGCCCCGCGTCTAATTTTGCGCCATTCCACTTTTTTTCTATCTGTATTTGTTAAAACAAGAACCGTTTTTAGTTTCTTAGGCAGAGCTTGGGATAAAGCCATCAGCATTTTTTCCGCATTAGCAAAACGTTTGGTAGGATCAACCGTTAGCGATTGCTTTAAAAATTTCACTATTGATAAATTAGTTCTCTCACGCAAGCGTTCATAACCTCTTGTCGGCCAGTGAAAAGGCCATCGGGGCAAAGTTCCTGTGAGATATTCATAAAGTATCAACCCAACTGCAAAACAGTCGCTTCGGTAAGTGGGGTAACCGTAAGCCTGTTCCGGCGCGACATATCCTGGAGTCCCGAAATCTTCTATTGTTTTCATACGGCCTTTCAGCTTCATACAAATCCCAAAATCCCCAAGAACGGCCCGGCCGTTCGGAAATAAAAATATATTGCCGGGAGTGACATCACAATGTACCAGACGATTGCGATGGGCATAAGCCAGTCCGTCAAGGACCTGCATAATAATAGATATTATTCGTCGAACAGACATGGGCCTGGAGCAATCATCAAGAGTGCCTGCTGAAATTTCAGTTGCCAACACCGCATGGCCATCAATAATATCGGCATTTTTGACAGGCATTATGTGAGGATGACGCAGTTTCGCAACGAGACGAATTTCACGCAATAACTTCTGGTTGTCACGCAAACCGTTAAGACCCACCAGCGGTATCTTCAAAGCTACCCAGATACCTTCCACGCTGTCTCTTGCCTTCCAGACTTCGCAGGTTCCGCCCTCACCGAGGCATTTAACCAGGCGATATTTACCCAATCGCTGGCCCTTAAGCAGTCGCAAACCTTTACTTCCGGAAGCCTTCTCTTTGTCTATAACCGTTGAATCACCCATTTTTTTCTTTGCAAATGCCGAAATAATCGTTCGTATCGGTAATATTTTATAGTTAACTAACTAAACAGGGAAAAAGAAAATATAAGTAAATCGGCTAATTTCCACAAATAAATGAATAGTTTATTTAAGTGGAAAAGACACGGTTGGTAAATATTTGCACCTCAGCAGTATCAACGACGGCCCTGTAACTTTCCTGCTCGACAGCGCCAGGCTTTTTTAATCGAAACATCTTCGCCTTCTGCAGTAATAACATACAAATATCACTTGACGAATCGCCCCTGCATTCATACACTTCTTCTTTCGTTAAAGTATTGTTTTTAAGGAATCGCAACAGGTGGAAAAAGCTATTGCAAAAGCCGGTGCATTGATTGAGGCGATGGAGTATATCCGTCAGTTCCGCGGGCGGATTGTGGTCGTCAAGCTCGGCGGGAGCATCCTCGACGATACCACCCTGCAAAAAAAGCTGCTGAACGACATCGCCTTTATGGCAACGGTTGGGATGCACCCAATCATCGTTCACGGGGGTGGAAAGGCCATTACGAGGGCGATGAAAAAAGCGGGTCTCGAGGCCGTATGGGTGCAGGGCCGGCGATATACAGACCAGCGGACACTGACAATTGCAGAGCATACACTCGTGCATGATATTAATACTCCAATCTGCGGGATGCTTACCGAGTCAGGATGCGATCCGATGGGACTGCATTCGCTGGGTAGTTGTGTATTGTTTGCCGAGCTGCTGAGATTAACCGGCGAAGATGGCCGAAAGCTCGACCTCGGAATGGTCGGACAAGTTACGAATGTAAATGGACGATTGTTAAAAAAACTTTGCTATGACGGTACCATACCCGTCATCGCCTCGGTAGCCAAAGACAAGGCAGGGGGAAAGCTGAACGTAAACGCCGACAGCGCCGCCGGCAAAGTAGCCGCCGAAGTCCGCGCCGAAAAGCTTGTCGTCGTAAGCGATACGCACGGAATACGAACCAATATCGACGACCCGGACAGTTGGGTCTCGAGCCTGAATGAACAACAGATTAAGGAAATGATTGATAAAGGCATTATCACCGACGCAATGTTCCCAAAGGTCGAGGCCTGCCTGACAGCACTGGAAGCAGGTGTGAAAAAGGCACATATTATCGATGGGCGAATCGCCCATTCGCTATTGCTCGAAATCTATACAGCTAAAGGTATCGGGACAGAAATAATTAGGAATTGAGAATTAGAAACAGTGCTTTTATCAACGAAGCACAATAGGTGAGATTCAAATTATGACTACACAGGAAACTATTGAGTTGTTTAATAAATACGTTATCGCTAATTACGGCCGGCTTCCTCGCGTTATCGTCAAAGGCGAAGGTTCCTACATGTATGACGCTGATGGCAATAAGATACTGGATATGTTCCCAGGCTGGGCCGTCAGCGCCATAGGACACTGTCACCCCAGGGTCGTTGATGCATTACGCGAACAGGCCGGCGAGCTTCTGCATATAGATAATACCTTCTACTCAGAGCAGCAGGGTGAATTGGCCAAGCTATTAAGCGAACGGGCCTTCGGCGGCAAGTGTTTCTTTTGCAACAGCGGCGCAGAAGCCAACGAGGCCGCATTGAAACTGGCACGTCTGCACACCTCGCAGGAAAAATATAAATTCATCACCGCCGAGGGCAGCTTTCACGGGCGAACCTTTGCCACGGTTACTGCAACCGCTCAGCCTAAATATCACGAAGGCTTCCTGCCGCTGCTGCCGGGCTTTGTTTACGTGCCGTTCAATGATATTTCAGCACTGGAATCGGCTTTCAGTGACGAAGTAGCGGCCGTTTTAGTTGAGCCTATTCAGGGTGAGGGAGGGATAAATGTTGCTACCGCCGAATACCTACAGGCAATTCGACGCCTCTGTGATGAAAAAGGTGCAGTTATGATTTTAGACGAGGTCCAGACCGGAATGGGCAGAACCGGAAAATGGTTCGGATACCAGCATTTCGACGTCGAACCTGATATTATTACGATGGCAAAGGCACTTGGCGGCGGCGTTGCTATTGGAGCTATGATGGCCAGAGAAGAAATAGCCGCCTCACTGGTGCCCGGCAAACACGCTTCAACGTTCGGCGGAAACTGCCTGGCCTGCGCGGCCGGTGTGTCGGTCATTAAAGCAATAGAAGAAGAAAATCTTCTGGAAAATACCGCTGTGCTGGGGCAATATATTAAAGACAAACTCGAACAGTTGAAGCAAAAGCATTCTATTATAGACAGTGTTCGCGGTATCGGCCTGATGATTGGCGTTCAACTGAACGGCCCGGGTAAAGAAATAGTCGATAAATGTCTGGAGATGGGTGTGCGAATAAATTGCACTAATAATACCGTCCTGCGGTTTATGCCCCCGATGATTGCCACTAAAGACCAAATCGACCAGGCGATTGAGATTCTTGATACTGTTTTGAAGGATGGTGAATAATGAAACATTTTCTCTCCATTGAAGATTGCCCGAAGGACCAGCTAAAAGAGCTTTTGCGTTTAAGCGCCCGGCTCAAAACTTTATATAGCTGCAAAGGGGAGGACTTATGCCTTAAAGGAAAAACTTTAGTTATGCTTTTCGAGAAGCCGAGCCTGCGAACCAGAATCAGCTTCCAGGTAGCCATGTCGGACCTTGGCGGTATTGCGATCTACGTAAAGCCCGAAGATATCGGCGGCATCGGCAAACGCGAGCCGGTCAAAGACATAGCAAGGGTCCTGAGTCGATACTCTACCGGCATAATGGCACGAACCTTCGAGCACGGCACCATTACCGATTTGGCCGAATATTCAACGGTCCCTGTAATAAACGCCCTGACGGACTTCTCGCATCCCTGCCAGGCGATGGCCGACGTACTTACTATCAGAGAACATTGCGAAGACGAAGAAGGCAAAAAAATTGCCTTTATCGGTGATGGCAACAACGTCGCCCGGTCGCTGGCCTTTGCCTGTGCAAAGCTGGGCATGAAAATGGTCGTTGCCTCTCCGCCCGGTTACGAACTCGATGCCGAAACAATAGAAAAGGCAAACCAGCTTTCAGCCGACTCCATCCGTCAAACAAATGAGCCGGGCTCCGCAGTTCTGGACGCCGACATTATCTACACTGATACATGGGTCAGTATGGGCCAGGAGGATGAAAAGCAAAAACGCCAGGCCGACTTTGCAGATTTTCAGGTCAACGCCGAATTAGTCAAATCCGCACCGGACAACGTTAAGATTATGCACTGCCTGCCGGCTTATCGCGGCCTGGAAATAACTGATGAAGTCGCCGAATCGCCAAACTCGATTATGTTCGACCAGGCCGAGAACCGTCTGCACTTCCAAAGAGCACTGCTGAAAAAACTACTGAGCTAATCGAACAATGGATGACGAATATCCCCCAGTTTATATTAAAGAATATCCTGATGTATTCGACAGGTTCACTTTTGATTATCTTTTCAAAAGACTCTTAGCTGATGGCTACGACAACGCAGAGGCAAAAGACATAATACTGTATAATTGCGCACTTAGTACTTTAGTAACACAAGAGAGAATAGACAATGAGTATTATTTGGAAATATTTGTAAACGATTTGATCGCTCCCGATCTTCTGGATATATACAGGGAAGAATTGAATAAAGCCGTGCTTAACAAAAATTAGGATGATTTCTCATCCATATCTTATGTTTGATAAGAAAAAAATTCTTGTTGCTACTACCAACATCGGCAAAATCGCCGAACTGAAAGCCATGCTCAATTTAAACGCTGAGTGGCTTGACCTCTCGTATTACCCTGAAATTGAAGAAATAGAAGAGGACGGCCAGACGTTCATCGAAAACGCCTGTAAAAAAGCAATCGGTTACGCCAGAATCACAGGCCAGTGGACAATCGCCGACGACTCAGGCCTTCAAATCGATGCACTCGGCGGTGAGCCGGGTGTGAATTCCGCACGTTACTCCGGCGAAAAAACAATAAACGATGACGGAACTCTAATTGACCATCGAAACATTGCCAAGGTTCTGAAGCATCTCGAAGGCGTCCCGAAAGAAAAAAGAACGGCCAGATTCTTCTGCTCTCTGGCTCTGGCGAGCCCCGAAGAAGTCCTGATAGAAACTGAGGGAACACTGGAAGGTCTGATAACAAATAAAGAAATCGGAAAAAATGGTTTCGGTTACGACCCGATTTTTTTCGTGCCGCACCTGAACAAAACCGTCGCCCAGTTAACCCCCGAAGAGAAAAAC
>Ga0272442_10006904_pt1 | contig 14790 bp, 9 predicted proteins | sample SSMForm2O_FD_200262 | JGI IMG/M metagenome (GOLD analysis project Ga0272442, IMG submission 200262) | Marine sediment archaeal communities from Little Sippewissett salt marsh, Falmouth, MA, United States - SSM-Form-2O | ecosystem: Environmental > Aquatic > Marine > Wetlands > Sediment ...
TGCCGACCGAAGGAAACAGATAGCGAACCATTTCGAGCCTCCTTGCCAATAGGTTTTGATCACCTATCTGTTTTCGGCAAAGAGGCTCTCTCCTGATTACCTAACCACACTTCGTGGGACAGTTACTGCCTGGCCCAGAGGATACGGGCGATCGGCGGCAAGGGGATTGTGCTTGCTGAGAGGCGGCCCTGAGGCTATACTTGCCGGCGCTTTCCAGGGGCTATTTCGTACCCGAGAAGCGATGCCAACGTAGCTCAACGGTAGAGCTCTGGTTTTGTAAACCAGGGGTTGTCGGTTCGAATCCGACCGTTGGCTTTGCATCCCTGTTCCTATGTAGCACCCGTGGGGACGGTTTCTGCGCGTGACCGCATAGCACTGCATGTGCCAGCGCCGAAGCACGCCGGACTTTCCGCCAAGTCGGTTGCGGCCGCTACGCATGTCCCGTCCATTCCTGTCGCTTTTGCTGATTGGGCATCGGCAAGGACAGGCGCGGCCGCGGTGCTCTCGGGTCTTTTCGCTGGTGTTTGGGTTGAAGACCCGCCATTGAGCCGATAGAATGCGCCGGAGATCGGTCGGCTCGGCTGTTCGACAGTCGGCCGGCGACACGTGAGCAAGGGACAGCAGCCAGGATTGGAACTCGGAGGTCATCATGGGCATCTTCGACAAACTCCGCGGCGAACTCATCGATATCATCGAATGGACCGATTCGTCCAGCGATACGATGGTCTATCGCTTCGAGCGACACAACAACGAGATCAAGATGGGGGCCAAGCTGACCGTGCGCGAAGGCCAGGCCGCGGTCTTCATCAACAAGGGCCAGACGGCCGACGTGTTCGAACCGGGCATGTACACGCTCCAGACGGACAACATGCCGATCCTCTCCACATTGATGGGTTGGGCCCACGGCTTCAACAGCCCGTTCAAGGCTGAGGTGTACTTCGTCAGCACCCGGCGGTTCACAGACCTGAAATGGGGCACGAAGCATCCCATCACGTTGCGCGATGCCGAGTTCGGACCCGTGCGTCTCCGGGCGTTCGGGAGCTACGTGATCAAGGTGACGGATCCCGGCAAGTTCATCCGCGAGATCGTCGGCACCGATGGGCACTTCACAACCGACGAGGTCACCGACCAGTTGCGCAACTTCATTGTCTCGCGGTTCGCCGATGTGATCGGCGAGAGCAAGATTCCCGTCCTGGACCTGGCGGCCAACTACGATGAACTGGGGACGTTCGTCACGGACAAGATCAAGGACGACTTCGGCAACTACGGGATCGAGTTGACCCGCATGCTGGTCGAGAATATCTCGCTGCCCGAGGCCGTCGAGGCGGCGCTGGACAAGCGCTCGAGCATGGGCGTCATCGGTGACCTGCGCAAGTACACGCAGTTTCAGACGGCCAATGCCATGGAAGAGGCGGCCAAGAACCCGGGCGGCATGGCCTCCGGTGGGATGGGCATGGGAATGGGTTTTGCCATGGCCAACCAGATGGGTCAGGCAATGGCCGGCGGAGCGCAGCCGGCGCCGGGGGCGGCCCCTCCGCCGCTGCCGCAGACGGCGCAGTTCTTCGTCGCGCTGGGCGGCCAGCAGGCGGGTCCGTTTGACATGGCGGCGCTTCAGCAGCACGTCCAGAGCGGCCAACTGACCCGACAGACACTCGTGTGGCGCCAGGGCATGGCCAACTGGACCGCGGCTGAGCAGGTGGACGAAATCAAAGGGCTGTTCGGTGCCGCCCCCCCACCACTGCCGCCGCAGTAGCGACCGAGCGATCAGAGAGGGACGAGCCGACAAGAACAGACTCAGGGATAGGGCGGAGCGATGACCGACACACCGCAGGCGGGCCAGCCGGAGTCGACGCAAACCGAAACGGCACAGCCTCAGTCTGGCACCGAACCGCGGCAGAAGACGTTCAAGTGCGGCAAGTGCGCGGCCAAGATGGAGTTTGTTCCAGGTTCGGACTCACAGCAGTGTCCCTACTGCGGCCACGAGAACGCGATCCCCGCGTCGGAGGAGGATATCCAGGAGCTGGACTTTGCCTCTTACCTGGCGAACATGTCCCAGGACGAACAGACTGAGGAACATCTGACCATCAAGTGCCCGGCCTGTGCCGCGGAAGTCACCAGCGATCCAAACGTCACGGCCCAGGAATGCCCTTTCTGCGGCAGTCCCGTCGTCGCGTCGGCCAGCTCCACCAAGCAGATCAAACCCAAGTCGCTGCTGCCGTTCAAGGTCACGCATAAGGAGGGTAGCGCAGCTTTTCGCAGGTGGCTCTCCGGGCTCTGGTTCGCGCCGAACGCATTGAAAAAGATGGCGCAGACCGAAAGCAAGTTGTCCGGCACATACGTGCCCTACTGGACCTACGATAGTGACGCGACAAGCTTCTATCGAGGCCAGCGTGGTGAGCACTACTGGGAGACCCAGCATTACACGACCACCGAGAACGGCAAGTCCGTGCGCAAGACCCGGCGCGTGCGGAAGACGCGATGGTATTCCGTCAGTGGAACCGTCTGGGATTCATTCGACGACGTGCTCGTCCTGGCCAGCAACAGCCTGCCGCGCAAGTATACCGAGAAGCTTGAGCCCTGGGATCTGGAGGCGCTCGTGCCCTATGAGGACGAGTACCTCAGCGGGTTCCGCGCCGAAAGCTACCACATCGGTCTGGGCGATGGCTTCCAGCGCGCGCAGGATATCATGGAGGTCGCTATTCGCCGATCCGTGTGCCGCGATATCGGTGGCGACGAACAACGAATCTCCTCGCTCAAGACGCAACACGCCCACGTGACGTTCAAACACATTCTCCTGCCCATCTGGATCAGCGCGTATCGCTACCAAAACCGGGTCTACCGTTTCCTGGTCAATGCCCGCACGGGCGAGGTTCAGGGCGACCGCCCGTGGTCGTGGTGGAAGATCACGCTGGCTGTGGCCGGCGCGGCCGCCGTCGTCGCGGCCGTCGTGCTTGCTGCCCGCACGTTCTGAGGACTGTGCCCCCCGCTGTGGCTCGTCGCAGCATCCTGCTCATCTCGACCTTGATCGCGCCAGCAAAATCCGAGCGCGACCATCCAGGACTGGCTTGTGCCCGCGGGGCTGAGATCATAGTATGGGTAGCGGTTCCGGCCTGACGTGCCAGGGCAAACCTGAGCCGAAGAGTAGAGATGCTCGAGAGGGTGCCGGACCACGGCTGGTTTGAGCTCAACATGAAATAGGATGAGAGGTTATCACGATGAATGACTTTGAATATCACAACCCGGTTCGGATCGTGCTGGGAAAAGGGACGATCGCGCGGGTGGGCGATCTCGTTGCGCCGTCGGAGAAGGTCATGTTTCTCTATGGCGGAGGCTCTATCAAGAAGAACGGTGTCTACGGCCAGGTGGTCGATGCGCTAGCCAAGCATGAGGTGGTGGAGTTCGCGGGGATCGAACCGAACCCGCGCTATAGGACGTGCATGAAAGCCGTCGAAATGGCGAAGCAGAACGGAGTGGACTTACTCTTGGCGGTCGGTGGTGGATCCGTTCTGGATGCGGTGAAGTTTATCGCGGCGGCGATGACCTATGAGGGCAAGGACCCGTGGAAGATTCTGACATCCCACGGGTCGGTCGTGAATTCGGCGATGCCCCTTGGTACCATCCTGACGCTGCCGGCCACCGGATCAGAAATGAACATTAACTCCGTGATCTCGCGCGAGAGCACGGACGAGAAGCTGGCGTTTGGCAGTCCCCATGTCTATCCACGCTTCTCCATTCTCGATCCTGAGGTGACGTATACACTGCCCAGGAATCAACTGCGTAACGGCCTTGTCGACGCCTTCGTCCACGTGATGGAGCAGTACGCCACGCACAGCGTCAAGTCGCCGCTTCAGGATCGTCAGGCGGAGGCAGTGGTCAAGACCTTGATCGAGATCGCCCCGGCTGTGCTGGCCGAGGAACCGGACTACGACGCGCGGGCCAGTTTCATGTGGTGCACGACGCAGGCGTTGAACGGACTGATCGGTTGCGGCGTGGTGCAGGATTGGACAACGCACATGATTGGCCATGAACTAACCGCTTTCTTCGGCGTCGCGCACGCCGAGTCGCTGGCGATTGTTCTGCCGGGTGTTTGGGAGCACCAGTTTCATAACAAACAGGGCAAACTGGCGCAACTGGCCCGGCGGACATGGCACGTCACATCGGGCGACGAGGCCTCGCAAGCGAAGGCGGGAATCGAGAAGACCGAAGCGTTCTTCCATTCCGTCGATATGCCGACACGGCTGGGCGATTACGGCATTGACGAGGCCGGTATTCGCAAAGTCGTGGATCGGTTCACGAAGCGCCAGGCCCTTCTGGGCGAGCACCAGAATATCAATGCTCAGGAGGTTGGAGCGATCCTTGAGTCGAGACTATAGGGATACGCTGAATTCGCAGACCAGACGCAGATGACAGGAGATGGTCCGATGAAACGCAGAGAGTTTCTCAGGTACGGCGCGGCGGTAGCCGGTTCGGCAGCAGCCGACGGTCTGGTTCTTGGGCCGGAGGCGCTTGCCGGCGAACGCGCGGGGCAGGCCGAAGATACAAACCCTGCGCGATTGCCCAAGAGAGCGTACGGGAAGACCGGGATTGAGTTGTCTGTCATCGGCTTTGGCGGAATCGTGGTCAAAGACGCCGACCAGGAACATGCCAACCGAGTGGTGGCTGAGGCCGTGGAGAAGGGAGTGAACTACTTCGATGTAGCGCCCAGCTATGGAGACGCGGAGGTGAAGCTCGGCCCGGCGCTGGAGCCGTATCGTAAAGGTGCGTTCCTGGCATGCAAGACAGGCCAGCGACGGCGAGAAGGTGCGGAAGCAGAGTTGCGTGAATCCTTGGAGCGACTGCGCACCGACTACTTTGACCTGTATCAGCTTCACGCAATCACGGATGTGGAGAAGGATGTGGAGGCTGTCTTTGCCAAGGGCGGTGCCATGGAAGTGTTTGTGGAAGCCAAGAAACAGGGTCAGATCCGCCATCTGGGTTTCTCCGCCCACTCCGAGGAGGCCGCTTTGGCCGCCATGGACCGATACGATTTTGATTCGATCCTGTTTCCCGTCAACTTCGCGACATTTCACAAGGGGCATTTCGGTCCCCGCGTCCTGGCCGAGGCGCAATCGCGGGGCGTCGCACGGTTGGCCCTGAAGGCGATGGCACGGCAGCGCTGGCCTGAGGGCGACCCCCAGCGCCGACGCTATTCCAAGTGCTGGTATCAGCCGCTGACGCAGCGTGATGAGGCCAGGATGGGATTGTATTTCACCCTCGGCCAGTCTGTGACGGCAGCCATTCCGCCGGGAGACGAATCCCTCTTTCGCATGGCTGTCGATCTAGCTATGCGTCTTCGGCCTCTTTCCGCACAAGAGCAAACGGAACTCCAACTACGAGCCGAGTCCCTGAATCCCATCTTTACAGCCCGCACGTAGGTTTTCGACCGGCTCGGGCTGAATCGCAACCACCACAAGGAGTACATACGATGAGACGACGAACCTTCTTGGCCGCCTCAGGCCTGGCCGCCGCGGGTGGTCTGGCGTTCGGACCGCAAGCGGTTGCCGGAGGCAAACCCGCCCAGACGGCGATTCCGCGATGGCGAGGGTTCAATCTGGTGGACTTCTTCCAGGCATTTAGCCGGGACGAGCGTGGCGCGGGGATGATCAGCGAGGACGATCTGAAGTGGATTCGCGACTGGGGTTTCGATTTCATCCGTATGCCCATGGACTACTGGCTCTGGATCGACACGAACTGGCGCGAAACCAGGAAGCTCTCGCCGGACGATATGTACAAGATCAAAGAGAGCACGATGGAGAAGGTGGACCGGACCGTCGAGCTCGGCATCAAGTACGGCCTGCACGTGAGTCTGAACTTCCACCGGGCACCCGGCTATTGCATCAACAATCCCGGGCGCGAGCCGTTCGTGCTGTGGAGCGACAAGCGGGCAGAGGACGCTTTCGTTTTTCACTGGGATCTGTTTGCGAAACGTTATCGCGGCATCTCAGTGAAGGATCTTAGCCTCAACCTGGTGAACGAAGCGCCGCGTGTCAGGGAAGGTTACATGTCGGCCGAGGACTACCGGCGGGTGATGACCCGGGCCACGGAGGCGATCCGCAAGCACACGCCGGAGAGGATCATTATCATCGACGGATTGAGCGTGGGCAACAAGGTGGTCGAAAACATGATCCCTACGGGCGTGGCCCAGAGCGTTCATGCCTACACGCCGGCCGGTATCAGCCACTACCGTGCGAGCTGGGTCGACAGAAACCGGAGCTTCCCCACGCCGACCTGGCCGCTGTTGAACAAGGACGGATCGGTGAAATACGATCGGGCGAAGCTCGAAGCTCACTACGCGCCGTGGGCCGAGCTGGCCAGGAAGGGGATCGGGGTCCACTGTGGTGAGGCGGGCTGCTACAACAAGACGCCGTACGAAGTCTTCTACGCCTGGTATGCCGACGTGATGGACATTCTGAAGGGCCACGGCATCGGCTACGCCTTGTGGAACTTTCGCGGCTCCTTCGGCATCCTTGACTCGGGTCGCACCGACATCGAACTGGAGGATTGGCACGGTCACAAACTGGACCGGCGGTTGCTTACTTTGCTACAAAAGAGTTGAGTCGCCTATCGATGGCGCGGCCTGCGCACGTTCGTCTGTCGAGCGCCGGCCTTCGCCCGTTGAATAATGAATGACACCCACAGAAGGGAGTGCGCATCATGAGACGAAGAACGTTCCTAGCCGCCTCGGGCCTGGCTGCGGCCAGCCCGCTGAATCAACTTGCCGGGGCTGCCAGCCAGCCGTCGGACGGTAAGCAGTATCTGGAGCTGAGGCATTATGCTTTGGCGTCTGCTGAGAAGCAGGCCGCCTTTGACACGTTCCTGGCCCAGGCAGCCATCCCCGCCCTGACCAGACTGGGCGTTGGACCTGTCGGCGTATTCAAGATGGCCGAGGGTGATGACGTCGGGCTATGGGTGCTCCTGCCGCACGCTTCGCTCGAATCGGTGGCCATGACCAACACAAACATGTTGGCGAACGAACGCTATCAACAGACCGGTAGTGCCGTCCTGAATTGCCCCAAGGATGACCCCGCGTATGTACGCATGGAAAGCTCGCTGTTGCTGGCCTTCGATCATTGTCCGAAGGTTGAGGTACCCTCGCAGAAGGACACCCGCGTGTTTCAACTGCGCATCTACGAGAGCCACAACACGATCAAGGCCAAACGGAAGGTCGAGATGTTCAACGAAGGCGGCGAGATTGCCCTGTTCCGACGGACGGGTCTGAATCCGGTCTTCTTCGGGGAATCGGTTGTCGGCAGCAAGATGCCCAATCTCACGTATATGGTGGGCTTCGACGACAGCGACGCGCAGGAAAAAGCGTGGAAGACGTTCGGCGCCCACCCGGAATGGAAGGAAATGCGATCCAAGCCGCGTTTCAAGGACACGGTCTCCAACATCACGAATATCGTGCTGCGACCGACGGCCTCGTCCCAGATATAGTCACAACCGGAACCGCGCCGGCGGATCGTTGAGTCGGCCTGACTCGGCCGCTCCGAGGAGGTCTCTATGAAACGCATTTCTCTATACGTCGTGACGCTCACCCTCTGCGCATCATCTTTCGCGGGGACACAAACCGGACTTCGGGACATTCCCATGAAAGAGGTCGAAGCCGCATTCGAACGACCTTTGCCACCTCATCCTCGTCTGCTCATGACAGACAAGCAGCTCGCCGAGATTCGGACCCGACTGGCGTCGGATTCCTCTTCCCAGGCGCTTTATCAAGCCGTATTGAAAAAGGCCGACGGGATCATCCCTCAGGAACCGGTGACACGTATCCAGACGGGACGACGACTGCTAGGCATGTCCCGCCGTTGCCTGGACCGAGTAATTCACCTCAGCACGGCGTATCGTTTGACCCGTAAACCGAAGTATCTCAAACGAGCGGAGCGAGAGATGCTGTCGGCGGCTGGTTTCTCCGACTGGAATCCCAGCCACTTCCTGGACGTGGCGGAGATGACGGCCGCGTTGGCAATCGGCTACGACTGGCTCTACCAGGATCTGCCCCAGACCAGCCGGGACACCATTCGGCAGGCTATCATGGATAAGGGCATTGAGCCTGCTCTGAAGGTTACGCATTACGTACGAGGCCACAACAACTGGAATCAGGTATGCAACGCCGGCATCACCATGGGCATATTGGCCGTCATGGAAGATCAGCCGGAACTGGCGCGCAAGTTGGTCCATCGCGCGGTCAACGGCGTGCAGGTCGTGATGGCCGGGTACGAACCGGACGGAGCGTATCCGGAGGGGCCCGGCTACTGGGTTTACGGAACCAGCTTCAACGTGCTGCTGCTGGCGACCTTGGACTCGGTCCTGGGGACTGATTTCGGGCTCTCCGAGGCCCCCGGCTTCGCGAGCAGTGCCGCCTACTACCTCCACGTCGCCGGCCCGACCGGGCAGTATTTCAACTATCCCGACAGTGGGTCCCGCGGCAGCTTCCAACCAACGGTCTTCTGGTTCGCCCAGCGCTACCGGCAACCGTCCCTAGCCTGGCATCAGCATCAACTCTGGGAGGATGTCCTGCCCCGAGACCCGTCGACACTGGTGCGGAGCCGCCTGGCACCGCTGACGCTCCTGTGGTGTCAGGGCGAGCCCGCCGTGCCGCAGGCCCTGTGTTGGAGAGGACGGGGCAGCAATGGCGTGGCTATGTTCCGCAGTTCCTGGACAGATCCCGATGCCGTCTACCTGGCGATCAAGGGCGGGTCCCCCGGCGTTTCTCACGGTCACATGGACGTGGGCTCGTTTGTCATCGACGCGGAAGGGTTGCGCTGGGCTGTGGATCTGGGGCCGGAAGGCTATCACAAGATCGAGTCGCGTGGCATGGACCTCTGGAGCCGAGGTCAGAACAAACAGCGCTGGACGATCTTTCGCTACAATAATCTATCGCACAACACGCTGGTGGTCGACGATCAGCATCAACGGGTGGATGGGCATGCGCCGATTGTTCGCTATTCCGACAGAAAGGCGTTCCCCCACGTGGTCTTCGATATATCGGCCGTCTACAAGGGTCAATTAGCCCAGGCACTGCGCGGCGCCTCGCTGTTACCTGCCGGGCAAGTCCTTATCCAGGATGAATTCAAGGCGACCGACCAGCCGGCTACGGTGCGTTGGGCCATGGTGACACCGGCTGACGTTTCGATCGAAACCGACAAGACTGCCCTGCTGACGCAGGAGGGAAAGCGCATGCGCTTGACCGTGTTGACGGAGGCCGAGGTGCAGCTCAAGACGTACTCGACCGAGCCGAAGGCCGACTACGATGCGCCCAATCCGGGTACGCGTATGGTTGGTTTCGAGGTGAGTTTGCCAGCCGGGCATACCGCTCGCACGGCCGTCCTCCTGGGTCCGCCTGCCGCCGAAGCCTCTCTGGACCTGCGACCGCTTCTGCAATGGTCGCCCGAGCCGCGCTGATACCATTGCCTCGATGTCAGGCGTTTGGGGCCTGAGCTTGTTGGCCGAGATGGTCAGCGTTGACCTCCGTTTTTCGGTTCAGGTGCCAGTAGAGGGTGGGCAGGACGATCAACGTCAGCAGGGTCGATGACGAGAGACCGCCCACGACGACGATGGCCAGCGGTCGCTGGACTTCGGAACCGACGCCGGTGGCCACGATCAGGGGCAGCAATCCGAGTGCGGTCGTCACGGTGGTCATGATGACGGGCCGCAGCTTCGACAGGGCGCCGTCAACCACCGCCTGCCTCAGAGATAGACCGGTGCCACGCAGAAACTCGAAGCGAGAGATCAGCACGAGCCCATCGGTCAGCGCGATGCCGAACAGCGCGATGAATCCGATGGAGGAGGGGATGCTCAGGTTGCCCCCCAGCGCCGCGAGCGCGAAGACCCCGCCCACCAGGGCCAAGGGAATGTTCAAAACGATGAGCATGACGTTCTTGGCCGAGTTGAACATGCCGTACAGCATGACGAGAACCAGGGTCAGCGTGATCGGAATGATAATCGCCAGCCTCTTGTTAGCCGCCCGGCGCAGCTCGAACTGCCCACCCCAGGCCAGTTCGTATCCGGCGGGCAGTTCCACCTGCTTGGCCACGGCGCGGCGTGCCTCATCCACGAACCGGCCGACGTCGCGGCCGCGCACGTTGCATTGAACGGAGATGAAGCGGCGCGTGTCTTCGCGGCTGATCTGGCGCAGCCCCGTCACAGTGCGCACCTCGGCGAGCTGCTTGACCGGCACGGTGTAGCCCGAGGGGGTGCGGACGAGGAGGTTGCCGATGGCGTCGACATCATTACGGTAGGGTCTGTCAAACCGAACATTGATGCCGAAGCTTCTCTCTTTGTCGAGCACGGCGCCGACGATCTCGCCACCGACAGCGTCGTGGATCGTGCGCTGCACCTGATAGCCACTGAGCCCATGGCGGGCAATCTGGGCGCGATCCAGCTCGATCTGAACCTGCGTCTGGCCAGAGAACTGTTCCGTGCGTACGTCGACCGCGCCGGGCACGTGCGCTACAACCTCCTCCACCTGGGCGACCTTACCCTTGAGCACGTCGAGATCCGGGCCGAAGAGTTTGGCGACGACCTGGGTGCCGGCGCCGGCCACCAGGGCATCGACCTCATGCTGGATCGGCTGGGAGAAACTGATGGAGACACCAGGATAGCCGGCAAGGTTTCGGTCCATCTTGGCGACGAGCTCTTCCTGCGTTTCGGTGTCTTGCCATTGCTTGCGAGGACGGAGCATGACGGTGACACAGGCGAAGTTGGTGTGGTGAATATGCGGACCGACTTCGCCATAGCCGATCTCGGAGACGACGTGCTCGACCTCGGGCATCGCCGCGACATCTGCCTCCATTCTCCGCGTGACCTGCCCGATCTCCTTGAGAGAGATGTTGGGGTTCATGTGCGCCAGAATCTGGACGGCCCCTTCCTGGAGGGTCGGTATGAACTCCTTGCCCAACGTGGCGAACGTGGCAACGCCAAATAGCAGCAAGAGAATGGCCACGCTGAGAACGGTGGCAGCACGGTTCAAGGTCAGTTCGAGAACCCGGCGATAGACGCGGTGAAAGGCGGATTCTGCCCGCGTCTTTGCCTTCTCGGCATGGGCCTTCTTGTGCAGGACGCTGTAGAAAACCGGCGCAACGACCAACGCATAGACGAGTGAGCCGATCATCGTAACGGTCACGGAGAAGGCGAGGGGCCGGAACATCTTACCCTCGACCTCTTGCAGCGTGAAGATCGGAAGGAAGACCAGGATGATAATGGCTACGGCGAAGAAGATGGGTTTGCCGATCTCCTTGCTGGTCTCGATGATCACCTCGGCGGTGGAACGTTCGGAAGCCGGGCCTTGCAGGGACGTCTGGAGCTTCTCCACCATGATGATGGTCGCGTCGATGATCATGCCCAAGGCGATGGCCACGCCGCCAAAGGAGATCAGGTCGCCCGGCATGCCGTAACGATACATCAGCGCGAACGTCAGTAGGATCGCAAAAGGCAGAGAGAAGACCATGATTAAGGCGTTGCGGAGATTGCCCAGGAAGACGAAGGCAACGGCGCAGACCAGGACCAGTCCGAGGACAAGCGAGTTCCGGACCGTGTTGATGCTGTTCTTCACGAGAGCCGCTTGATCGTGGAAGGGTTTGACCGTTACGCCGGGCGGCAGGGTCTTGTTGATCTGTTCGATCCGTTCGTAGATGCGCCGGATGACCTCGAAGGAATTGGCGCCGTGCAGTTTGTAAACATTGCCAATGACGATTTCCTTCTTGTCATCGATGGTAGCGACGCCGCGCCGAAAGGCCTTGCCAAACTCGACGGTGGCGATGTCTTTGACGTAGACGGGATTGCCCTGGACGCTCTTGATCACGATGTTCTCGATGTCAACGGCGTCGCCAAGCAGTCCCAGGGTCCGGACCATCAACTCCTCGGCGCCACGCTCAATCAGGCCGGCCCCCATATTGAGGTTGTTGTCTCGCACGGCCTCGACGACCTCGTCGATCGTCAGGTCATACTTGAGCAGTTGCTCGGGCAGGACGCGAATCTGGTACTGCCGGACGTGCCCGCCCTGGCTGAGGACCTGGCCCACGCCAGGCACGGTCTGGAGGCTGCGCTTGACAACCCAGTCCTGGAGTGTCCGCAGGTCAGTGATATCGTGGCCGTCGCCTTCGAGATAGTAGGCGAGGATCTTGCCCATCCCGCTGACGATCGGACTCTTCTCGAAGCCATGCTCGAGGTTCACGCCTTCGGGGATGCCCTCTTCGGCAACGGGGAGCCTCTCGGAAACGAGCTGGTGCGCCAGATAGATATCGACGTCGTCCTCGAAGTACACGTTGACCGTCGACAGGCCGTGCGACGACAAAGAGCGTATCTTCTTGACGCCCGGGATGCCCATCATGGCCACCTCGACCGAACGCGTCACCTGTTGCTCGACCTCCTCAGCCGCCATGCCTTCCACTTCCGCGTAGACCTGCACGAGGTTGGGGCTCACGTCGGGGAAAGCATCGATGGGCAGATGAACCAGCGCATAGGCGCCCGCCCCGCACACCCCGACAAAGAGCAGGAAGACCAGCAATTTGTATCTGAACGAAAACTGAATGAGTTTTTCAATCACGTGGTTTCACCTCAGACCCGTGTCCGGCCATCATCCTCAGTGCATGTGCCCGTGCCCACCGGCGCCGGACACCTGCCTCTCGATTTCCGCTTTGATGTGGAAGCTCCCCCGGGCCGCCACGATCTCGCCCTGGCTCAGCCCAGAGAGAATCTCCACGCCTTCGCTATCGGCGCGACCTAGCACGACGTCGCGCTTCGCAAAGTGCTCGTCTTCATACACAAAGACGCACGGCTTATCTTCGATATACTGAACGGCTGAGCTCTTGACGGCAACGGGCGCCTGCGTTCCGCCGACGGTTACCGTCCCAGTGACGAAGAGCCCCGGGCGCAATCTGCGGCCGCCATTGCGTAGCACCGCTCTGGCCCAGGCCGTGCGCGTCGCGACGTCGACAATCGGCGAGACGTAGGTGATCTTCCCGGCGGCCGTTCCCAGGCCCGAGCCAATCCGGATCTGCATCAACTGACCTTCCCTTACCGACGGCAGATCCTCCTGGTACACCTGGAAATCCACCCAGACCGTGTCCAGATCCGCGACGACGAAGAGCTCCGAATCGTCCTTGACGAACTCGCCCACGCTCAGGTGTTTGCTGATGACCATGCCGGCAAAGGGGGCCCGGACCGGGTACCAGGCCAGACGCTGCTCGTAGCCGCCGGTTTCGAGCGCACCGGCAACGACGTCTTCGTGACCGTGTTCGGCGCAATCCTGGCAATTCGGGTCCTCGCAGTGGTGATGTTCTTCACCGGACTCGGCAACGGCTTCGTCGTGGCTATGCTCGGCACAATCCTGACAGTTCGGGTCGCTGCACTCGTGATCGCTCTCGGCCGACGCAATGGCGAATTCGGCTTGCGCCTGCTGGCGGCAGTGGGGGCAGTTGGGGTCATCACAATCATCGGCTGCGTCGCCCTGCTGCGCCATCCTCTCCAACTCGTGCAGGTCGGCGGCCGTCAGTCCCAGCACGTACAGACCTCTCTCGGCGCTGGTCAGCTCGATCTGACGGATGCGTTGGGCGCGCTGCGCCTCGAGCAGGTCGTGCTGAACGTCATAGGCGACGCTGTCCCGCGTGGCGTTGTAGATCGCTTCGGCCTTCTTCAGCGCGTTCTCGGCCTTCAGGAATTCTTCCTGGCTCGTGATCTGCTTCTCATATAGTCCCTTCTCTCGCGCATACGTCTTCTCGGCGAGGCCCCACTCGGCATAAGCGGAGACCAATTGACTGAGGTTCTTGCCCATGGGGGCGCCGCCGGTGTCTCTGAGAACCTCGAGCGAGGGCCGCGACTCCAGCTCGGTCAGTAGTTGCATCGTGTTGTCGTGGACCTGTTGAGCCCGTGCCAATTCCACCGAGCAGCAACTGATCTCGGCCAGTTTCGCCAGGTACTGGACCTTTGTTTCCCCAAGTTTGGCGCTCTCGAGCCAGGCGATGACCTCGCCGGCCTCGACGCGATCCCCAACCGTCTTGAGGACGCGGCGCGCAATCCCGGAGACCTGCGGAACGATGTGCGCGACGCGGTCCGCATCGAGCTTGATCTCGCCCGGCAGATTCACGGAGCCCGTGACCTCGCCGGAGCCCACCGCAGCCAGTGCAATCCCCAGCTCGGCCATGCGACGCTCGTCCAGATGCACAACGCCGGGCGCGTGATCGTGTTCGTCAGGCACTGCCTGTTCCTGTAGATCGTCCTCGTGTGGATGGGAATGCGCGTCGTCGTCCTCATGCGAGTGGGCGTGGTCGGCGTCGACATCGGTCCCGTTGGCCTGCGCGAGAACCTCCCGCCAGCGCGGACTCTTGGCCGCAACCACCCCCAGACAGAGTAGGCCAAGCGTAAGCCCAAGCAGAAGTGTAATCGTTTTCCTAGTCATCGCTGGTTCCTCCCTCTGTAGTCGTGTTCATCGTATCCACTCCCCGGCCGATCAGTCTTTCTATGGCGGCCCTGGTTCTGTGATAGGTGGTTAGTGACGAGACGTACTGGACCCTGGCTTCGAAGAGCGTGCGCTGGGCGTCCAGGACTTCGAGATAGTCGAACTTGCCCTGGCGATAGCCCTCTTCGGCTGCTTCGTAGGCGCTGCGGGCGGCGGGCAGAACCTCATCTCGCAGAAGCCCGGCCTCGGTGAACGCCGTCGACAGTCCCTGGACCGCGCCGGCCAGGGCCGTGCGAAGACTGAGCTGCACGGTCTTACTGTCATCTCGCGTCTTGGCCAGCATCTGCGTGGCGGCC
>Ga0272442_10006905_pt1 | contig 14790 bp, 12 predicted proteins | sample SSMForm2O_FD_200262 | JGI IMG/M metagenome (GOLD analysis project Ga0272442, IMG submission 200262) | Marine sediment archaeal communities from Little Sippewissett salt marsh, Falmouth, MA, United States - SSM-Form-2O | ecosystem: Environmental > Aquatic > Marine > Wetlands > Sediment ...
GGAACCCCTTGGCGAAAGATGATGCTCCTCAGCACCCGCTGGTAGACATGCTCTGAGGAGGGGACGGCCCAATTGTACAAAGCGAAGTCGGCGACTCCGATCAGTAACGCCGCGATCAGCAGTGGCAAAAGGATGCGGCGCAGTGAGATCCCTGCGGCCTCGAATGCTATGATCTCCCGGTCGTGAACCAACCGCCCCAACCCGAGGAAAGTGGCAAAAAGACCGCTGACGGGAAGAGCAAGGACGAGGAGGCTGGGCAACTTCAGTACAAGAAGCCGTACGAGCATGCCGATCCCCACCCCACGGTCCACCATCAGGTCCGAAAGGGAAAGAATCAGGTTGAGGAGGATGAACAGAAGCAGACCGAACAACGAAAGCAGAAAGGGCCCGAGCATCTCGCGTAAAACGTAGCGATCAGAAGTGCGAATTCCCATCTCATCGGAATAATAACGGAACAGGCACCCGAGCGCCCAGCACGAGTGCAGCAAATGCGCGAAAACGGACTTAAATAGCGTTTGATCGGCCATTTCCCATCGGGTATAGTGGTACCAATCGATGAAGGGAAAACGTCTGTATATTGAGACCTGGGGTTGTCAGATGAATCGCCATTCTTCGGAGGGAATTGCGGGAATTCTCAACCGTGCGGGGCTTACGATCACCTCCACTCTGTCAGAGGCCGATGTTGTGGTATTCAACACGTGCGCGGTCCGGCAGAAAGCGGAAGAGAAGGTCCACGGCCGCATCGGCGCCATAGTGAAGCTCAAGGAGGAAAGAGACCTCGTATTCGGCGTCGGTGGGTGTATGGCCCAAGTGCGTGGGGAGGCCCTGTTGAGGCGATTTCCGGTGATCGATTTCCTTTTTGGACCCGCCGATCTTTCCGCTTTGCCGAGAATCCTCGATGAGGTCGGGCAACGACGGCGACGAATCGCTCATCTTCCCGAACCGACAGGAGTGGAAGAGCTCTTTTACCGAAGGGAAAGTCGGGTCACTGCAATGGTGACGATTACGCAGGGGTGTTCCAACTTTTGTGCTTATTGCATCGTGCCCTACGCGCGTGGACCGCTGCGCAGCCGTTCCCGGGAGGAGATTGTCGCCGAGGTGGACGGATTGAGAAGGGACGGTTACAAAGAAGTGCTTCTTCTGGGACAGAACGTGGATGCCTACGGCAGAGACTGTCCTCAGTACGGTGATTTCCCAGAACTTCTGTCAGAGGTTGCGCAGACCGGGATTCGGCGTGTTCGCTTCACAAGTTCTCATCCACGGGACATAACAGCCCGGGTGTTGGAGACGATCGCCGCGGAAGAGAACATCTGCAATCACATACACCTTGCGTGCCAATCGGGGAGCGATCGCATCCTCCGTGCCATGGGACGGGGTTATACCCGAGAGGCCTTCCTGTCCGTTGTCGAACAGGCGTGCGAGATGATAGAAGGGGTAAACCTCACTACGGATCTGATCGTGGGCTATCCGGGGGAGCGGGAGAGCGACTTTCGCGCGACGATGGAATTGGTCGAAAGGGCGCGTTTCGGCTCTATATTTGTGGCTAAGTACTCTCCGCGACCGGGCACACGGAGTGCGTCGGTTCCCGATGACATCCCCGATGACGTCAAGGACCGGCGTTTGCAGGAGGTCCTCGTTCGGCAGCGTGAGATTGCTGTTGAGGAGAACGAAAAGAGGATCGGACAGGTTGTTCACGTCCTTGTGGAAGGACGAACCCGAAACGGAGCGTTCTACGGGCGGGCAGATGATCATCGCACTGTGGTCATGAGCGGTGATGTGCAGATTGGAACATTCGTTCCAGTGCAGATTAAATCCGCTTCCGCAGCCGCGCTAAGAGGGCGAGTTCTTGTTCCCGTTGCTGCGAGAGGAGCGTAATGATTATCACAGTCACTCCCAATCCGGCCATCGACAAGATCTACGGCATCGATCGACTGAGGGTGGATGGGACGACCCAGGACGAGTTCCTGACGCGGGCAACGTGGAGCGATACCGCAGCGGGGGGAAAAGGGATCAATGTCTCGATCTTCCTCGCCCGGATGGGAATGGAGAGCGTGGCCATGGGGTTTGTGGGGGGACACACCGGGCACGTGGTCGTCCGTGACCTCCGCGACGAGGGGGTGACGACCAATTTCGTCTGGGTGCAGGAAGAGACGCGGACTAACGTCACGGTGTTGGAACGCGGTCGCGAGCATATTCCACGCTTGATTAACGAGGCCGGGGCGCCCGTCAGCGAGCAGGAGATCAGTCGCTTTATCCGGCGCTACAAGCGGATGGTCAAGCGGGCCAGCTGGGTGGTTCTCGGCGGGAGTCTTCCCCCCGGGGTTCCCGACGATTTCTACAAGGGACTGGCCGATCTGGCGAAGGAGGCGGGGGTCAAGGTGGCGATCAGTGCCGGAGGCAAGGCGCTGACCCAAGCGCTTCCCGCCTGTCCGTACTTGGTCAAACCGGACGTTCGCGAACGCCTCTCCATGGAGGGGGCCGACCTGAGCACGCGAGAGGGGATCATCACGGCCGGCAGGGGCGTGGTGGCCGGTGGGGTGGAGATGATCATCGTTTCGCACGAGTTCACCGGCGACATTGTGATCACTCGGGATGCAATTTGGGAGATTGGAGCAAGGAAAAGTGCCACTGCGTTCAAAAACCTGGTCGGTGCCGACGATGCGTTGCTTGGAGGAATCATCTACAAGCTCGAAAACGATTCAGGCATCGAGGAGGCGCTTCGCTTCGGCATGGCCGCTGCAATTCTAAGCGCGGAGAGCCACCAGAAGATCTGTCGAGATGTTGGCAAGATCGAAACGGAGATGGAACACATCTCTCTAAAGCAGGGTTGAGGAGGCGTGCATGAAAGTCCGGGAGATCATGACCAGGGATCTGACAGCGGAGGAGAAGACCATTCCGGTTCGGGAACTGATCTTCATCCTGAGCAGTGCCCTCATGTCCAACATGCCGATCGTGGACGAAGAGGGAAGGCTCATCGGAGTGATCTCCGAGAAGGACCTCATAAAGGCTGCCCTTCCCGGCTACTTTGAGATGCTACACAGTACCTCCTTCATTCCGGATATGAATCAACTGGCGAAGAAGCTCGTCCAAATTTCCGACGATTCCATCGAGAAATACATGGAGCGTGACTTCATCTGCGTGGAAGAGGACGACGATGATCTCCAGGCGGCCGACCTAATCATCCGTAGAAACCTGAAAAGCCTTCCGGTGATCGACAAAGAGGGGCGACTGGTAGGCGTTGTCAAACGAATCGACCTCCTTGAGCACCTCCTCTAGTTCGCATGAGCGTACCCTGGAGGAAACTGGGGCTGGCCCGGTTCCTCGTTGTTGACCATCGCGATGCCCTGCTGTTTGAAGACGGGCGGCTGTGTCCGGAGGTGACGGTCGATTTGGACGAGGGTCTCCTCCGGGTGCGCTACACCGTCGAGAAGTCGGGGGAGACCGAAGTGGATGTGCACCAACTCTCTCGCACGCTTCTTCCCACACTTTCGGAGCATTCCCCGAACAGTCTCTGTGGCCACTACGGAATCGCGCTGGAGACAGGAAAAGAGAAGGAGGCCCTCGGAGCGCTTTTTGCTGCACTCATTACCGAGGGTTTGACGCTGGATCGCGGCCTGCTGTCACTTCTGGGTCAGCTGCTTCCCGGTGCCACCGGCCAGCTGTTGAGCCGCCTGGCTCCTTGGAGTAAGGAGCACGAGCCTTCTTCAGCGAAGATCTCTGGAGAACCGGAGCTGATACCGGTTGTCTCGTTAGAGCAGGCGCTGAGCGGCAACGGAGCGATTGGTCAAGGACTTGTCGAGTTTGAAGACCGGCTCGGCCAGCGGGAGATGGCACAGCTTGTTTCCCGAACCTTAGAAAAGGGTGGAACATCTGTGATCGAGGCGGATTCAGGGACCGGCAAAACATTCGCCTACCTTATCCCTGCACTGCTTCACTTGCGGACACATGAATCCGCCCGCCTTATCGTTTCTACCCGAACCAAACAACTACAGGAACAGCTTTTCGAAAAGGATCTACCATTTCTTCTATCCCGGATACATCCGCAGTTGAAGGTGGCTCTGCTCAAGGGGCGCAAAAACTACCCGTGTCTTAGACGTTGGCAACGCGTGTTGGGGGAGTTGATTGAGGGACTCGACAGGGATCTCCTTGCATCGCTGGCACCGCTGGCCAGTTGGCTCTTTCGTACCGAAACCGGTGATGTCGACGAGAATGCTGCCTTCTTCGTTGATTCGAATGGTCGCGCGCTTTGGAATCGCTTGTGCGATGACCCCAAGCACTGCGTCGGATCCGTCTGCCCGTATCTTGACGACTGCTTCTCCGTGGCTGCTCGCCGCCGTGCCAAGGCAGCAAGACTGGTGGTTGTCAACCACTCTCTGCTCCTAGCGGACCTGCTGGCCGAGCACGGAATCCTCGGAAATTATCAGGTTCTCGTAGTGGATGAAGCCCACGCCTTGGAGTCGACGGCTCGTCAGGCAATGACCTCGACGCTGACTCAGGGCACGTTGGATCGGTTGCTCAACACGATCCACTCTCCGGCGAGGCACCGGACAGCGAGTTGGTCGGTCCGCCTACCCCTCCCGCGAGCGGACAAACGGGTCGAGCGTGTGCAGGCCTCGTGTCAGGCCCTCCGCGGCATGAACGCTCGATTATTTAGTGCCCTTGCTGATGCTCTCCCGACAGAGGAGAGGCGAAATCGACTCCCGCTGTTGGAGAATCTCCGGCCACAGGTCGAGCGGAACCTGCAGACGCTTGATCGGCTGAAAACAGAGATCGAGTCAATCGGTGAGACACTTGACGACCCAGAAACGAAGCGTGAGGCAGACGGGCTGGCCGCGGAGACCGGCGCGATTGCCGCACTGGTCAGCGTGCTGTTTTCCCCCGCGGCGGCAAACGCTGTGCACTGGTACGAAAGGGAGCACGGGGATGTTGCGCTGCATGTATCACCGCTCGATGTGGCTTCTTTCCTCAAAGAGGCGCTCTATCCGGTACTCCGGGGGCTGATCCTTACCTCGGCGACTGCTTCATTGGCGGGTGAGTTCACTTACATACGTGACTCCTTGGGACTGGATGCCGCACCGGAGGAGAGGTTGTACTCTGTTGCTCCGGCGCCCTTTTCACACGATGAGCGGATGCGCGTCTATCTGGCCGATTTTCTTCCACCGGCCGAAGGACCGCTTGACGCGTACGCAACGGAGATTGCCTTGTTGGCGGCGAGGGTTGCAGAGACGATGCACAAGAACGTTCTGGTTCTGTTTACGTCGTACCGACTCTTGCGAGCGGTCCACGACCGGCTGATGCAGAATACACCGGTCTTTGCTCAAGGGATCGATGGCCCGATCGGCAAGTTGATCGAGCGTTTTCGCCGCAGCCAGGGCGGGGCAATACTACTTGGCACGGACAGCTTTTGGGAGGGTGTCGACCTTCCGGGGGAGGACCTTGAAGTGCTCATTATCACCCGCTTACCCTTTCCCGTACCCACTGATCCTGTCCTTTCCGCGCTGGCGGAACGCCTGGAAAGCGCCGGGCGGGATCCCTTTCGTGAGCTTTTCGTTCCGCAGGCCATCCTCAAGTTGCGGCAGGGGATCGGTAGGCTGATCCGGACGAGACACGATCGCGGCGCGGTTATCCTCACCGATCGCCGAATCGTGCGCAAAAGCTACGGGGCTCTGTTCACCGCGTCTATCCCCGTTGCTGGGCAGCGGTTGACCAGTCTCGATGATCTTTTGATCGATTTGGTCTCCTGGTTCGAGGGCCACTGAATCGATCCGCTGCGACTGATAGCGCGTGCGATCGGCTTCGGTTAAGATCTCTTCGCAAGATCTATACAGTTAGGAGGTACGGCATGAGCCGTGGCGCAATATCGATTGCAACAGAGATTCCCGGCCCAAAATCACGTGAGATCGCGGCAAAAAAGGAGAAGGTCGTCCCCGCGGCGCTCGGCACGCTTGCGCCTTTCTATATTGCGGAAGGGGAGGGAGCGTTGGTGACGGATGTCGACGGGAATCGATTCATCGATTTCACCGGTGGCTGGGGTTGCCTGACCGTCGGGCATGCCCCGAAACGCGTCGTCGCAGCCCTCCAGGATCAGGCGGCACGGTATACCCATACGGACTTCACAGCGGTGCCTTACGAATCATATGTCCTGCTGGCAGAGCGGCTGGCCGATCTAGCGCCGGGGGCTTCTCCAAAACAGGTGGCGTTCTTCAACAGCGGGGCAGAGGCGGTCGAGAACGCCGTCAAGATCTCTCGAAAACATACGAAGCGACAGGCGATCGTGGTGTTCGAGGGGGCGTTCCATGGACGCACCCTGCTTGCGATGACCATGACACACAAGGCCGTGCCCTACAAGGCGGGATTCGGGCCTTTTGCGCCGGATGTCTATCGGCTACCTCTTCCTAACCCGTACCGAAACAACATCCGTTTCGAGGATTTTGAGCGGATGCTGGTCTCAGTCGTCGATCCACACGGGGTTGCCGCTGTGGTGATTGAACCGCTGCAGGGAGAGGGCGGGTTTATCGTCCCTGCGGATGGGTTCCTCGAGTATCTGCGCGAGCTGACCGCCAAGTACGGAATCCTCTTCGTCGCCGATGAGATTCAATGCGGATTCGGTCGCACCGGCAAGTTTTTCGCCATCGAGCATTGCGGGGTAGAACCCGATCTAATCACGGTTGCAAAGTCGATCGCGGCCGGGCTTCCCCTCTCCGGTGTGATCGGGAAAAAAGAGGTGTTCGACTCCATACCGGGCGGATCGATCGGAGGGACCTACGTTGGCAATCCGCTTGCGTGCCGAGCGGGGATTGAAGTGTTGAATATTATAGAAGAGGAAGGGCTTCTCGATCGGGCCGCCGCGATTGGGAGGATCATCCGGGAGCGATTTGACGAGATGAAGGGCAAGTACGCGATCATCGGCGATGTGCGTGGCCTGGGCGCCATGATGGGAATGGAGCTTGTCAAGGATCCGGCGACTAAAGAACCTGCTAAGGACGAGTGTTCTGCCGTGGTGGGGGAGTGCTTGCGCAATGGAGTGATCATCCCGAGTGCCGGGATCTACGGGAACGTTCTGCGGATGCTGGTGGCTGCGGTCATCACCGATGACCAGCTAAACGAGGGATTGGACGTACTGGACGCTGCGATCGCCACGATCACGAACTAACGAGCAACCTGTGTCTATTTACCCGGCAGCATCTCCCGGGCCATCTGTTTGCCATTGGGATTGCCGACACGGGTGGATGCCGGCAGCGGGCCTTTCTATCGTTCGGTATCGTGATGTTTACTGGAATCACGGCGGGCGCAACGTCGCCTTGAGGACGCCCAACTGTCTTGACAGCGGAACGCTCTCATTCTATACTGATTCTCGGTATGGTCGAAGCAAGAAGGATTGCCAGAGCGTACAAAATTGATGACGCCCTGACTTCTGTTTGCTTCACGACCGGAACGACGATGATCGCTGCCTAGTCCCGTTACCCTACGTGGGATGAGGCAGCAACGAAGGCTGTGGACGTTTAGTCCGCGGTCTTTTTCTTTTGGGAAGGAACAAGACGCGAAATGGCGTTTACAAAAAGAGGACAAAGATAAAGGGAGGTCGCTCATGTCCGCGCTAACCGGGAGAAACACAAATGGGGCCGTCGAGATGTCCGCACAGTACACCTGGACGATGAGCCGCTTTGAGCTGCAACATACACAGGCAGATTGCCTGACGACGGGAACGGAAACGGGACCGCGTGGCGTGAGCAAAGATCTTCACCCTTCCGGCCACAACTGTATTCGAAAGGGGGGTAAGCCATGAACGGGTCCTGTTGGTATGAGTGTTCCAGAGGGTGTGAGTACCGCGCACCGTTCACGGGAGTCACGTATCGTTGTCGGGGCTGCGACGGACTGCTCGATGTGGCTCACGATCTCGATTCCCTGAAAAAGCGGACCGCGGGTGATTGGAAAACGTTGTTCGCCGAAAGAGCGGCATCAAGTGAATGGCTGTACACAAGTGGTGTTTGGGGTAAGTACGAATGGGTCTATCCTCCGGTTGAGAAAGAGAACATCGTCTCTCTGGGGGAAGGGAACACACCCCTCCTGCCGCTGGCCCGATTGGGTGAGCAGCTTGGAGTTCCGGATTTGTGGATCAAACAGTGCGGCACAAATCCTACCGGGTCGTTCAAGGATCTCGGCATGACGGTGCTCGTATCTGCAGCCAATCAGATGATCGCGACCGGTCAGCCGATCCGCGCCCTCGCTTGTACCTCCATCGGTGACGCGGCCTCGTCGTTGGCGGCCTATTGTGCTGTTGTCGGGATCCCTGCTGTCGTCTTCTTGCCTCGCGGCAGGGTCTCCGCTGCACAATTGGCGCAACCGGTTGCCCACGGCGCCTTGGTGGTCGCCCTCGATACGGATTTCGATGGCTGCATGAAAATAGTACAGCACGTCACTGCCGACGGTTCGATCTACCTCGCGGATTCGATGAATTCCCTTCGGATCGAGGGGCAGAAAACCGTGGCCATCGAGCTGGTACAGCAGCTTTGTTGGTCCGTTCCAGATTGGATCATTCTCCCTTCAGGAAATCTCGGTAATGTCGCCGCATTGGGCAGAGGGTTCCTAATGATGCAAGAACTTGGGTTGATTGACCGTTTGCCGAGGATCGCGTGTGCGTTGGAAGAGAATGCGAACCCCCTTGATCGAAGTTGTCGATCCGGATTTTCTGAGTATGAGCCGATCACGGCTCAGGAGACACTGGCCAGTGCCGTACAAATCGGAAATCCGGTGAGTGTCGAACGAGCAGAAAAGATCTTGTGCGCCTTTGACGGGGTCGTCGAGCAGGTGGGTGAGGGCGAGCTCGCTCACGTTGCTGCACAGGCCTATGGAGCGGGGTTCCGCTACTATCCTCAGGCCGGTGTCGCCCTGGCTGCGCTGTTGAAGCTGCGGTTGCGTGGCGAGATCGGCCCGTCTGAACGGGTAGTCGTGATCTCCACGGAGCAAGGAGGGCGGCGTACAGGCCTCACGGCCGGTTATCACGAACAGGCCTTCGATGGCGCACAGCCGCCCCCTGCAAACAAGATCGTTAGGCTTCCTGCGGACACCGACGTTGTCGCGGAGTGGGTTGTGCAAGCCTTAGATCAGCTGGAATGAGTACCGAGTAAACACTGCAGATGGACCAGCGCGAAGACAACCGCCAGATTTGGCCGATATACCCCAAGGGTCGGATAGCGAAAACGCGGTAGCCCGATACCCATGTTTGATGGAAGGTAAGCCGCAATCTCCTCTTAGGAGAGTTCATCCGGAGTGCCGGCCTCCACGATGCTGGAAAAGCCGGGCAGTGAGCCACGGATATCCGTGACGATGTCCGCAGGCGGTGATCGCCGACTTGTCACAGGTTTTATTCGCTTCGTGACGTCTTCTTGCCCGGGGTCTGCAGGTGAGTCATTGACCCGTAGAGCGTCGTCAGATGCACAAACTCCTTCTTATCGTAGGGGAGACACTGCTCGGTGGTGAACGCTTTGGCCACTTCCACGCAGAACCGTGCCGCCATCTCCAGACTGAAGACTTGATTGGCGCCGGTCGCGCTTCCGGGAATGGGAGTGGACGCAGTGGTCGCAACCCCGACCACCGGGGCCTTCGTAGCCGTGGCCGGCTGCATGATGCTGTTTACATGGTAGACGCCGTTGCCGTAGGGAGTGATGTCTTGTGTCGTAACGGGGAGCACAACAGGAGGCGCGTTGGCGACGATCCGCGCGATGTTGAGCAAATCCTCGCTCACCCGAAGGATGTAGCCCTCCTTCACAGTGGGGGTGATGGCAAACCCACTGTGGTTCAAGATCCAGTTACCCTTGGTCGTATCGATAGAGAGGATGGCCTCCATGGCCGGATCGATCTCGTGGCGGTTCATGGTTGCAATATCGATCGGAGAGCCCATGAACGGCGCCGGCTCGTGAGGCTGCATCGGAGCGTTCGGGCAGATGTGCGTGGCCACGATCACCGCCCCTGGAAGGGAGTCGCCGCGTGCGGCCATCTTGCCTAATTTCGCTGCACACGCTAAGGCTACGATCGCGCCATCGGCGTCGGAGACCAGCCCCAGTCTTTCCGGACGTGCGCCGATTCCGCCCAACCTGCCGATGATGCCGAGAGTTGGACCCCGGCCGTTGGAGCAGATGCACGCTTTGACGAAATCGGTGGATTTTTCGGTCCCTTTTACCTGTTGGATGCTGACGTCTGCAACACCAGCCGCCTCGAGGAACTGACGCACGTCCTCGCCACAGACAGCGGCGCTGTCCAGCAGGTCCATCACGGCTTGAATCTCACGTAACATGCTTTTCCTTTCACTTAGCGATTGTCCTCTCTCGTGTTCAATGCCTCCTGTTTTTGCACACTGATGTCTACTCTGCCGAGCGACCCGCTGCAAGGAAGTCGTGCATCAGCAGCGTGTATATGCGCGCTGCAGCGCCGAGATCTTCAACCTTGACCCGCTCATCGTACCCGTGGATCCCGTCCATTTCAGCGGGTCCGAACTGGACGGTGGGAATAGAGCGATATCGGAAAAAGCGGGCGTCACTGGAGGCCCACTGCAGCATGGGTTCCGACGCCTTGCCCGTCACCTCGCGTATGGCAGAGAGCACGCGTTGCACGAAGTGATGATCGGGGTCGGTGTAATTTGCTTCGTTGGGAGGCGTTTTCGGACCGATCTTGACACCTTCTGGGAATCGGTCGTTTATGCGCCGCTCGAGCTCCCGCAAAACGTCATCCGTGGACAGCCCGATGGGGATCCTCAGGTCGAATTCGGCCTCGCAACGACTGGGGACCATGTTGACCTTCTCACCCCCATACACCTTGCCCACGTTGACGGTTACCCGCCCCAATACCTTTCCTGGAGCGACGAGATTCTCGGTCTTGAGAAGGGCTTGGGTGTGTTCGATCAACTCCCGAGCCGAATCCGGCAACGGCCACGCTTCTTCCCACACGGAGTAGATGGTCTCGATGACGGCATTCATCCTACGAATAGCGTTCTCACCGACCAGTGGTGAGAGGCTCCCGTGTGCGGAAACCCCTCGGGTGGTCGCGTTGAGCCAAAGGTTTCCCTTTTGCCCAATGGTCGGGTTCTGTCCCGAGGGTTCGGCGATCAAACAGGCATCGCCCGTGTAGTCTTTCTCTAGGAGGAAACGCGTCCCGAATTCCCCTCCGGTTTCCTCGTCCGGTACGGCCATGAAAAGAATGCTGCCGCGCAGATCGTCAAAGGTTGCAACCCTGGCAAGGGCGACCAACAGCGCGGCCAGGCCGCCCTTCATATCGCTTGCCCCGCGGCCCAGTACGTAACCATCTTCAAGAGCGCCTCCGAATGGGTCCCACGACCAACGGTCTCGCTCTCCTGCCGGGACGACATCCATGTGTCCGTTGAGGACCAGCGTGGGGCCCTCTCCCGCGTCCAGCTTTCCGATGACGTTGAGCATCCCAGGCTTCGATTCCAGACGTTCAGTTGTTAAACCTATTCTTTTCAGATGGTCATTGATGATCGCTGCAATCTCGCGCATGTCTCCGGGGGGATTCTCGCTCGGGATACGAATGAGCTCCGCGGTCAATTCCGACACCTGTTGTTCGCAATCCCAGGTTGTGAGCGCTTTTGCTACTGACAATGTTGCCTCCTATACCTTGCGGTCAAAACGGGGGTCCAGTGCGTCGCGCAGGCCATCGCCGACGAAGTTGAATCCCAATGTAGTCAACATGATCGCGAGCCCCGGAAATGTCGCGATCCACCACGCATAAGAGATGAAGCTGCGGCCGTCGGCGATGATCGAGCCCCATTCCGGGGTAGGGGGTTGAGCCCCCAAACCGAGGAAGCTCAGCGCTGCCGACCAGAGGATGGCCGTTGGCATGTACAGCGTCGTGTATACCAAAACCGGCCCCATGCTATTGGGCAGGATGTGGCGGAAGATGATTCGCACATTGCCCGCACCGAGGGCCCGGACCGCCTCCACGTAGGTCAGTTCCTTCAGCGACAGGACCTGCGCCCGCACCAACCGAGAGAACTCCCCCCACCCGGCCACCGCGATGGCGAGGATCATCACCCACAGGCCTCCCCCGAACGCTCCGGCGATGGCGATGGCGAGGATCAGGGTCGGAATAGCCAGGACCATGTCAACAACCCTCATGATGATCGTGTCGATTTTCCCACCGAAATAGCCGGCGACAAACCCCAGGCTCGCTCCGATGGCGAGCTCGAGCAAAACCACGGCCACACCGATGAGCAAGGCGTACCGACTGCCATACAGGATGCGACTCAGGATGTCTCGTCCCAAATCATCGGTTCCCATAAGATGTCGCGTGGAAGGCGCAAGGAGAATCTCATCGTAGTTGTGTTTAATAGGATTGTAGGGAGAGATAACAGACGCCAAGACGGCCAAGAAGATGACCGATACCACCACCCCAAACCCGACTAGTGCAAGCCGGTTGCGTGCAAACCGCCTCAGTCTCCGGGATGCTCGAAGTCTCTCCAACATCGCACTCACTCGTAGCGGATCCGCGGATCGATGTAGGCGTACACCAGATCCGCCAACAGATTGGACAGGATCACCAGGGTGGCCAAAATCAACACAATACCTTGGACGACGGGGTAGTCGCGCTGCGTCACTGCATCGACAAGTAGCCGTCCCATCCCCGGCCAGGCGAAGACGGTTTCGGTGATCACAGCGCCGCCGAAAAGCCACGGAAGCCGCAGTCCGAGCAGCGTCACCACCGGAATGAGGGCGTTTCGCAGGCCGTGGCGAAAGACCACCCGCCCTTCTCGAAGCCCTTTGCTGCGAGCGGTTCGGATGTAATCCTCGTTTATAACCTCCAACATGCTGGAGCGGACCAGCCGCATGAACAGGGCCAATGGCGGCAGTCCCAACGTCAACGCCGGCAGCAGGATGTGACTAAGGCCTGCGATCGACCAAAGCGACCCACCGCGCCCCGAGATGGGAAGCCAGTGGAGCCTTACTCCGAAGAGGAGCATGAAGACCAACCCGAGCCAGAAGTAGGGCATCGACACCCAAAACAGGGCAAAGATCCGTCCGATATTGTCGAACGCGGTGTACGGTTTGACCGCCGCGACCACACCGATAGGAATGGAAAAAAGCAGCGTAAACACCAGTGCCACCAGAGTGAGCTCTAGCGTGGCGCCGATGCGCGCGCTGATCAGATTGGAAACGCGATCCTGCACGTGAATGGAGCGGCCGAAATCGCCGTGCAGGAGCTGGCTGATCCAATTGCCGTACTGGATATAGATCGGCTTATCCAGGCCCAACTCTGTCCGTTTTTCGTCGACCTTTTCCTTGGGCACATTCGGCCCGTACATTAAACGAACCGGGTCGCCGGAGACGTGCATCAACGAAAAGATGATCAGCGTCACTCCGACCAATACAGGAATCAAGATCAGCAAACGGCGGACAATGTAAGTCAGCATAAGGCCTATTGTAAGGGGGCCGGGTGCTCACAGGGCATCCGGCCCCGATTAACGTAAGGGGTTTTACTCCTTGTACAGGGCCAACGCTCGCAGGATCGGTGGCTGCCACGGATGCGCGAACAGCTCATCCAACCCACCGATGCCCGGCTTGGCCGCGACGATGTTGACATTCGCGACCAGTGGAATCCAGACCGCGGACTCTACCACGATGATCTGAGCCGCGTAGAATGCTTCCTTGCGCAGGTCGTCGTTCAATTCCTCTCCTGCGAGGCCAAGCATCGTGTCGAGGGCGTCGTTTTGCAGTTGACCGTAGTTGCTGGAGTGGATGTTGTCCCCGTGAGTGAGGAAGGTGAGATAGGGCACCCCCATCCACCACGTGTTGCGGAACACTCCCAGATCGTAATTCCCGGATTCCGCGCGATCGTAGGTGGCCCCGACCTCGGCGAGCTCTATGTTGACTTTGATTCCGACCTCGGCAAGCTGTGCCTGCACGATCTCGCCGGCCCGTTTCCACATGTCGATGTTGGAGAAAGTGATCAGGGTGAGACGCAGATCCTCGCCGTCTTTGTCGCGGGTGCCGTTGCCATCGGTGTCGACCCAACCGGCAGCGTCGAGATAGGCCTTCGCCTTCTCCCGGTCGTGCGGATAGGCCACGTGTGGCATCCCCTTCCAATATCCGGTGGTCGCCGGGCCGACAAGACCATAGAGCGGCGCGCCGACGCCGAACCAGGCCGCCTTGGCGATTTCGTCCTTGTTCACGGCGTGTGCGATTGCCATGCGCACACGCTTGTCGATAAACACGTCTTTCTCCGTGTTGCAGACCAGATACTGGATGCTGAACGTCGGTGCGGATACGACCTGTACGCTCTCCATGGCGTTAAGCTGCTTGAAGGCGGACAGCGGTACGTCGAAAGTCAAATCGACATTGCCGGCCATGATCTCCGCGATCATCGTCGCGTCTTCCGGCACCATCCGCATGATGAGATCTTCGATGTAGGCCGGTCCCTTGTTGCTGGAGAAGTCCGGTCCGTGGTTGTAGTCCTCGAATCGCTTCATGATGATTCGATCGCCACGGATCCACTCCACCAACTGGAATGGCCCAGTGCCAATGAGGGACTTGACGCCGACCTCCTCATCCGGGGTCGCGGCCAGCCAGTCGGCGGGCATAATCGAGATATGGGCGTCGGCCATGTAGAACAGCGCCAACGGCTTCGGCCGCTCGAAGTGAAAAATGACGGTGTAATCATCGGGTGTTTCGATCTCGACAATTCCACCCTTTTCCGGCGGCAGATAACTCGCCAACGGGGACAGCCGGAAATACCGCTCGTAGGATGCCTTGACATCGCGAGAGGTCATCTCCTGTCCGTTGT
>Ga0272442_10006907_pt1 | contig 14786 bp, 12 predicted proteins | sample SSMForm2O_FD_200262 | JGI IMG/M metagenome (GOLD analysis project Ga0272442, IMG submission 200262) | Marine sediment archaeal communities from Little Sippewissett salt marsh, Falmouth, MA, United States - SSM-Form-2O | ecosystem: Environmental > Aquatic > Marine > Wetlands > Sediment ...
CGGATGCGCGGACGAGGTAACAAGTTCAGCCCATGAGCGATCTCGCGAGATGATGGACTTGGAGGTGTACACCATCGTACACTGCGGAGGCGAAAGGTGGCTCAATTACCAAACGTCGAATGGCTCATTAACCAATCGTTGTCAACAGCCACTGCTGGAACATGGCCGTCCTTCGACGCATCATCGGAGTCGTGAGATCGAGATGCAACGACGAGCCAACAAGAAGACGGCTGATCTCTACTCACAGGTGGTACAGTGACAGGGTGCACGCCAGTGACGCTCGGAGACCTCGTAGTCCTCGCGAACCTCCAAGAGCAGTTCCCGCTTGCGCGCAGGCTTCAGAGCTTTCGCTGTAGGACGTCTTGGAGGATCTGCTTGTCCAAGCTCAGCTCAGCGACGAGCTTCTTCAGCTGGCTGTTCTCCCGCTCTAGCTCCTTGAGACGCTTCAGCTCGCTGGGACTCAGCCCGTCATACTTCCGCCGCCACCGGTAGACGGTGTTCTCACAGACACCATACTTGCGTGCGATCTCCTTGATCGAGATCCCCATCTCCAGCTGTTTCACGGCGTAGACGATCTCGGTTTCGGAGAACCTCGTTGTACGCATCCTCGCTGCCTTCCCTAAACGCTAGTCTATGTCGATTTCGACATTATGTTTGGACCGGATTTCGGGGTGAAGGTCAGTGAAGATCAGCCAAGCAAGTAGGAGTACCTCGAGAGAATGAGAGGTCATCAAAGTTGCCAAGAAGGGGAAGTGCTACTCACGGCGATTCCAGTTACCGATTGTGGTTGAGAGCCTACGTTCCGCGGGTTCGAGTTGCTTTCAGAAGCCGAAGGACAGCCTTCTCTCCCATCCAGAAAAGCAATCCAACGGGAATCGTCACAGCCAGAGCTGCGAACACGTATTGAGGGAAGCTATCTCTGGTGAAGCTCCAAAGGGGCGCGATTCTGTGGAAGTACAGCATTTGAATCAGGAAGATGTGAAGCGATGCCTGGCCAAGGATCTCGAATGGTTTCGACAGCTGCGAGATGGTCGCGTTTTGCACGGTATTGCGAATTTGGATGACCGCATACGCTGCAGCAATGGCGAACCCGAATGTCAAGAGATTATGCCCATTCCATGGCTCGAGGAAAGGAGCGAACCCCGCATACAACTGCAGAGCAAGCATGACGGCTCCGATGATACCGTAGAGAACGAGCTGCCAGTTCTGCCGATAGATCTCTATCCAATCGATCTTGCGGGAGCGGCTCCGGAATACTCCTAGACGCATTGCCAAGATCTGACCAATGGCAATCACAGTCAGATATCGCAAGATGGATGCCCGGTAGAACCAATACGATCGAAGACCCCACAGGGTTCTAGACATCAGAAGCTGAAACCCCAAATCCAGAGCGATGGCGATGGTTAGAAAGACGCAGGGTTTCAGCTTCTGCTGAGCGAGCCAGAGAAGCGGAGACAGCCATATGAATTGCCAGAACACGGCGATGAAGTAATCTCCCGGTCCTGTCACAATGGGGGGGAGACCAGCCAGCAAGTGAAGGATTGGACGCTGGACTCCTGGGGTTCCCAGGAGACGTGTGCAAAGAAGAGTGATGAGTGCGGCAGCAACCAGAGGCGGAAGCAGGCGATACAGGCGCCGCACGATGTAGTCCGAATGCAAGAAGTCACCCATTGTTTGGAGGCGTCGACTAGAAGCGAACAGGGCAAGATTCATGCCCAAGAGCAGGCAGAAGACTTGAACAGGTTGGACTAGGTAGATGAGGCCTGTGGATAGCAGCGTGCCACTTCTAACCGAATGCAGCAGAACAACTCCAATAATGGACAAACCCTTCACCAAGTCTATCCCAGGATACCGGCGAAACTCTGTTTTGGTCATCGGTAGACGAACTCCTTCCACTCAGTGCGTAATGCCGATCCATCCGCTGAAGGATACTCCGAATCGCGGCATTTTCCCGCGGACTTGCCTACTCGAAGGGGAGAATCGCCTTGGACTTCGGCTGTTAGTCTCCGTCTCTGCGAGGAGATCAGGAGTTGCAATCTCAGTACCGATACAAGAGACTGGTTGAGAGGGGTTCGGTGGCGTGCTGTTGCTGCCCCCAACGGCTCTGCGGGTCAGGCCAGGTTTCGGCCATGTGCCGGATCCTATGGGAGAGGACACGTTGCGCAAAATAGATTGCTTCTATCGGACATTGATAGGGGATCTGGGATGGCTGGCTTCGGCAGCATTTGCCTCTCGAGCGTTGCTGCTTCTTCGAGACATGCTATTGGCACGCATCCTAGGACCTGAGGGCTATGGCATGTGGACGCAGATTCTTGTTGTCCTTAGCTACTCACTACATCTTCCCCTTGGATTTCAACATACGGTAGGTCGCGACGTGCCGTTCTCGCTAGGGAGCAGTGAGATCCAGAAAGTGAAAGCCATTCAGGATACAGCGTATCTGGTCACTTTGGGTATGTCGATCCTCGCTGTTGTTGTAGCTGTAGCAGTCCTCCCCTCTCTAGGCATCCGTCTATTCGATCTTCCGCTTCCAACTCTGGTTGCACTGAGTGCCGCGCTGTTGGCTCAGCAGTTGTACGGGTTCTACTCCATTCTGCTTCGGGCACATCAGAGATTCCGTCCATTCAGCATTGGTTTCGCAGGTGCAGGATTTGCGGCACTGGGCCTGGGAGTCCTTTTCAGCTACCTGTGGGGGGTGAACGGGGCGATACTCAGTCAAGCACTGGCCTACTTCCTCATTGTCGTCTATTGGAGTCCAAGATCTCCGTTTCGTCCTCTGAATACAACCCTGCCGAGGAGTGAGATCCCAGGTCTTCTTCGTCGTTCGATTCCACTTTTTCTTGTAGGCTTGAATAGCCTGCTGTTGGCTAGCATTGACCGGTTACTGGTTGCCGTTCTGTACAGCGGGGAAATAGTTGGCTACTATGGGCTAGCTTTTCTTCTTAAACTGTCTCTTCAGTTGCTAATTGCCCCCCTTATGCAATCTATAGGGCCAAGACTAATGAAAGACTATGGGAAACACCAGAATCCCAAGTTTGTATCTCACTACCTTGTTCTCATGACATTCGTGTTCGGGTTCGGAATTGCAGTGCTTGTGGGTGGACTCTATATCGCGGTCAGCGACTTGCTCACTAGCTTTCTCCCACGGTATGGCCCCTCGGTGACCATTGCTCAAGTGATGCTTGTGGGAGCAGCGCTTGCCGCTGTGGCAGCAGGCGCCTCCAATTTCCTGCTATCGATCTACAAGCAGAGACAGGTTCTTGCCCTGCAGCTCACAGTTGTAGCAATGCAATTCTCGAGTATCGTGCTTGTAGCTCAGTCGGGTGGGAGCATCAAGGGTATTGCACAAGTATCGGCTGGTGCTGCCATTATCTACTCAATTCTTGCACTTCTGCTGGCGGGCTTCTCTGTACACCGAAACCTGTGGCATGCTCTTATCATGAGTGCAAAGACATTGGGGATTATCGCCTATGTGCTAGGATCCTCGATCCTTGTCTCGCATTGGGGAGTCGCAGCTACAGGAGGGGCGTTGCTCCGATTCTCGATCCACTTTGCAGTTTGGATGCTTGCCATGCTTCCTGCAATGTGGATTGCACTAAGGGTGACGTTGCGCATGAGAAGGGAAGCCTAATTGGCGGAGAATGGGCATATGCAATCGGCAGCGGGATGGATGCCAGCGTTGCGACACAGTCTAGTGGGAGGCCCGGAACACAGTGCAAAAAGGGCTTGTTTGGCAAGTGTCCTGTGCATACCATTGCAGGATACTCCTCAAGCAGATTGTCGAGTAGAGCATGGTTGTGTGCGCCAATACTCTCAACTAGAATGTGTTGCACTCGGAGCATCTCCATACGCTGCTAGCTTCTGGGCAACCACCTAGGATGAATGGTTGATTCGTTCACGGGCTTGAGAAGACTGTGCGGGAAGGAGCGTGAAGGGTAGTGAAGCAGGTGCTGCAGAGTTACAGAACGGGAGAGCTGGAAGTTCTGGACGTCCCGGATCCTGCTCCGAAGGCAGGCCGGCTTCTCGTACGGAACGTTGTTTCGCTGGTCAGCGCCGGGACTGAGCGAAACATGCTTTCCATGGCGAAGAAGAGCCTGGCGGGGAAGGCTCTGGCACGGCCTGATCTGGTGAGACAGGTCATCGCGAAGGCGCGAGCTGAAGGGGTGCTCGAGGCGTACAGCCAGGCAATGAACCGTCTGGACGCGCCCGTCCCCCTCGGGTACTCATCTGCAGGCCTAGTCGAGATGGTAGGGGAGGGTGTGAAGGGATTCGCAGTCGGTGATCGGGTGGCGTGTGTGGGAAGCGGGTATGCGTCTCATGCGGAATTAGTATCGGTTCCTCCGAAGCTCTGCGCGAGGATTCCCGACGGGGTCGGGTTTGAGCAAGCTGCGTTTGTCGCCCTCGGGGGCATCGCCCTGGAAGCGGTCCGCGAAGCCCAAATCGATCTGGGTGCCAACGCGCTCGTTATTGGCCTGGGGCTTCTCGGCCAGTTGACCATCCAGCTGCTCAATGCCGCCGGGTGTCACACTATCGGAACCGACGTGGTGCAAGAGAAGATTGAGATGGCGCTGCAATACGGTATGGAGGCAGGGATCTCGAGCGAAGGCGGCAGCCCGAGTGAGGCGATTCGTGCCTTTGCCCCTCGTGGTGTGGATGCAGCGATCCTTACGGCGGCGACGAAGAGCAACGCACCTCTTGAACTTGCGGCCGAGGCCTCGTGCGAGCGCGGAAGGATTGTCGCTGCTGGCCTTGTCGGCCTGAAGATCCCGCGTGAACTCTTCTTTGAGAAGGAACTCGAATTCGTCGTATCCCGCGCATGGGGCCCCGGCGCCCTCGATCCGGCCTACGTGGAGAAGGACTTTGATTTCCCCTACGCTCGGTGGTCGGCGCAGCGGAACATCGTGGAGTTCCTTTGGTGCCTCAAGAGTGGCTCCGTAAAGGTCGACCACCTCATTACTCACGCATTCTCCATCCAGGATGCTGACAAAGCCTACGATCTCGTGCTGAACGCCCACGAGCCGTATGTCGGAATCCTGATACGCTATCCAACCGAGCCTCAGCAGACTCGATCCGGCAGTGATCTACGGGTCGTCCGCGTAGCGCAGGCGGCTGATCGCCTGCGCAGCGCGAAAATCGGCGTAGGAGCCATCGGGGCAGGGCTGTTCGCTACGAGTACGCTGTTCCCGATTCTCGGGAAGCTCGATGGCATAAGGCTGGAGGGATTGGCCACGACATCGGGCATGTCGAGTCACCACGGAGCTCGCAAATTCGGCTTCTCGTACTGTGCGACCGATGCTCAGAGGATTCTCGAGGATCCGAATACGGATCTCGTCATGGTCCTGACGCGTCACGGGGAGCATGCACGATTCGTCACGGCCGCATTGGAGGCCGGTAAACACGTCTTTGTAGAGAAGCCGTTGGCAATGAATGCAGTGCAGCTCGACCAGGTGGCTTCGGCCTATCAAGCAGCCGTGGGCAGGGATGGCGCCCCGGTTGTCTTCGTCGGATTCAACCGCAGACACTCACCGATGGCCCGCTGGCTGAAGGAGCGGCTGGCCGATGCAGGAAGGCCCCTTGGTATCCATTGCACGGTGAACGCCGGACCGATCCCACGGGAACATTGGGTGCATGATACAACGGAAGGCGGCGGTCGTGTAGTGGGGGAGATCTGCCACTTTGTAGATCTTGTTCACTTCCTCACAGACTCAAAGACGGTGCGGGTTTTCGCAGAGACCATGGGCGGACGTGGTCGCGAGGTGTCCGATGATGTTGTGATCTCTCTGAAGTTGGAGGATGGATCAATCGCATCGATTACGTATCTCTCGGGGGGAGACAAGGCATATCCTCGCGAGAGGATCGAGGTATTCGGGGGTGGAAGCGTAGGCGTGATAGACAACTTCCGCGAGGCAACATTCACGCGGCATGGACGAAGATCGAGGCGGCGCGATCTGTTGAGGACCGATCGCGGGCATCACACCGAGCTGGCGGCTCTCGTCGCAGCCCTTCGGGGAACAGGAGAGCCGCTCCCTTCCCTCAACGAGTACATTGCCACAACCCAGACGACCTTCGCGATCGAGACGTCGCTGAAGTTGTCGTTACCCCTTGCTGTAGAAGGTGAAGGAAGCCATGAACCTACTTCTACTCTCGACTAGCTATCCACCGGTTCTGAACTCTGCGGCGAGGCTGTTCAGCGAACTTGCAGAGGGGTTGTCGCGCATGGATCGACGGGTCACAGTTCTGACGTCTTGCCCCGAACGCTACACTGCGCACCACGAGGCGCTAGCGGAGTCGAAATCTGTTGGCGGTCTGGTCGATATCGTCCGCCTTCCGGTTCTGAAGCTGTCGAAGCGTATCCCCCTACTTCGCGCGTTCGAGCACTTCTTCTTCGCACTGCAGTACTACCTGCATGGACGGCGACTTCCGCGGCAGGATGTTGTTATCGTGTACTCTCCACCGCTACCGTTGGCTGTTGCAGGGATCCTTCTCGCACGGCGCTGGAAGGGTCGGGCGGTTATCAATGTGCAGGACTTGTACCCACAATCTGTGATTGATCTCGGATTCCTTCGCAACCGGTTCCTCATCAAGTGGATGCGTCGGATGGAGCGATGGGTCTATCGAAACGCTGACCACGTGACGGTTCACTCGGAGGGGAACCGACGGGTCGTCAGCGAGATAGCGGAACCGGGAACCGCGGTCTACACAATTCCCAACTGGATCGACATGGATCGGTATCACCCGAACTGCGAGAACGGATTTCGCCAGGAGCATCAACTCGATGACGCATTCCTAGTGTCATACGCAGGCATCATGGGATTCGCACAAGGCGTTGGGGACATCCTTGACGCGGCTGAGATCCTCAAACAAGATAGAATGGACCTTCTTTTCGTCCTTGCTGGGAGCGGCGTTTCGCTAGACGAGCTGAAGGCGTCGGCTCGTGAGCGCGGCCTGGAGAATGTTCGATTCCTTCCTCACCTCGATGAACCCGAGTACATCCGGCTTCTGCAGTCCTCGGATGTCAATCTCGTGACACTGAATCGCCGTCTGAGAACGCCGGTCGTACCGGGGAAGTTGCCTTGCATCATGGCCGTTGGTGGGGCCGTGGTCTGCAGCACACCGGGGGCGAGCGACGCAAGGACGATCGTTGAGGAAGCGGATTGCGGACTCTGGGCGGATGTCGATCGCCCCGGTGCCTTGTCGGAGGCAATCCTGGCGTTGTATCAAGACAAAGCGCGCCGGCGTGCCATGGGACAGAACGGCCGGGTGTACGCCGAGGTACACTTCCGGCGTGAAACGTGCATCGCGAAGTACGGGGAAATCATCGGACAGGGCTAGCAGCGAATCCTGAAAGGAAGGCTCATGGAAGACTATCGACAGCACTACGAGAACAAGACGGTTCTTGTCACAGGAGGGGCCGGCGCTATCGGGTCGAACTTGTCGCAGGCGCTGGTAGAGCTTGGAGCGAAGGTTGTCATTGTGGATGACCTCTCGTCCGGCAAGCTGTGGAGCGTGCCTTCAACGGCCAACGTTCTGTTCGTGCCGGGGAGCATCCTCGATGAGGTAATCTTGAAGAGAGTGTTCTTCGAGCGGCCCGACATCGTTTTCCACCTGGCTGCCTTCTTCGCGAACCAGAACTCGGTCGATCATCCGGAAAGAGACCTGATGGTCAATGGGATGGGAACGTTGCGGATGCTTGAGTACAGCTCGATGAGTGGCATCGAACGCTTCGTGTACGCCTCCTCCGGTTGCGCGATCTACGGAGGTGAAATGCCCCTGCCGCTGACCGAGGACTTCATCACGATGCACCTTACAACGCCGTATCAGGTGACCAAGATGGTTGGCGAGCTATACTGCAACTTCTTCCATCACAACCATGGCCTCCCGGTTGTCAAGCCGCGGTTCTTCAACTCCTACGGTCCGGGTGAGGTCCCTGGGCAGTACCGGAACGTGATTCCCAACTTCATCTACTGGGCAATGAGCGGACTTCCGCTGCCGATTACCGGTACGGGTGAGGAGACACGCGATTTCACTTATGTGGGAGACCTCGTGGATGGCCTTCTCCGGGCCGGATACTTCGAGGCCGCTATTGGCGAGTCGTTCAATCTCGCCGGGGGAAAGGAGACTCGCATCATCGACCTGAGCACGATGATCAATGATGCCGTTGAGAATCCAAGCGGGGTCAAGTTCGCGGCGGCTCGTGGATGGGACACCAAGAAGCGTCTTCTTGCCTCGATCGAACTGGCGAGGGAACTAGTAGGGTACTCTCCGTCAGTCTCCTTTGAGGAAGGCTTGCAGAGAACGGTCCAGTGGTTCCGGGCAAACTGGGAGATGATTGAGGCTTCTGCCGAATTCGGTCCTGGAGCATCGTCAGCGGTACGTGAGATGGTCGCTCGCGGATGATACGCGTACTCTCGGTCTTCGGCACTCGTCCGGAAGCCATCAAGATGGCGCCAGTTGTTAAGGCTCTGGAGAGAGAGAGAGGGAGCTTCCAGTCTCTTGTTTGTGCGACAGCCCAGCACCGGGAGATGCTCGATCAAGTGCTCGAGGTCTTCGATATCGTTCCAGATGTGGATCTCAATCTCATGAGACCCGGCCAATCTCTTCACGAGTTGACTGCCACGATTGTGCGAAGCATGTCAAAAGTATATCGTGACCTAAGGCCGCATTGGGTGCTTGTTCAGGGCGACACAACGACTGTCATGGGAGCTGCGTTGGCGGCGTTCTATCAACGGATCTACGTGGGGCACGTCGAAGCAGGGCTTCGAACAGGTGATCGGTATAGCCCATTTCCAGAAGAAATCAACCGCCGTCTCACCAGCGAACTCGCCGAGCTACATTTCGCTCCGACTGCACGAGCAAAGCGTAACCTTCTTCGGGAGAGCATACCTCTCCGGAAGGTCTTCCTTACAGGCAACACCGTTGTCGATGCTCTTCATATGGTTCTTGAACTGTCCCCATCGCAGATGGCGATAGAGCTGCTGAAGAGTCTAGGTATGGATCAGCGCTCTTCGATGCCGTCCAATCGCAAGATTGTGCTGGTAACTGCACACAGACGTGAGAGTTTCGGGATGCCATTCGAGTCTCTATGCAAAGGGTTGCGGGCGCTGGCGGATAGGAATGCCGAGATTCTGATTGTGTACCCTGTTCATCTGAACCCACAGGTTAGAGCTCCTGTTCAGAGGCTGCTCTCTGGGCATCCACGGATTCGTCTTATCGAACCCGTATCGTATGAGCCATTTGTGCGCCTGCTGAATGCGGCGGATCTTGTCGTGACTGATTCAGGTGGCATACAGGAGGAATCAGCTATCTTGGGGAAGCCGGTACTCGTGCTGCGGGAGGTCACAGAGCGTCCGGAGATTATTGAAGAAGGGATTGGGGCTCTCGTTGGAACGGACGAGGGGCAGCTCCTTGAAGTTGCTGAGAGTCTGCTACATGGTGAAGAGGTCCGCAGAAGGATGTCACGGAAGCTCGACGTGTTCGGGAAGCAAGGTGTATCGAGCAGAATCGTTGAGATCCTGCGGACAGCTTCAAAGGAACGTGACCTGATGTAGGTGAACTTGGGCTGAATGCAGATCGAGACCTGCAGTCGGGGAGCGCGACAACGCTGAGGTGGAACCGGGGCTCGGCATTGGCGGTTGATATGGATTCAAGCACGGGGCGTGTCTTGGTAACGGGAAGCAGTGGTTTCATTGGGGGCTTCGTCTGCAGTGAGCTACTACGCCGTGGTTGGTCCGTACGGGGGAGCGTCCGAACAGCCAGGCAGAGTCACACATTAGAGCCTGGCGTCCAACCAATAGTGGTCGAGACTTGTCAAGGAAAAGCGAACTGGGATGAAGCCGTTTGCGGAGTTGATGCTGTTGTCCAGCTTATCGGAAGGGCACACGTACTTCATGATCGGGGCTCGGATTCCCTTGAGAAGTACCGTGCGGACAACGTACAGGTCATCGATGGTCTCCTGAGAGCATGTCTCCAATCGGATGTGAAACGCCTTGTTCAGCTAAGCACGATTGCTGTGGTCGGTCAGGGCGGAGAGATACCCTATACTGAGAGGACGAAGTGCCAGCCTGAGAATGCCTATGGGATTACCAAATTGGAGGCTGAAAAGCTGCTGCTGGAAAGTGTTCGAGGAACAGAGCTGGAGCCAGTGATTCTTCGAGCTCCAATGGTGTATGGACCCGGAGCGAAGGGGAATTTCCCGCGATTGCTTGAGTTCATCTGGCGTGGTTTGCCGCTGCCCGTTGGCGCGGTATGCAACCAGCGCAGTGTCCTCTTCGTTCGCAACTTAAGCGATGCTGTGTGTCATGCGTTGATTCATCCAGAAGCCGGTGGGGAGGTATTCAATGTAGCAGATGCCAAGTCCATCTCAACAAAGGATCTAGCCAGGCAGATCGCAACGCTCATGCATCGTCCACTTCGAGCTCTGCCGGTGCCGATCTTTGCATTGCGAGCCATGGGAAGGCTGATCGGAAGAGAGGATGATATCCGACGGTTTACCGTGTCGTTAACGCTTTGCACACGGAAGATCCGTGAGGAACTGAATTGGCATCCGCCGTACTCGATTGAGGAGGGGCTTGTCGAATCGGCAGAGTGGTTTCGAGCGACGAAGGAGAGAGGACCCAACGCATGATCTTGCTCGTCTCAGTGGTGCTTGTAGCTACCGCTCTTATCAGCCTTCTGCTTACAGCATGGATGGCGAGGACTGCGAGAGGGGGCGAAGTGCTGCTAGACGTTCCGAACGAGCGAAGCTCGCACACTTCTCCAACGCCTCGGGGAGGTGGGATTGTGTTCAGCGGTCTGTTCCTGGCTGCTGCCGCTGTCTGCCTCTCAGTGTCTATTCCACACCGCGAGTTGTGGATTGCGCTTGTTGGTGGAGGAAGTGTAGTGGCTCTTGTTGGGTGGCTTGACGATTGGCGTGGACTCCCCAGTTTCGCACGTCTTGGCCTGTACGCGGTTGCCGCAGCTTGGGCTACGTATTGGATTGGCGGTCTGCCAGTGCTCTCCTTGGGGTTCGTCGATGTTCGATTTGGCTTGGTCGGGCATGTCGCTGCATGGGGGTTCATTCTGGCGTTTACGAACATCTACAACTTCATGGATGGCATCGACGGGATTGCTGCAAGTGAGGGTATCACGGTCAGCGTAACTGCGGGTGTCCTGCTCCTGGCGTCGGGGGAGCCATATGTCGGCTGGCTTCTGATTGGTCTGGCGATGGCGCTGCTTGGATTCTTGCGGTGGAATTGGTCTCCAGCTCGAGTTTTCATGGGGGATGTGGGTAGCAACATGCTCGGGTTCGTCTTTGCAACAGCGGCATTGGCGATGGATCAGCTTTCAAGTGTATCGGTTTGGGTATGGGCAATCTTGCTCGGGGTTTTCGTCGTGGACGGCTTTCTGACATTCGGCCGGCGTTTGGCAAGGCGGCTTCCGCCATACAAGGCTCATAGGTCACATGCCTATCAGGGGGCGGTGCAGATGGGGCACTCGCATGCGGTGGTCTCATTGGCGATCATTGGAATCAACATTGTGCTTGGAGGAATTGCCGCGATGGCGTGGCTGTGTCCGGCTGGTGCGATCCCACTGTTGGTTGTCTCCTACGCAGGACTTGCCGTGCTTCACATGCGCTACTCACCTCTCGGTGAAGAGAGGCAAGGATGATGATCCGGCTCCAGGGAGTCTGTGAGCAGAGGATTGGCGTTTCCGATTTGCATCGAGGCGCTGCACATCCATATTGCGAAATCGTGTAATCTATGAGAAGAGTTGCGTGAAACATAGAAACCTGGAGTTGTGAAAGGGAGTGGACCATGGCCCGGTCCTGGCTTCACCGAAGTGGTTTTCTCGTGGCTGACCTGTGTGTCATCGCGATCTCCCTATACCTTGCGTACTGGCTTCGGTTCGATGGTTTGATCCCGGAAGGCCATAGCGTGACTCTGTTGTACAGCATTCCGTTGGCGATTGCGCTTAAAACGCCGATCCTTGCCGTGTTCAAGATGTACCGGTTCAGTTGGGATCACGTGGGCATGCGCGAGGTGTTTGGCACGCTCTCCGCATCGGTGTTTGGATCGTTCGCATTGGCGGCGGCGTTCTTCTTGTTGCGCGAGGTTCACGTGTTCACTGCCGTGCCACGATCGATCTTGGCTATCGATTTCGCGATCTGTCTGATTGGCGTTGGCGGCATACGGTTGTCGAAGCGGTTGTTCAGGCTTCTGTTGGGCACTACACGAGCAAACCGGGCTTCAAAGGCGAAGCGTGCCGTGATCGTAGGGGCCGGGGATGCAGGAACGAGCTTGGCACGAAGCTTGCTTGAGGATGAGGACCGTCCCTATCTGCCGGTCGGATTCATCGACGATGACCGAGGCAAGAGAGGGTTGATCATCCATGGTATCCGTGTGATCGGGGGGCTTTCACAGCTGGGGCGGGCGATCGAATCGCTGAGTGCGATGTCCGTACTGATTGCCATGCCTTCCACGAGTGGTGCAGTGGTGGGCGATGCAGCGGCCCGCGCCCGCGAAGCGGGGATTCAGGATATTCGCATTCTTCCGCCGCTCAGCCAGCTGTACAGTTCGAAGGTACATGCGAGCGAGCTGCGTGAAGTGACGCCGGAGGATGTGCTCCGCCGCGATCAGGTTTCGATCGACACGACAGCGATCGAACAACTGGTGAAGGACCGAGCCATCTTGATCACTGGCGCGGCTGGATCGATCGGGTCGGAGCTGTGTCGCCAAGTGCTGCGGTTCGAGGCGCGACACGTGATCTGCTTGGACAACGATGAGACGGGTCTGTTCTATCTGGAGCGGGATCTTGGTCGTCGATTTCCGGATCGAGCGATCTCCTACGTCATTGGGGATGTCCGCGATCGTCTCCGAATTCGGCAAGTGCTAGGAGACGGTCGACCACAGCTCGTGTTTCACGCCGCGGCCTACAAACACGTACCGGTCATGGAACGATCCGCCGGCGAAGCGGTGAAGACGAACGTCTTCGGAACTCGGAATGTGGTCGAGGAAGCATCTGCAGCCGGAGTGCAGTCCCTTGTGGTGATCTCGACCGACAAGGCGGTCAATCCGTGTTCGATCATGGGGGCGACCAAGCGAATCGCTGAACTGATCACGCACGCTCACAATGGATCCTCAGATACCCAATGCATGGCGGTCCGATTCGGGAACGTGCTTGGAAGCCGGGGAAGCGTACTGCCGATCTTCGAGGAGCAGATCCGGAGCGGCGGCCCCGTGACGATCACCGACCGTGGAATGCATCGTTACTTCATGGTCACATCGGAAGCGGTGTTGCTCGTCCTGCAGGCAGCGGCGATGGGCCAAGGTGGTGAGGTGTTTGTACTCGATATGGGAGAGCCGGTCTCGATTCTCGAGCTGGCGAATGATCTGATCCGAGCCCATGGGCTGGTGCCAGACCAGGATATCCCGATCGTCTTCACCGGCGCGCGGCCGGGAGAGAGACTGTTTGAGGAACTGCTTACCGCGGAGGAAGGCACCGACTCGACGACCCATGAGAAGGTTTTCGTTGCCCGCCTCGGCTCTCGATGGGAGAGTGCAGAACTCGCCGCGAAGCTGGAGCACCTGAGAACCATTGCAGAGCACGAGACACGTGAGGCAGTTGTCGAGATGCTTGGCCAGCTCATTCCGTCCTACAAGCCCCGTCCTACGCAGGATGGCTGTTAGTCGAAGCGCAGCGCAGCCGAGAGGTTTGGCAGACGGGGAGGTTCACGTCTGGGAGTTCTCGCGCTCGTCTATGCAAGCCAGCGATCGAACGCACATCCGCCGAATCCTTGCCGCCTACAGTGGCCTTCCTCTAGACGACGTGGTGCTTCACTCCGCCGGCCCGAGGGAGCGGCCGACGCTCGCCTTGGAACCTCCTATCGATCTCTCGTTCAACCTTTCGCACTCGGGCTTGTGGACGCTGCTTGCGGTCATGCGGCGTGCGCGCGTTGGTATCGACATCGAACGGAGCCGAGCGGGGGTTCGGATCGATTGTCTCGCGCGGCGGTTCTTCTCCGAGGTCGAAGTCGCGGCGCTTCGATCGATCGCGGACGAAGCGCGGGAGACTGCGTTTTTTCACACATGGGTACGCAAAGAGGCGTATCTCAAAGCGGTTGGCGCAGGCGTGGGCGTTCCAGCCGGTTTGGGACGATTCTCGGTCTCGATTGGGACCGGCGAGCCGCCGGCAGTCCTCTCGACCGACCTCGAGCCCCGCGGAGTCTCGGCGTTCTCGCTGTACGATCTAGACGTTCCCGAAGGCTACGCTGGGGCGCTGGCAGTCGAAGGAACGGGGCACCGGATCCGGTACATGGAGCCATGCTGATATGCGATACGCGTGGATCAAGCGACCAAACGGCACTGATTCATTTCTTCTCTCGCGCAGAGGCGCAGGGCTCGCAGCAGGCAGATCCAGGGAACGTAGGGCATAGAGCCTGGAAGCCAGAACCCTGAACCGAGCAATTCGCATCATGAAACACGCGAAGGGTACGTCGGAGATGAGTTCCAACGCTACAACGGCGCGTGGAGTATCGAACCTCGTGTGTCATGAAGGGGCTGGCTCTCCAAACGGGTGCCCGTGTTGCGTAGTATGATACAACTCGAAATAGAGGCTGTGGTATGAGGCAACCGGAACGAATGTCTCTCCCAGGGATTCTGGAGATCCTGCGAGGGACGTTGCCAGAAGTAGAGTCCCGGCATGTGGTGTATTGAGGTTAGAGACGGAGACGTCATGAAGAAGCGACCATCGCTACCATCTTCGGGCATGACAAACAACGCCGACCGACATCGGCACCGAGGAGGAAGCGATGG
>Ga0272442_10006908_pt1 | contig 14786 bp, 11 predicted proteins | sample SSMForm2O_FD_200262 | JGI IMG/M metagenome (GOLD analysis project Ga0272442, IMG submission 200262) | Marine sediment archaeal communities from Little Sippewissett salt marsh, Falmouth, MA, United States - SSM-Form-2O | ecosystem: Environmental > Aquatic > Marine > Wetlands > Sediment ...
CCATGTCCGCCCAATTGATACCCGCAGCACTTAAAATATTCAAATCCGACCAATTAATACCTGCAGCGCTAAGTACATTCAGGTCAGACCAGTTAACTCCGGTATCGCTAAGCACATCCAAATCCCGCCAATTAACCCCGGCATCGCTGAGGAGATCCAAATCGCCCCAATTAATTCCCGTATCACTGATCACTTCAATATCCAGCCAGTTGATCCCGGCGTCAGACCAGACATCCAGATCACCCCAATTAATCCCGGCATCGGTCAAGAAGTCTAGATCCGACCAGTTGATGCCGGCGTCGCTCATGATATCCAAATCGCTCCAATTAAGCCCGGTATCACTTAACCGATCTAAATCCGACCAGTTTACTCCCGCGTCGCTCAAGACATCCAGATCGGACCAATTCACCCCCCGATCCGAAAGCACATCTATATCCAGCCAGTTTAGCCCGGCATCACTCATGACATCCATATCTGACCAGTTGATGCCGGCGTTAGACATTGTGCCGATGTCACTCCAAAGTATGCCCGCATCACTAAGAACATCCATATCCGTCCAATTAATTCCTCTTTGGGAAAGGACGTTGATATCCTGCCAATTAACGCCGGCATCGGACATCACATCGAGGTCAGCCCAATTCACCCCGGTTTCGGAAATGACATCGATTTCCAACCAGTTGATCCCGGCATCGCTGAGGCGATCCATATCTGTCCAGTTGATCCCGGCATCACTTAAACGATCCATATCCGACCAGTTGATGCCCCGATCCGAAAGAACTGCCCAATCCGTCCAATTAATTCCTGCATCGCTCATAATATCAAGATCAGACCAATTGACACCAACGGCACTCATAACACCGACATTCGTCCAATTCACGCCCGCGTCTGAAAGCACATCTAAATCCTTCCAATTAATCCCGGTACGACTGAGCACATCCAGATCCGTCCAATTAACGCCCGCAAGGGTTAACGGGCCGAAATCATACCAGTTTACGCTGGATTCACTCATGACTTCTATATCATACCAATTCAATCCGGAATCAGTCATCACATCCATATCCGACCAGTTGACGCCTGCGGTCGTCAGTTCGGCTAGGTTGTCCCAGTTAACACTGTAGGTCCAGTTCACGCCGGAGCCGCTCATATACGCAATATCATACCAATTGACCCCGGCTGAGGTCTGAAAGGCCAAGTCTGACCAGTTGATGCCACGCTTGGATAGAACCTCAATATCATCCCAATTCACATTGTTGATCATATTGGCCATATTGGACCAGGTGATACCGGCTGAGGCAAAACTTTCGATCTCAGTCCAGTCCACACCGTCCATGAGGCGGGTATCGGCCACGATCTCATCCACGATACCGTCCACAGTCACGATACGGGTTTCCAGATTACTGATGGCACCAGGAAGTCCGCCGGTATCTTCCAAGATATTGTCCACAATTCCGTCGATCGTATCAAGCTTACCGTCCATGGTCGTCAGGGTACCGGGAATCGTGGTGCCAGTATCGACCAGGATCGCATCGACGATGCCGTCAATGGTCGTCAGGGCCCCGGGAATTGTGCTATCGGTATCGACCAGGATTGCATCCACGATGCCGTCCAAGGTCGTGCCCGTATCTTCCAATATATTGTCGACAATCCCGTCAATAGTGTTGATTTTGCCGTCAATGGTCGACAGGGTGCCGGGAATCGTGGTGCCGGTATCAAGCAGAATGCTGTCTACGATACCATCGATAGTGTCAATCTTGCCGGCTATGGTCGATAAGGTACCTGGAATCGTGCTATCGGTATCGACCAGAATCGCATCCACGATACCGTCCAAGGTCGTTCCGGTATCTTCCAATATACTGTCTACAATACCGTCAATGGTGTCGATTTTACCGTCGATGGTCGACAGGGTGCCGGGAATGGTGGTGCCGGTGTCTTCCAGAATAGCGGCGAACTTGGTGTCCATGCTATCAAGCTTGTCATCCAAGGTCGTGCCAGTATCGAGCAGGATCGCATCGACAATGCCGTCCAAGGTCGTGCCCGTATCCTGCAGGATCGCATCAACAATGCCGTCGATCGTATTCAGCTTGCCAGGCAGGGTGGTGCCGGTGTCGGTCAGGATCGCTAAAATTTCCGTATCGACATAACCGCTGATCGCGTCGATCTTGTCATCCAATGTGGTGCCGGTGTCTTCCAGAATAGCGTCGAACTTGGTACCCATGCTATCAAGCTTATCATCCAAGGTCGTACCCGTATCGACCAGGATCGCATCGACAATGCCGTCCAAGGTCGTGCCTGTGTCCTGCAGGATCGAATCGACGATGCCGTCAATCGTGTCCAGTTTATTGTCCAAGGTAGTACCGGTGTCTTCCAGAATGGCGGCGAACTTGGTGTCCATGCTATCAAGCTTATCATCCAAGGTCGTACCCGTATCGACCAGGATCGCATCCACAATGCCGTCCAAGGTCGTGCCTGTATCGACCAAGATCGTATCGACAATGCCGTCCAAGGTCGTGCCCGTATCCTGCAAGATCGCATCGACAATGCCGTCGACTGTATCCAGTTTGTCATCCAGGGTGGTGCCAGTGTCCTGCAGGATCGCGGTGATTTCACCGTCAACATACCCTTCGACATCGCCGACCTCTTCGGTTACCGCCGCATAGCCGAAACGGGTATAATAATAGGTGCTGCTATAAAGAATACGCAGCTGAACCAGGTATTCCTCACCCGGGGTGGCATTCCAGGAGGCGTAATAACAATAATCATTGGTCGCATCCACCGTCATACCGGCAGAGCTGACATCTGCATTGCGGGCGCGGTCCCAAATATACTGGACCACACAGGAAGACGGCTGGACCAACTGGCTTGCGTCCGACTCAACGAGCCAGCCGAAAACCGTATAGTCGCTGTTCTGATTCAAGACCGTGCCGAAGGCGAGGTAACTGCCGTCCCCGCCCCAGGAACCGCCGCCCATCAGCAGCATCATAGGGATACCGCTTCCACCGCAGAGGATCTCGAAGGAACTGGAATTGGTAGCGCAGGCTTTACCATTGACCGTAGCGGATGCCCGAAGAACGTAGCCATCGCCGCAGCCGCCGGTGATATTAAGATTGTTGCCGGAATAGTCGGCGCGGCCGGTTGAGGTGCTCAAGTTTTCGGAAGTGGTGCCGGCCAAACTCGAGGAGGGGTCAGGGTTGGTCTGAATGGACAAAGAAACGGTGGCGGAACTGTTGCGTTTGATGGCATAACCGCTTTCATCGCGGGCCTCGACAACGGGCTGGGGTGACCAGATCTGATCCGTGTAATGCGTCCCGTCCGGCGGCTGGGTGATCCAGTACATGGTGGTACAGTTATCGTCATTAATACCAGCCGATTCGGATTCCGATACCTCCCAATCATCACCTTTTCCGCTGCCGCCGGTATAGGTGATGGCAAAGGCCTCGGAAAAGAGAAAACCGTAAATCAGCGGGAAGGCCAAAAGGCCGACCAGCCATTTACGGTTTCCGCGTGTTTTTGTTTTTGCTGTTTTTGTCATTCCAGGGATCAGCTGGTTCTAACTAGTGTATTTCTCGTTTTGGGCGATGGTAAATCAGCCCGTCTGTTTATCCCCCCTTATGGCCCCAGGGATTGATACGTATACATATTTCGCCGATACTCCAATAAATCTTTCTCCAATGGGGAACCGGTCCGGGACTGCATGTCCAGTTCCGCCTCCAAGATCTTTTCCTTGACAAGATTTGCGTCAATGGCCTGCGGATTTAAACGCAAATATTGGCGGTAATGATGCAGGGCGGATTTTTGATCCATCGTGTATTCACTGCTGACATAGGCCAGGTTAAAATGGGCATTCGGATTGTCCGGCATCAACTTGACCGCCATACGATACTCATCCAAGGCACGTTTATACATACCCTTTTGAAAGAAAACATTTCCCATGTTGTAATGAATTTCGCCCTCATCATCTTTCAACCTTTTTTGTTGTTCGGAAAGTGTTTCAGCCAATTTAAGGATTTTGATACTGCGGCGCCGGGTCTTTTTTGACTCTGGATCCTTGTCTGTGCCTGCCGCATCGCCGCTTTGCGCTAAGTCAGTTTCGGCCTCGCCAGACGGAATCTCTTGTTCGGCCAGCTGCCTTCTCAGGGCCGCGATCTTGTCCTGCAGATTCTGCTCTTTCTCGCTGTACATGCGCTTATAGTCAGAAATGTTATTTTCCAATTTCTCCTTGATGGTCAGGATGCGCTGGGCCTGCTGTTTGTAGGCATCGCGTTCGACCATCAGCGAGTTGATGCGGTTAGCATCAATCCGTTTCTGGCCGACAAACCCGGTCAACTCCTCATTTAGCTTGTGACGTTCGTCGGTCAATTCCCGATTCTCCTCAATGGCAGTGCGTAAGGCCGCGTTCAGCCTCAGGAATACCGTATCCTCCAATTCCATGTGCCCGACCTGTCCGGTACCGGAATCCTGTTCTGAGCCATGTCCGTCCGCAAAAAAGACGCCGGTTTCTCCCTTCTGAGGGGCTGGCTGATTATTCGGAGCAAAACGGACATCGACCTGGGGCCGGACCTCGCGCCGGGAAGGAGTTTCAGGCCTTTGTTCTTCCACAATCTGGTCCAAGCCGATATTGGTCTCGATGACCGTAACATTCTCGGGATCATCCGGTTCGGCAACATCCATGGTTTGCGAATAGACAGGGGCGGCAAAAAATAAGAGACCACAAGACATCATACTTGCGGCCCATCCCAATCTGTTAACGAATCTGTGATGCCGAGCATGCATTTTTGCCATCCGCGTCACTCCTTTATCTTCAGGACATGTTGATCGGGAAATTTGCCTTTTTCGGTGTATTCCATCGAAGGCTTGATATCGCCCCGGTATTGATCAACATCTTCGTCCCCTTTGATGATATGCGGCGTAATAAAAATAACGATCTCGGTTGCCTCAATCGAATCAGTCGTGCTACTGAATAAAGTCTTGATAATCGGGATATCCATCAGAACCGGGACACCCTTACGAGTCTGGGTCTTGTTTTCCTTCCTCAATCCTCCCAGGACAATTGTCGAACCGTCTTTAACCATGACCGTGGTTTCAACCAAGGTCTTGTTAACCTGAGGAATCCCGCCGCCCTGCGAAGAGATGCTCCCGACCACCTCAGAGATCTCCGGCTTCAGGGTCATAGTAACAAAGCCGTCATCGTTGATCGTAGGGGTAACATTCAATTTGAGGCCAACATCGACAAAACGCACATCCTCGCTGGTGATGGCGTTCTCGCCAGTGCCCGATGTGGTCGAGATGATATACGGTACGGTGTCGCCAACATGGATCTTCGCCTCTTCATTATTCGTGACCAGAAGCTTGGGATTGGACAAGATCTTTGTATCCTGGACCTGTTTCAGGGCCCGGATCGCCAATTCAAAACTATCCGTAGTGAAATTCCCAACACCGATCTTGCCGTACTCGGAATAAAGGTTATCGCTGCTGGTCAGGTTATCCTCGTCCAAAGAAACATTCTGAAAAGAGATGCGGCGTAAATTTTCATACGGACTGTCGCGGAAATCCCATTGCCAGTCGATGCCCCAATCCAATTTGGGCTTGAACGCGACCTGCAACACACGGGCCTCGACCAGGACTTCCTTGGTCGGCGCATCCATGTCCCGGATCATCTTTTCGATTTCCGCCCGGCGCTTGGGATAGGCCCGGACGATCAATTTATTGGCGCGCACATCCGCCATCACCGAACCAACGGCGTGAGCATCGACACGTTCCTTCAGCTTCTCTGCCACCACATCGGCCTTGGCATATTGCAGGTTATAAACAAAAGGCTTCAAAGGGGCCTCGATCTCGAGAATAACCTTTTGCATTTCCGCAATCGATTCCTCGGTGTCAATCATAACCACCGTACCCGTGTCTTCATCAATGATAATACGCCCCAGGTCGCTCTTGATGTTATCCAAGGCGGCCAAGACATAACTCGGCTTGGCATATTTCAATTTCACGATTTCCACTTCTTCTTTTTCATTGAATTTCTTGCCGAACAGCGCCTGGTATTCTTCGGCGGTCATAACGTAAATGATGCCGTTATCGGTATAATAGCCCAGGTCGTTGGAAATAATGATAATATCCAGGGCATCCTTGATCGAAACATTCTTTAGATACAAGGTGACCCGCCCGGTGATCTTGTCCCCCGTGACCATATTGAAATTCCCTTTGAGCGCCAAAAACTTCAAGACATCCAAGGTATTCATTTCCCGGACATCCAGGGTGATATTGCGTCGAAACCTCTCTAAAAACGGTTCGGTGACCTTCTCAATCACAATCGGTTTGGGATTAAAGGATTTGACCGGGGCAGCGGGCGTTGACGAGTCAACAGGGGCAACCTGGTCCGCGGGGATACGGCCTTGTTCGACCGAATCCGTGGAAACCGATTCCGGAGCCAAAGAAACCGTAACTTGGGAATCAGCGTCCGGGGTTTGGGCACAGGCGTTTCCAGAAAAGATCAGTCCCAAAACAAACAGGCCCGCTCCCATAGCCAACAGACAGAACACACGTTCCCATCGGGGATTCTTGCTCATAATTTCATTTCCATTTCTTCGCCCTGGAATGAGACGATTATGCTTTCAGCAAAAATATCCTCAATCAAGACATCATTTATCTTCTCGCCACGCCTCAAAAAATAGGTTACCCCGCTAATTGTATTTTCCACCAAAGCGGAGGCGGATTCCGGTGTATCCAACCAAGAGATTCCGACCAGCTTCAAATCTTTGGTTTGTTCCGTAACGTGCCTAATACCCAGCTCTTCCGCAGCGATGGTCTCTTCGTTCTTGACCAGCTTGCGCTCATAAGGTTGAAAGATATTGCGGCGATCCACCACCTTGATATATTCTTTGAATTCCTTGAATGTCGGCAGGAGCGAAGCAACATCTTTGATCGCTTCAGGCATGCTTGATGGGTCCTGCTCAAAAGACAAGCTGGTTTCTTTCTCCAGCCGTGTCATTCCTTTGGAAAAATCCACTCCGAAGAAAACCAACAAAACCATCAGGCCCAGGGCCAAAAGCTTATTGACTTCCTTGAGGCCGAATCCTCCACCGCTTTTACTCCCGGCCATCAAATGCTTTAACGAAGCGAGAAAATCATTGACGAAAGGCGGCAAAGCTAAAGCGACCTGACCGACACCCCGAACCGAATCGTAGACATTCTGGACATCCGGATTGACAGCGCCGCCGGCTTGGCCCGTATCCCCTCCATCCTGGGCATCGGTCTTCTCGATTAACTTTAGTAGTTTTTGTTCAGCGCTTTCTTTACCCATATTCGTTTATGCTTTCGCGTTTCGGCCCACTCGATATACCGAAGCTTGTTGTGGGTTTAGTGTATTTATCCGAAATTGCTCTTGCTTCTGGATGACGTCGCGTACTAATTCCCGATCGATTGCTTTTTGATTCTGGAGAATTAATTCTTTTAAAAGCTGATGGCAGAGATTGGTAATGCGGCGTGGATAGCCGCGGGTGTAATTATAAATCTCACTAACCGCCTCAGCAGTGAACAACTCCATGCGGTTATTGTACCCGGCCTGTTGGATCCGATAATGAATTAAGGCCTGGGTTTCATGAACGTCCAGGGGATTCAATGTATATTTAAAACTGATCCGGTCCATGAAATTCGGTAGGTTGATCAGTTTGGAATAAAGTTCGACTTGTCCCAAGAGGACCAGCTGGAGCATCTTGAATTCATTCGTTTCGAAATTTAATAAAACGCGTAGGGTCTCAAGCGTATCCATGCTGAGTTTTTGGGCCTCATCGATGATCAGGATAACGGTTTTCTTTTCCTCAATGTTTTTCTTGATCAAAAATTGTTCAAAGGCATCCCGCTGGGCAAGGATATCGTTATCTGCAAAATCAGTACTCCTCTGCGCACTGACGTTAAAATTTTGATTCAGAGATTTTAGAAAAATATTTTCGGTTTCAAATACGGGGTTTAAGATCACATGCTCAATCATGTTGTCCCGTTTATTTAACTCTTGAACAAGGGTGCGGGACAAGCTGGTTTTCCCGGTCCCAATATCACCAAAAATAACAGATAAGCCACGCTTCAACCGCAACTCAATCAAGATATTGGTGAGGGCCATGTCGTGTTCTTTGGTGAGGTAGAAAAAGGCTGGGTCTGGGCTGGTGGAAAACGGCTCTTTTGTGAATCCAAGTATTGTGTAGTAGGCCATAAATTTTAAAATTAAATTTTATGAATCCTTATAAAGTATAAAATATTATTAACTTATTTTTCAAATTAATATTTTAGATGATTTTATCATAACTGCTATTGTATCAAAAGCTTATTTCATTTATTTTTTGGTTTGGTTGGAAAAATTGACTTTCTGCCAGGAATAAGTCAAGAAGGGGTTTTTTAACGATTAATGGGAAGGTGGGCTGGCTGACTTCTTAAGGCTAATTTTTGAGCAAAAGCTCATTATTCTGAGAAGTCTGAAAGCGGATTTTCTCTGATGAATGGCCTCCAAAGGGCCAGAAGCCCATGCAAAAATCCAAGGGTTCTATAAAACGATCGTAAAAACATCACTCCGGCAAACCATAAACTGTTTTTCATTTCAGTCAATATTTTCATGGCAAAAACAAGCTCACAAAATATCAGGGCCAGTAAGACCAGGACTCCAGAAATAAAAGCCGATAGCCCGAAAATAGGTGTCAGCATCAAAGTGAACGCGATAAAAAGTACTGCGATCGGTTCTATGATATCTTTCCAAAAGGTATAATCGTCGCCACGCATCATAGCGGGGTAAATGCGATAAATGCGGGCCCGCCAATATCCATGGATATATTGTTCTTGGAGGTATTGGGGTACTCGATGCGGATGATGATGATCTACAATGGCTTTGGGTTGGAATCGAATCTTATATCCCATATTAATGATGCGATAACTCAAATCATTATCTTCCCCACTGGCATGTCTAAATCTGGAATCATAGCCTCCAGCGCGGATAAAAACTTCTCTCGGGATACAGACGTTATAACTTCCAAAAACATGTATATCTTGGGATGAAAAACGGGCATGGCGATAAATAATTTCTTGGTGAATGCATGCGGCCAAACGTGAATCGGGATTTGCAATTCCATAACTGCCAGATACTGCCCCGATATTTTCAGACGAGAATGCAGATATTAATTTGGATATCCAATCCGAGTGAGGAATGCAATCGGCATCGACAAAAGCAATCAGCTCATTTCGGGCCAAATGCCCCCCCTTATTGCGTGCCTGGGCCGGACCAGAATTCGGCTGATAAATGTATTCAATGTGTTTAAATTGGGTCAAGACCTGGCGGGTTTCATCTATTGAACCGTCGTCGACAACGATGACCTGTATTGAAAGTGGATAATCTTGGGCATCTAAGGCCTTGATTGTTTTTTTAATTGTTGATGCGCAATTGTAGGCCGGTATAACAATACTCACATAAGGCAAATTGGACGTTAGGGAATTTGTATGGCTCATCCGAGTTTAGTCTTTTAAGGCAACGGTAAAAATAAGCATGCCGAAAAAATTCGCAAGATATTTCTCAGGGGAGATGTGCCATGGCAAGACATTCACTCCCCCAGACTGTTCGATCTTTAATGAATTCCGTTTATTTAAAGTCATAAGTTTCTTCATCGTAAATGGCTGCTCTTTTATGCCCGGCATTAGAAAAGGTCGTATGATTGTCCAAGGGGAAAATAGATTTGGGACAAATGTAATAATATATCCATGCGGTGCAAGAATTTTTATAAAATTATCTAACAATTTATCCTGATCGCTTGATGAGAAATGTTCAAACAGGCCATCGGAGAATATAATTTTAAAGTTATGTTTAAATTTTGAAACAAAATCATCGGCAAGCATATCAGCACAAATTATTTTAGCCCGGTTAAAAGTCCTTGCTTGAGTTAATGTTAAAGCTTGTTGCGAGAAATCAACCGCTGTGGTATCTAAACCTTTGTCACAAAAATAAGCTGAAAAAAAGCCACATCCACTACCTGCATCAAGAATCGTTAAACCCGGATTTAAATAGGGATCTAACATTCTTAAAATTCGTAGTTTAGACCATGATGCCTTAATTTCGGATGACCTTTTCCAAAACAAATCCCAATTTTTTAGATTTGTGATCATAAGATGTAATCCGCTTTGAACGATTAAATCTAAATTAGAAACTCAACACCTTATTAAATAAGCAGATGGGTTACATTCCGATGCATATCTTATATGATTAATTAAAATCTTAAGACTGCATATTTTGTTTCAAATCTTCAAACTTTCTTTCTAATAACCCCAATTGCTGCGCCATCTTATCATTACGGTTATTTTGTTGACATAAAAAGATAGTGAGTAAAAGACTTAAAAAAGTTATGCAAGCGAGGCTGGCAAAAAAGATAAAATTACTCGGTAGTTCAAAACCTAGCCAATAAGCTGTCTTAAATAACATGTCATTAAAGACTGCCGTTATGATCGCAAATACTGAAACGAGAATCCATCCTAAGGCGTATTTAAATGACAGCTTTTCTCTGCGCACCAGTTCGATAACAAATATTAACAACAAAACAGCCAGCAATATCGTCAGTTGTTGGGTTGTCACAATGATCTCCTCCCTTTTCGTTGCAGCTGCATCAAAAGTAATGCAAAGGTTACCTTTATTAAATAATAGAAACTAATGAGAACGCTAATAGAGCTTTTCCCGGAATACCGTTGCCGCATGGTTACCGGGACTTCCATAATTCTCAAACCAGCCCGGACTGCCAACACCAAAGACTCCGGTTCGGGAAAGTCAACCGGATATGAATCGGCGAATAGATTAATGCCTTTGCGATTCCAGCCGCAAAAGCCAGAAGTTACATCTAGGATGCGCTGACCGCTTAAGCAACGAATAATCGCAGATAAATAAAGAATACCTGTTCGGCGTGTTCGGCCAGGAGTGTAGCCTTCTAAGGCCCGGCCGACAAAACGGCTCCCGATGACCATATCGGCAAGATCATCTTTCAACGGTCCTAAAAGTTGTTTTAAATCCGAAGCGGCATGCTGCCCATCAGCATCCAAGCGGATCACAAAATCATAATCCCGCATACGTGCATACATCAGACCGGATTGAACCGCTCCGCCAATGCCCAGATTAAATGGCAACGAAATAACTTCAACACCGGCCGCCAAAGCCCGAGCACGGGTATCGTCGATCGATCCATCATCGATCACAACAAGATCGAAACCATTTGAACTATTTCTAATTTCCGTAATCGTATGTTGAATATTAGTGCTTTCATTAAAGGCAGGAATGATAATGAGTTTTGTAGAAGTCATGCTAGCGAGGAATGTCTCAGGAAAACCTTCCCGGGAGCGCCCGACGCAAACGGTCCTTTAAGCTACAATCAAAAATGCTTTTATCGGTCTTAATGATCATGCCGCCTAAAATTTTTTTGTCGATAACATATTGCAGCTGATCAGGTGGCGTAGAATGTTTACGCAAGGCCTTAAGGATCCCGGCTTTATGCTTTTCGTTCAACCTTTTATGCGTGATAACACGAACCGACCCCGTCAGGGGTTGGGTGGGATGCCAATATTCAAAAAGGTTAATGGCCATGTCAATCAACATGTGGTCAAGGATCCTTTTGAGGATTGCCACAATAATGGCAATCACAACCAGCTGAGCCAAAAAGGCTGCTAGCATTAGAGGCATAATTCCTCCCGTATCTCTCTTAGCTCACCGAATTTTATGCTAACGACAGCTGTCTGATTTTTCAACAACATTTTCCCCTTTTGCATCAGCCCCCATTAACGGAGATCTCTTGGGCCGTTTGGGTTATCAAATAATCCGCAGCGAAATCGATCAGATCATCCCGGTCGCTCTTGACGTCCGGTGTCACGCCACTGAAACTGAAGACCTTTCCGTCGGGATGATGCCCGCGGGCTGTCACCAGAAGTACCATGGAATTATCGCTGAAATAAAACATGCTTTTCAGAAAAACCTGTCCAGCGGTGTTTTGGCCGATCAGCGTAGCCCGGCCGCGACGTTGTAGGATCCCAGAAAACAATTCAGAGGAACTGCCGCTTTTTTCGTTGACCAAGATCGCGATCGGCCCATGAAAACGCAACTCGGCCGGGATCTCCGGAACATGTAAAAAGGCCCTCGGCCGATCTTTTTTCTGAAAATAGGCGAATTGTTCATTCGGTTTGAGAAAAAATGCCGAGATGGCCTGGGCGGCTAACGGCGGACCACCCGGGTTATCCCGCAAATCAATAATCAGACGGCTGTGTTCCTGAGCCAAAACCTCTGCCATTAATTTCTGCATATCTTCAGCCGTCGCGCGATTGAAGCGCTGAATCTGGATACAAAAAACATTCGGGATATCCACCTCAACTTTAAAGACCGCCTGCTTGAAATACTCCTTACTGACCACGTCGATTGATTGTTCCTGTTCGGCCCTGGCATCCCAAAACAGCAGCGCAACCGTTTCGCCTTCCAGGGGAGTCAGGATCTCCCGGATTCTTTCCTGCGAAAGATCGACCGCCCGTTCCTGATTTAGGGACAAAATGATATCACCCTGGCGCAAGCCTTTCTCAAAAGCATCCGAGCGCGGTTCGATCCAGCGGACAATAAAACCATCAGATGTCAGCGAGCCTTCGATGCCGAGATCCATCCGTTTGCCGAGCACCTCTGTTTCAAACTTCTGCGCGTCCTTGGGCGGAAAAAATTGAGAAAAGATATCCTCCTCGGCCTTAAGCTCATCGACCAGAAAAGCCGCACTTCTCCATTTGATATATTTTTTACTTTTACCCGCGCGTTTCAACTGGCCGTAAATTTTTGTGTTAAACAGGTAAACAAAACGCATAAAATCACGCGGTTGCACGTCGTGATAATAATTCTTCTGGACAACGCCATAGACTTCCTTGAAAAATTCCAAAAATTCCTGATAATCTTTTTGTTGGGAATAAGACTGATTGAGCGGGGGGAGATCGGCGGCCGAGGCGAGAGGATCGAGCCTAAACCATGACCCATCCCAAACAGCCGCAATCAAAATGACCAGACAATATATAACCCGAATTCTGCGCCAAGTCATTATTTTTTCAAGTATAACACAATCTTTCCATAAATACCCAATTCATTACTTAAGGCATCCCAGCCTATATTATAAAGAGAAGGGTGCCTAGGGCCATCTCATCTAAACGAAAGCATATTTTCCGTGCAGGGTTGCTTGTGACGATCCAGCCAAGCTATTTCCACATCCGAAAGAATATCCGTTTGCACTGCAGTTGAGAAGACGCCGGCAATGATCTTTTTCAAAAGCGTCGATGCGAGAGGAATATTCGCCACAAACTCACGGTGAGCACGTTCCCGACGATAAACCGGCATCTGAAAGGGCATCCGCAAATATCTTTCCATTAAAGCCAGATCGAAAGCATAAAGCAATGTCCCGTGATGGAGAAAATAGTGACGCCCCCTACGCTGGGCACAACCCGAGAATTTCCGCTCTTCCTGGCTTGCGCTCAGTAAGACCATATCGGACAAGGGCCGAAAATCCACCGCTGGATAATAGCACGCGATACCTTCTAAAAGCCGTCCCAGGATCCTTCGGTAAGAACGGTTAAGATCAGCATATTCTGGATCGCTGTCCTTAGCCATGATCAAGGTATAATTCAAACAACCCGGCCCTTGGATAACTGTACCGCCACCCGACGAACGCCGAATAACAGGAATGAGATCCTGCCGTACCCGTTCAAGCCAAAGGTCGTCCTCCGCCTGGCTGATCCGACCCAAAACGATAAAAGGTCGCGGGGCTTCCCAAAAACGCAAGAACCCAGCCCCCCCTTCTCTCTCTGCCCTTGCCAAAAGGATGTCATCCAAGGCAACATTTTGCGCCGGATCATCCAGGGAAATATCTCTAAGTAACATGGCGTTGGCTTGCATTGAAGATCCAATCTTTTATTCACTCGCAAGACTGGCGAAAAAATTGGTGTCGATCACCCGGGCGGCCCGGACTTCATCCGGGCGATGGATCGGGGTTGTCTGGGGATAGTTCTGAAAACGTGCAGGATCTTCACGGGATAATTCAGCGGCTTTGATCATGGCCTGGATCAATAAATCCAAAGATCCCTTAGTCTCAGTTTCGGTCGGTTCAATCATTAAGGCTTCCTTGACGATTAAAGGAAAATAAACCGTCGGTGGGTGTATACCCTCATCAATCAGAAACTTGGCAATGTCCTGGGCATGGACCCCGTTTCCGGCCTGGCGAGAAGCCGAGCAAACAAATTCGTGCATACACCGTTGCGTGTAAGGAATGTCATAATGGCCTTTGATTCCATGCAACACATAGTTTGCATTTAAGACGGCATGCTTACCGGTTTCGATCAAGCCTTCACGCCCCAGCAATAAAATATAAGCATAGGCTTTCAGGATAACAGCAAAATTTCCGTAAAAAGAGGCCAAATAGCCGATCGATTCAGGATAATCGTAATCAAGATAATAGGTCCCTTCGGGTTTTGTCCTGACACGCGAGATCGGCAGATACGGTTCCAGCATATGTCTCACACCCACCGGCCCGGCTCCCGGACCACCGCCGCCGTGCGGCGTGGCAAAAGTCTTATGCAAATTGACGTGGACAATATCAAAACCTATATCCCCAGGACGGCATTTTCCCAAGATAGCGTTCAGATTAGCACCATCATAATACATCAAACCGTCAACAGCGTGGACCATCTTGCAAATCCGGTCGATATCCGAATTAAAAATGCCTAAGGTATTGGGACAGGTCAGCATTAATCCTGCGACATCGGGT
>Ga0272442_10006910_pt1 | contig 14781 bp, 17 predicted proteins | sample SSMForm2O_FD_200262 | JGI IMG/M metagenome (GOLD analysis project Ga0272442, IMG submission 200262) | Marine sediment archaeal communities from Little Sippewissett salt marsh, Falmouth, MA, United States - SSM-Form-2O | ecosystem: Environmental > Aquatic > Marine > Wetlands > Sediment ...
CCAACGAATACCATGCTCTCCAATCTTACTATGTGCATGTTTCATTCTTTTTCACCTCACTTTCATATAGTGATATTATATAACATGCTACTATCTATCAATAAAGGTATATAAAGCTATGGCGCAAAAATGTCAAAATGAAAAGCTAGATATTTAGAACTCCTTAGCAGAAGCATCTTCATCTGCTAAGCCTATAAATTTTCCTTTGATTTCTTTGAGTTTAAGATCAAGATAGTAGTCACTAGAAATGATAAAAGGATGTTTCAAATTTCCATTATCAAACTCATTTTTCAGCTCGATATTGATCTCATCAAAAATAGCATCTGTTGTTTTTTTGATTACCAAATCGACAAAATCCCCAAGATTAACATCGGGTTTCTCTTCTTGATTTTCGTACCAGTCCAACGCTTCTTGTAGAATTTTTTCTTTCATATTGCCCCATCCTTTTACTATACTTCTCGAAACAACTTTCTCTTTAAAAATATATGTATGTTAAGACCGTAAAGGTGGAAAATAAAGTCGAGCAAACACATCTTTAACGATCTTTTTTAGTTCGAGACAATAGTTCACCTGCTATTTCTATATATGATTTATCAATTTCAAATCCAATGTATTTCACATCAAGTTCTTTGCATGCTATTGCAGTTGAACCAATGCCCATAAATGGATCCATTGCCAGATTTATGTTTTTGATACCATGAAGTTTGAGACACATCTCTGGAAGTTTTACTGGAAAAACAGTTGGATGTGGGCGTGATTTCCGGATTGTTGCATATGGGATAAACCACGTATTGCCTCGGCCACGAAGGTCCTTTCCTGCTGCTTTCCAGCGACCAATGTTGCTTTTGTCTTGGTATGGAACTCCAATGGAGAGTTTATCAAGCCCTGCATCTCCGCCTTTGGTAAAATGAAAGATGTATTCGTGGCAACTGTTAAGAAATCGAATGCTGTTAACTGGCTTATAGTGACCTACAGAAACATCACCTTTAATATTTGGGTAGTTTCCTGCGTCCTCTTTTGGAATTGCAATTGATTTAATCCAATGAATTGTGTTTTGTAAAACAAAATATTTCCGAAAACGCGCTGCAATATCTAATGCAATCCAATGGTCAGATGGTTTTCCACCAACATTTAGGAAAAAGGAAGCGTGTTCAGTCATGATCTCGCTTGATTCTTTTGCTACAGCTTCCATCCAATCCAGGTATTCTTCTTGGGGTCGAACGTCACTGTATTTGGTATATTTTTTACCAATATTGTATGGAGGGGAAGTAACAATGGCATCTACAAAGAGAGATTGCTCTTTCATTTTTTGGATTCCTTTGATACAATCCATTGTATAGATGTTGTTTGGTTTAAGTTGAACCGTCATTCAATTGCTCCCCATATTCTGCAATCTTGTTACGTATAATTCTATTTTTTCCTTGGCTCAACCTTTGAAGTTTTCATTTTAAATTCCCACTCACACCACAAATTGTCAGGGTGCTTATCCGGTGGACACACATTGCAGTTCACAATGATATCTGGATTGAATTCCTTTGCAAATGCCTTCAGAAAACCCCATCGAACTGGTTTGCAGCCAAACTCACAAAGGCCTTTTTTCAACCTAGTGTTTTGAACACGACAAGCAACATTTCTTACAATCGCATGGTCGTCTTCAACAACGATCTCTTTATCCTCAAGATCTAATGTCCAACCCGAATGCTGCAAAGCTTTTATCATTGAAGGAATGTCATTATTTTTAATCTCTAATAAATTTTTGAGCTTTCTTGCTTCGATTTTTCCCATAACTTCCCAAACTTTTCTATCTATTTCCGTAGCAGCATCAGTACCAAATTTCTCTTCGATCTCTAGATAATAAAGACCATCAACCGCCCACATATCTCTCAGATGTAGAAAAACAAAATCAGCTATTTTATCATCTGGAATATCAGCAATAATTTTCCTATCCTTCTCTCTACTCATCTATATCAACTTTGCATATTATTGTGGTAAAAGATGGAGTATAATTTGAGACTATCCCATCTTTGTCTTAATCGCATCGGTCAGCTTTGGAAGCACATCATACAAGTCGCCGACAATTCCATAGTCTGAAGATTTGAAAATCAACGCTTCCGGATCTTTATTTATGGCAACAATAATTCCAGAATCGCGCATACCTGCTATATGTTGTATCTGACCAGAAATACCAGCGGCAATATAGAGTTTAGGCTTCACTTTATGACCAGAAAGACCAATCCAATGATCCTCTGACATCCATTTTAGATCTGCGGCAAGCGGACGACTGCAACCTACAGTTTTCCCCTTCAAAACATCTGCTAGTTCATTGACAAGTTTTATGTCGCCTTTGTCCTTGAATCCTCGACCACAAGAAACAATGATTTCAGCATCCTCGACATTAACTCCTTCGGTTTTCATCTCCTGAATCTTGACTATTTTAGATGCTGATTTCTCCATATCAAACTTCTTTTTGATGATGTCACCGGTGCGTTTATCGTCTTTTGACAAAGGATCAAAAACCTTGGATGGAATCGTAGCTATATTTGGTTTTCCAGTAAATTGCTCTACAGCAATAGCATTTCCACTGTATACGACACGTTCTACGGTTAAATTTTTATCTTTCAGATAAAGATTGATACAATCAGTTACACAACCAGCATCTAGCCTTGATGCTAGACGAGATGCAAGTTCTTTTCCGTTTTTATTAGAACCGATTAATATAGTTTCAGCACCAATCTCTTTTATTACATTTTCAAGAAATCCCGCATATTCTTCTGCCTTGAAAGAATCCAAGTCAGTCTCAGCAACAAATACTTTGTCAGCTCCATGAGCAATATATTCCTTTGCCAATGCATCATCAGCTTTCCCAATAATAACTGCTGTCTGTTTTTTTCCAAGTTCCTTTCCAAGTTCACTGCCCTTTGATAGCAGCTCTAGAGTAATTTTTTTGTCATCAGAGTATACAAGCACCATTTTTGATCACCTCAAAACTCCTTCTTTAGCAAGACTGTCAACCAATTTATTCACCGATTCATCCAAGTCATTTTGATAGACAATATTTTTCCGTTCCATGGAAACACCTTTTAATTCAACGGTTTCAACTTTTGGAGTTATCTTATCTGTGAGTGAATCTGCACTCCAATCGTTAATTGGTTTATTTGCAGCTCCAAGAATTTGCATAAGGCTTGGTAAACGCGGTTCATTGATTTCTTTGGTTACTGTAATAAGTACAGGATACGTTGATTCGGTTGTTACAGCCTTGTCGCCCATATTTCGTTCAGCAACAACCTTATCTTTTTCTGCGTTGAGACTTTGAGCATATGTGATCTGCGGTATATTCAGCAATCCTGCCAATTGAGGCCCAATCTGTCCAGAGAACAAATCAATAGATGCCTCTCCACACAAAATGATATCATATTTGCCTATCTTCTTTATAGCTCCTGCTAGAAGACTTGATACTACATGATAGTCATTTTTATCTGGAATTGGGACCAATACTCCTTCATCTGCACCCATTGCAAGAAGCTCCTTAATCCGTTCTTTTGCATCAGCGGGTCCAACTGTCACAACAGTTATTTTTCCGCCTTGTTTATCTTTGATTTTTATTGCTTCTTCCATTGCATTTTTGTCAATGTCACTTATCTTTTGAGGCACACCCTGCAATATTGGTTTCTTTGTGCTAGGGTCAACCTTCATTTCAGATACATCAACAACCTGTTTTGCACAAACAATTATATTCATAGCTATCTTATTCCTCCTACAATCCTTTTCTTTCTTTTTCTAATTCTCTCAATTCTTTCCTCTTTATTTTACCACTCTGCGTTTTAGGAAGCTCCTCGACAAATTCAATCTCTCGAGGATACTTATATGGGGCAGCAACCATCTTTGTATGCTGCTGAATATCCTTCACAAGCTTATCTGTCGCTCGAGTTTTATCATGAAGGATAATGAATGCTTTAACAATTACTCCTCTCATCTTATCTGGGCTGGCAACAACTGCACATTCCAGTACATCAGGATGGGAGATAATAGCAGATTCAACTTCGAAAGGTGAAATGCGATAACCTGCCGCCATAATCAGGTCGTCATCACGTCCGCTAAACCAATAGTAACCATCCTCGTCTTGATATAGAACATCTCCAGTGAGAAACCATCCATTTTTGAAACTATTGGTAGTTTTATCAGATTTATTCCAATATTCCTTAAAGAGCCCAGGATCATTCTGTTTTACAGCAAGGATTCCTGCCTCACCTTGTGGAACAGGATTTCCATCCTGATCAACAATGGCGCATATTTTTCCTGGCTGTGGTTTGCCGCAAGAACCTGGCTTGATTTTCATACCTTCAAAGTTTGAAAGATAAACCATGATCTCCGTCATACCAATTCCATCATAGATTTCAAGGCCAAATCTTTGTTTCCATTTTTTAATGACCTCTGGGTTTAAAGGTTCGCCAGCAGAAATACAATGCTTAAGAGATGAGAGGTTATATTTTTTCTCAGCGTCTTTTACTGCAACAAACATTCTATACGCAGTTGGAACAGATGCAAGATTAGTAATCTTGTATTTTTCTAATAATTCAAACCAACGTTCAGGGATAAAACGTCCATCGTAAATAAACGTTGAAAAACCATGCCTCCAAGGGTAAAGAAAGCCATTTCCAAGTGGAAAAATCCAGTTAAGATCACCAGTGTGGGCTAACAAATCATCATCATTTGCTTGTTGCCAGAAAAGAACGCTAGGATCGTTACCTTGAACCCAATGATGTAAATGTACAGCGCCCTTTGGATTGCCTGTTGTACCAGACGTATAACAGAAGAAAGCCATATCTTTGCTAGTTGTAGGTTCAATTTCTAGATTCCTAGAAGATTCTTTCATCAGATTACTATAATCTAACTGATCATCGTATGCATCGTCTACGATTATAACATGTTTCAATGTTGGACATTTATCCTTAATTTTATTCACTGCTTCAACATACTTTGAGGTAGTTATTACTGCTTTAGAACTGCTGTCTTTAATTCGATACTCTATCTCATGTTCTCTGAACATCACGCTTGATGGAATTGGCACTGCGCCAATTTTTATTCCACCAAGAAATGATATCTGAAACTCAGGAAGATTTGGCAGTCTTATGAGAAATCTGTCTCCCTTTTTAAAACCAAGAGTTTTCAGAGCATTACCAAACTTATTGGTGAGATTTTTCATCTCCAAAAATGTAAATTTATCTGTTTCCCCTTCTTCGTTCTCCCAATACAATGCTACTTTGTTTTTCTTATTGGTCTTGGTATGTTTATCAACAACGTCGATACCAATATTGTAATCTTCTGGAATGTTCCATTTCCAACTCGTATACTCTTTTTTGTAATTGAAATCCCCCATATTTTATCACCTTATGGAACTATTATCGAAGTAAGCTGCCTGCAATAACCATTTTTTGTACTTCAGAGGTACCTTCATATATTTCAGTTATTTTTGCATCTCTGAACAAACGCTCAACTGTATATTCCTTAGTGTAACCGTATCCTCCATGTATCTGAACTGCCTTAATTGCAGCTTCCATTGCAGTTTCTGAAGCAAAGAGTTTTGCCATTGCCGCCTCCTTGGAAAAACGTCCACCTTTATCTTTTGCATATGCTGCATTATAAACCAAATATCGAGATGCTTCAATCCTAGTGGCCATGTCTGCAATCATCCATTGTATGGCTTGGAATTTTGCAATTGGTCTGCCAAATTGCTGTCTTTGTTTTGAATATTCAATACTTTCATCTAAGCAAGCTTGTGCAATTCCAACAGATTGTGAAGCAATGCCAATTCTACCTCCATCAAGGGTACTTAATGCAATCTTGAATCCATCGCCTTCTTTTCCCAGAAGATTTTCTTTAGGCACTTCCATATTTTCAAAAATAAGTTCAGATACCAAATTCGCGTTAATGCCCATTTTATCAAAAATACTGCCGACCTTGAACCCTTTCATAGTATTTTCGACGATAAATGTGCTAATTCCTTTTGCACCTGCATTTTTGTCAGTAACTGCAAAAACAATGATAACACCAGCTTTTGGGCCACTTGTTATGAATGTTTTATCGCCATTGATAATGTATTTATTTCCTTTAAGAACCGCTGTTGTCTGCATCGCTCCGAGATCAGAACCAGCGTTTGGCTCAGTTCCTGCAAATGCACCGATTTTCTCACCTTTGGCAAGAATTGGAAGATATTTCTTTTTTTGTTCTTCTGTACCATATTTCATTATGGGATATGCAACAAGAGAATTATGGACTGAGGTTATTACTCCTGTTGATGCGCATTTTCTTGAAATTTCTTCAATAACAGTCGCGTAAGAGATAGTATCCAATCCTGCTCCTCCATATTCAGTTGGAATAACAATTCCCAGGAGGCCAAGTTTAGCCATCTTTTCAAGAGTTTTAGTCGGAAATTCCGCTTTTTCATCCAATTCTGCAGCAATCGGCGCTACTTCTTTCTCTGCGAATTCTCTCACCATTTTTTGTATCATTTTTTGTTGTTCATTTAATTCTAATTGCATGAGGCTGGGAATAAAATTAGTAAACATAAAGGTTACGGTAGAAATATACGTCAAAAAATGAATTTAATATCAATAAAATTAAAGGAAAAATTCGCACTATTCTTTTTCTATATTCTTCATGTCTTCGTCCATCATCTTCTCTAATTCTTTATCAACGCCTTGTTCTCTTGCAATATTTTGCATTTCAGTGATAATATTCTCCCATGCGACTTGCTGTTCTAATGCATAATCCCACAAATCAAGTCGCTTTGTTCCATCACCTTTTTTAAAATCTTTCACAAACTCTTTTTTATCGTCTTCATTCATTTATTCATTCCCCACTTTGTGCTATTGGTTTCCCTGCTTTTAGTTGTTCCATAGTTGCGATGTTTGACATCTCTGCTATTACTTCTTCCCATAATGCTTCTTGATCTAAGGCATAATACCACATGTCAAGTTTCTTCTTTACATCTGCCTTTTTGAAGTCGTCTAGAAATGCTTTTTTGTCATCTTCATTCATTATGATCCCATTCCTAAATATTGAATGTATTATTGCTTTATAATCTTATTTTTTTCTTGATGTAATATTATATAATACTAATGGAAAGAAAGACATATAATAAGGTTACAATATAAGGAAAATCGCAATGTCATTAGAAAAAGGATATGTTCATATTTACACAGGTCACGGAAAAGGTAAAACAACTGCTGCTTTAGGTTTGGGTTTAAGAGCTGCTGGCGCTGGTCTAAAAGTTCACATGATTCAGTTTATGAAAGGGAGGAGATACAGCGAATTAGATGCTATTGAAAAGATACCTAATTTTACCATATCTCAAAACGGTCGAGATGAGTTTGTATCAAAAGAGAATCCTGAACAGATTGATATTGATCTGGCACAAAAAGGTTTTGCTAAAGCTCAAGATGTCATAAAAAATGGAAAATATGATATGGTAATCCTTGATGAGATAAATGTTGCTGTTGACTACAATCTCGTAAACCTTGATGGTCTGGTAAAACTAATTGAAGAAAAACCGGAAAAACTTGAATTAGTATTAACAGGCAGATATGCTCACCCCGAGTTGACCAAGGTAGCAGATCTTGTTACAGAAATGTTGGAGATAAAACATCCGTATCAAAGTGGCATTCAAGCACGAAAAGGCGTTGACTTCTAGCGGGAGGATCTTGTATGTATGAAAAAAAAGGACTGAACAAAATCAAAGATAAACGAGTTGATTGGGAGAAAAACTGCCACTCAAAGGCAGTTAAAAATCGTCCCGAACGTAAGAAAAAATTTGAAAATTTGTCAGCTAGCCAAATAAAGAGTCTCTATACTCCTGAAGACATTGCACATTTGGATTACGATAAAGATGTGGGTTTTCCAGGAAAATATCCATTCCTTCGTGGCGTTTACCCAACGATGTATCGTGGCCAGTTATGGACAATGCGTCAGTTCTCTGGTTTTGGAAGTGCTGAAGAGACCAATAATCGTTACAAGTATTTGTTGGATCATGGTGAGACTGGTTTAAGCGTTGCTTTCGATTACCCAACTTTGTATGGTTATGATACCGATCATCCTCTTGCCCGTGGTGAATTTGGTAAGTGCGGTGTTGCTATTTCTTCTCTGAAAGATATGGAGATTTTGTTTAGTGATATTCCAATAGATAAAGTAACAACTTCTATGACGATTAATGGCCCTGCTGCAATTGTTTGGGCTTTTTATATTGCAAATGCCGAAAATCGTGGTATTAGTAAAGGAATAATTGGCGGAACAATTCAGAATGATATTTTAAAGGAATATATTGCTCAGAAATCGTGGATTTTTCCTCCGGAACCATCTATGCGTTTAATAGTCGATACATTTGAATATGGGTTTAAAGAAGTTCCACGATGGAATACAATTAGCATCAGTGGTTATCATATTCGCGAGGCGGGGTCTACTGCTATTCAGGAACTAGCGTTTACTTTGGGAGATGGGTTAGAGTACGTAAGATGGGCGGTCAAGCGCGGCCTTAAGATTGATGATTTTGCACCACGTTTGAGTTTTTTCTTTAACGCCCATAATGATTTCTTTGAAGAGATTGCAAAGTATCGTGCAGCGCGTAGAATTTGGGCTAAAGAAATGAAAAAGTTGGGTGCAAAGAAAGATCGCTCTTTATTGATGCGTTTTCATACACAGACTGCTGGATGTTCTCTTACAGCCCAGCAACCTGAAATCAATATTGTTCGTGTTACAATGCAAGCTCTTGCAGCTGTTCTTGGCGGTACGCAATCTTTGCATACAAATTCTATGGATGAAGCATTAGCCTTACCCTCTGAAAAGGCAGTAAGAATTGCCCTAAGAACACAACAGATTATAGCCGAAGAAAGCGGGGTGACTGACACTATAGATCCATTGGGGGGCTCCTATTATATTGAGTGGCTTACTGATAAAATGGAGGAAGAAACCTACAGGTATTTTGAAAAGGTTGAACGTTTAGGGGGCGTTATCCCTGCAATTGAAAAGGGATTTTTCCAACGTGAGATTGCAGAAAGCGCGTATAAATATCAAAAGGAGATAGATGAAAACACGCGTACAATTGTTGGTGTTAACAAGCACAAGATGGATGAAGAGTTATCTATTCCTATTTTGAAAATGGATGAGAAAGGAGAGCACCGTCAGGTTAATAGATTGAAGAAACTTCGTAAGGATAGGGATCAATCAAAGTTTGATAGGAATATTAGTTGCCTTAAGAAAGTAGCTGAGGGTAATGATAATCTTATGCCATATATCCTTGATTGTGTTCATTCCTATGCTACGTTGGGCGAGACTTGTGATGTGTTGAGAGAGGTTTTTGGAGAGTATGTTGAACCTGCAATTTATTGAGGATGGTTATTATGGAACGAAAAATTAGAGTGTTGGTAGCGAAACCTGGTCTTGATGGTCATGATCGAGGTGCAAAAATTATTGCACGTGCTTTAAGAGATGCTGGCATGGAAGTGATTTATACTGGTCTCCATCAAACCACAGAGATGATTGTAGAAACTGCCGTTCAAGAAGATGTTAATGTTATTGCACTAAGCCTGTTGTCTGGTGCTCACATGACCTTGTTTACAGATGTCACTAAGCTTCTAAAAGAGAAAAAGATGGAGGATGTCCTAGTTGTAGGAGGCGGTGTTATTCCTGAGGATGATATTCCTGAATTGAAGAAGGCAGGTGTTTCTGGTATTTTTGGACCGGGCACTCATACAGAAACCATTGTCAAGTTTATTAAGAAGAACGTGAAAAGATGAACGATATTGCTTCCAAGGTTCTGAAAGGCGATGCTAGATCTATTGCTCGGTTGATTACACTTGCTGAGAACAGTTCTCCTGAATCAACTAGTGCCATGAAGGATATTCATTCTCATACAGGAAATGCTCATGTTATTGGAATTACTGGAGTGATGGGAAGCGGGAAGAGTACATTGATATGTGAACTTACTCGTGAGTACAGAAAGCAAGGCTTAGAGGTTGGCATTATAGCCATTGATCCCACCAGTCCATTTAGTGGCGGTGCCCTGCTTGGAGATCGAGTCAGAATGATGGAGCTTGCTACTGATGACGGTGTTTTCATTCGTAGTATGGGAACACGTGGTATGCTTGGTGGGCTAACTAGTGCTGTTTATGATGTTGTAGAGATACTTGATGCATCTGGAAAAGACATTGTGATGGTTGAAACTGTTGGTGTAGGTCAGGCCGAGGTGGATGTAATAAAAATTGCTGATACAACACTTGTTGTATTGGTTCCTGGTTTAGGTGATGCAATTCAAACAATTAAAGCAGGCGTTATGGAAATTGCTGATATTTATGTCGTTAATAAGGCCGACCGATCTGGTGTTGAACAAACTCTTGCTGAGGTTGAAAGTCTAGTTGAGATTGCATGCATAAATAAAGATAGAAAAACTCCAGTTCTTACAACAATTTCCAAAGAAAATAAAGGTATTGCAGAGCTTATTGATGAAATAAACAAGCATAGTGACTATTTGAAAAAAAGTAATACATTTGAAGCTCAACGAAGGAAACGATATGAGGCCGAACTTGTTGAAATCATTCGTAAGCGTCTTATGAATTTCATCTTTGACGAGTCAACGTTTAAAGGAAAAGTTGAATCGCTCATTGATCAGATTAGTAAAAAAGAACTTGATCCTTACACGGCTGCTGAGGAAATACTAGGAAGGATTCTTAAATAGAATCCTCTTTTATTTTCCTTTGAATTCTGGTTTTCTCTTTTCTAAAAATGCAGTCATACCTTCCTTCTGATCGTCTGTTGAAAAGCTAGATGAAAAATACGAAACTTCAAGGGCGCATGCTGAATGCATGTCGATATCAGTTCCTTTGTTTACAAGTGATTTGATAAAAGCTGTTTGCACAGATGACTTACCTGCTATTTTACTTGCTAGTTTCTCTGTTTCCTCCTTAAGTTTATCGCCATCAACTATTCTGGTAATGAGGCCGATGCGATAAGCCTCCTCAGCAGTTATATTGTTTCCAGTTAGCAGCAATTCTTTTGCTTTAGCGCGCCCGACAAGACGAGGTAGGCATTGAGTCCCACAGAATCCTGGAGATATTCCAAGATTTATTTCAGGTTGTCCAATCTTTGAGTTTTTACTGGCTATTGTAATATCGCAGCTCATTAAAACTTCACATCCTCCACCAAGAGCATAACCATTAATCATGGCAATAAATGGAATTCGTGATTGACGAATGCAAGAAAGCATATGATGACCAGCCTCGGCAAATTGTTTCGCTTCCAAGACATTCATATCTTTCATTTCACTAATATCTGCCCCAGCAATGAAAGCTTTATCTCCTTCGCCGGTTAGTATTGCTACTTTTATGTTTTTATCTTTGTCGAGTTCGACAACAGCATCCGTCAACTCTAAAATAGTATCTTTATTCAACGCATTCAAAACCTTAGGTCTGTTAATCTTTATGGTTGCAATGCCTTCTTTCTTTTCAACAATGATATTCTTGTAAGACATAACTTAATCACCTACTTATAGTCATAAAATCCTTTCCCAGTTTTTTTGCCAAGATGTCCTGCTTGTACCATCTTTTTGAGCAATGGGCAAGGCCTATACTTTGAATCATTAAAACCTTCATAAAGAACAGTCATAATATTCAAAACAACATCCAATCCTATAAGATCAGCAAGAGCGAGTGGTCCCATAGGATGATTCATGCCCAGTTTCATCACGTTATCAATATTTTCTGGTGTGCCAATCCCCTCATTATAACAATAAACCGCCTCGTTTATCATAGGCATAAGAAGCCTATTTGATACAAAACCCGGTCCATCATTTACTTCAACAGGTATTTTGCCCATTTTTTCTGCAAGCTCTTTAATTAACTTGGTAGTTTCATCGTCGGTCCTTAGCCCTCTAATGATTTCAACTAGTTTCATCAATGGAACCGGATTCATGAAATGCATGCCAATAAAATGTTCAGGTCTCATAGTAACCGAGGCAAGATCTGTGATAGGAATGGTAGACGTGTTAGATGCAAAATATGTTTCTTTCTTGCAGATTTTGTCGAGATCTTGAAACAACTCCTTTTTAACCTTTATATTTTCAAAAATAGCTTCAATAACAAGATCAACATCTTTTAGATCCTCAAGCTTTGTCGTACCTTTCAAATGAGAAAGAATTTTCTTCTTTTCATCGGCGGTCATCTTCCCCTTTTCAATACTCTTGTCAAGAAAACGTTCGATTTTTCCTAATCCTTTCTTCACATATTCATCTTTAACGTCTCTCAATATGACGTCAAAACCTGATTTTGCAGCTACTAGGGATATACCATGCCCCATCTGACCAGCGCCAATAACGCCTATTTTTTTAACTTGCATATATTTTCACCTCTCAACAATCATTTGAACAGCATTGCCTCCACCAAGACATATTGTTGCAAGACCACGGTGTTTCTTATATTTCTTCATCGCATACATCAAAGTAATAAGTATTCTAGATCCACTGTTGCCAATTGGGTGACCAAGCGCCACTGCACCACCATGAACATTGAATATATTCTCAGGAATGCCCACCTCTTTTATTAATGCAGCAGAAGCAGATGAAAAAGCCTCATTATGCTCAACCAAATCTATGTCATCGATGGTAAGTTTCATCTTTTTCAAAAGATTTTTAACACCTGGAATAGGAGCCCCCATTACATAAGCAGGCTCAACACCACTAGTGTTATACCCCTTGATTGTTGCAAGTTTTTCAGCTCCTATTTTTTTTGCTTTTTCTTCACTCATTACAACAACTGCAGAGGCACCGTCGGTAATTTGCGAGGCATTTCCTGCAGTAACTACGCCACCCTTTTTGAAAAACGGTGGAAGTTTCGCAAGTTTTTCAAGAGTTGTATCAGGTCGGATACCTTCATCCTTGTCAAAAATAATCGCGTCGCCCTTTCTCTGTTTAACCTCAACTGGCATAATCTCATCCTTGAAACTACCATTTTCAGTTGCCTTCGCAGCCTTCTGATGACTTCCCAACGCAAATTTATCACAGTCTTCTCTGGTTATATTGTGTTTCTCTGCTATAACCTCTCCAGTGTTTCCCATATGAAAATCGTTATAGACATCCCATAGTCCATCTCTTACCATGCTGTCAACAAGTTTTCCATCAAAAAGTCGGTATCCAAATCGTGCCTTGTCAAGCAAGTATGGGCAGTTGGTCATGCTCTCCATTCCACCTGCAACAATAATATCGGCATCTCCACATTTGATGGCCTGAGTGGCTAGGACTACCGCCTTTAAAGAAGAACCACAGACTTTATCAATATGAACCGCTCCAACTTCATATGGTATGCCAGCTGCAATTGCAGCCTGACGGGCAACATTCTGACCAAGACCTGCAGGGACAACATTCCCCATAATTACCTCATCGACATCTGTTGGTTTTATACCTGCTCTTTTAACAGCTTCTTTTATAGCCATGCCACCAAGTTGCGGAGCTGAGAAGCTTTTCAAACCACCAGCAAACTTTCCTTGAGCTGTTCTTGTACCTGAAACTATTACAACTTCTTTCATATATTGCGCCTCCTCCGTATAATGAATTTAGTTCTGGCAATATGATTTAGATTTAAAACATTTTCCAAATATTATTTTACATTAACCTTCAAAGAACAGATATCTCCAAGTTTAGCATCCAATAGATCTCCTGTAACTATCTCGCCAACTCCTTCAGGAGTACCCGTCATTATCAAATCTCCGCGTTCCAGGGTCATTAATTCTGAAATAAATTCAATAATTCTCTCAACTGAGTAGATCATATGGCTTGTATTGGATTGTTGTCTCATCTCTCCATTGATTTTCAACGATAGATCAAGATTGTTTGGATTTAGTACACTCTTCTTTAAAATAACCTTGCTAATAGGTGCAAAAGTATCAAATCCTTTAGCTATGCTCCACGGCCAACCATTCTTTTTTGCGATTGATTGTATGTCCCTTGCAGTGATATCTAATGCAAGTAGATACCCCAATACATAATTCAACGATTCTCTCCGTGATACATTTTTACATTTTTTTCCTATAACAACCCCCAACTCAACCTCATGATGTAAGCATTTGGACATCTTTGGGATGATTATTGATGCTCCTTCAAAGATAACAGAACTAGACGGCTTTAGAAAGAGGAGAGGATCTTTGGTTACATCTGAATTCATTTCCTCTGCATGCTTTTTATAAGTTCTTCCAAGGCATACAAGTTTTCCTATGGGCACATTTTCTGCAATTTTGTCTTTGAAAACATAGTCAGTCATACATCAAACAAATAAAATTTGGTGATTTAAAGTTTTTACAAAAAGTCTGTTTTATAATAAGTTTCTTTAATATAATCTTGTTATCGAGATGGGGAGTTTATGAAATTCATTCCTAATTCCAACATGAAAGATGTCATGCTTAAAGAAATAGGTTTAAGCGATATTGATGAGTTGTTTTCCGACATCCCTAAAAAAATAAAAGCCGATCATTTGAACTTGCCTGAAGGTTTATCTCAGCAAGACACTGAACAAAAACTAAGGGACATAGCAAATAAAAACAAGTCATATCATGATATGCCCAGCTTTCTTGGTGGCGGAACGAAGCCCCACTATATTCCATCGGCAGTTAAATCAATTACCTCACGTGCAGAGTTTTACACAGCTTATACTCCATACCAATCAGAAGCAAGTCAAGGTTTCCTTCAGGCTATGTTTGAGTATCAAAGCATGATTGCAGAACTCACAGGAATGGATATTGCCAACT
>Ga0272442_10006911_pt1 | contig 14781 bp, 12 predicted proteins | sample SSMForm2O_FD_200262 | JGI IMG/M metagenome (GOLD analysis project Ga0272442, IMG submission 200262) | Marine sediment archaeal communities from Little Sippewissett salt marsh, Falmouth, MA, United States - SSM-Form-2O | ecosystem: Environmental > Aquatic > Marine > Wetlands > Sediment ...
GGCAGGCGGGGAAAATCACCAACGAGCGGGTGGGAAGCTTCGAGTTCACGCCCCGGGATGTGCGTACCCCGCGCCCCGACCTGTTCCAGGAAGATGTTGTCACCGCCGTGGACGTTATCATGACCCTGGGGGACCAGGGCAAGCTGGTTTACACCCTGCAGTGGTATGAATCCATCGGCAGCGCGGGGATCGTCAAGAACTATTTCGTGGACCGCATCAACAACGATGTGACCGAGTACCGCTGCGGTTTCGTCTACAAGGCCGCTTCCCGGCGCCTGGAAGGCCGGGGGAACCATATCCACCTGCCCGCCGACAGCCGGGTGATCTTCGCGCCGGAATACGTGGAGTTTTTCTATATTTGTATCTGACTGCTTTCCGCGCGACTCAGCTGCCGTAGAGAGCGGGCCGGCGGTCGGCAAACAGGTCGTTGGCGGGTGTCACCCGCTTGTCATCCGCCAGCGTGGGAGCGATCTCCACGACCTTCAGGACATCCTCCTCCGCGCCGGCTTGCGCCAGGATTTCCCCGGAGGGCGCCACAACCTGGCTGCAGCCGGTGTAAACCAGTTTCACGCCCCCCCTGTCCTCGCTGCCTTGCCGGTTGGCCAGGACCCAGAAAATCCGGTTTTCCAGGGCGCGCACCCGGGTGGTGAGCTGGCCGTATTCCGGCAGCACCAGGCAGGAGGGGTGGCAAACCAGCTGCGCCCCCGCCAGGACCAAAGTGCGGGCCGCTTCGGGAAACATGTGGTCGAAACAAACCAACAGGCCCACCTTTACGCCATTGATTTCGTACAGGGCTTTGAGGTTTTCGCCGGGGCTGAAGAAGCGCTTCTCCTCATTGAAGAGATGCACCTTGCGATAACAGCCCTGAAGGCCCCGGGGCGAGACCAGTACCGCGCTGTTGTAGAACCTGCCCCCCGCCGCCTCGGGCAGGCCGGCAACCAGGTGGCAGTCATGCTCCCGGGCCAAATGCACCAGCTCCCGGACACATCTCCCGTCCACCGGCTCCGCGGCCCGGGCCACCTCTTCCCGGCTGCGGAACAAATAGCCGCTGGTAGCCAGCTCCGGCAGCACCACCAGGTCGGCCCGGCAGGTTTCCAGCGCCCGGCGCAAAGAGGCCAGGTTGTCCTGCGGCCGGCCGAAGCGGGGAGAAAACTGATAGAATCCTATACGCATGATTCCTCCTTGTCTGCTATTCAACCACAGGTGGACTTTCAGGGCAAGATGCGCCCCAAACGGTTGGCGAAAAATCGCGGGTCGGGCTATAATCACCCAAGCCTTTATTTAAGGAGTGTTCTTTGAGCAATACTGTCAAAACTTTTATTATCGATACCAATGTCTTCATCCACCGCCCCGACGCCCTGCTTTCCTTCCGGGACAATGAAGTCGTCATTCCCCTCTGGGTGCTGGAGGAGTTGGACCGGCTTAAGAGCTCCCGTGACGAACGCGGCCGCAATGCCCGCCACGCCGTGCGCCTGCTGGACGAGGTTTCCCGCCACGGCAATCTGCAGGAAGGGGTGCGCATGGAGAACAACATCACCCTGAGAGTCGTTCTCGCTCCCCAGGGGAATATGCCCGCGGACCTGGACCAGCACAAAACGGACAACAAGATCCTGCTCACCGCCCTCTCTTTGCAGCGGCAGGGCAAGCAGGTCTTCTTCGTGTCCAAGGACATCAACGCCCGCCTCAAGGCCACCGCCCTGGGCCTCAAGGCGGTGGACTACGAGAAGCAGAAGATCAACTTCCACGAGCTTTTCCAGGGCTACATCGAGATCGACGCCTCCCAGGAAACCCTCTCCCAGATCAGGTCGGAGGGGTCCGTTCCCTGGAACGATCGTCTCATCCAGAACCAGTTCGTGGTGCTCAAGGAATCCCGGGGGGAGGAGCGCTGCATTTCCCGCTACCGCGACACCGAGGGCATTCTGGAGGGCATCAAGCAGATTCCGTCGGTAAGCGGCATCAAGCCGCTGAACCAGGAGCAGCAGATGGCCTTCGACCTGCTGCTGGACGACTCTATTGCCCTGGTCAGCCTGGTGGGCAAGGCCGGCACCGGCAAGACCCTGCTGGCCCTGGCCGCGGGCTTCAACCAGGTGCTGGTGGAGAAGAAATATTCCCGCGTTCTGGTGAGCCGTCCAATTATCCCCATGGGCAAGGACATCGGCTATTTGCCCGGCGCCAAGGATGAAAAGCTCTCCCACTGGATGCAGCCTGTTTTCGACAACCTGGACTACATCATCAGCGCCTACAAGAACCAGAACATCAAGAACCTGGATTCCCTGATCGCCCGCAAGCTGATCGAGGTGGAGGCCCTCACCTACATCCGGGGACGCTCTCTGCCGGGGCAGTACATTATTATCGACGAGGCCCAGAACCTTTCGCCCCACGAAATCAAGACCATCGTCAGCCGCGCGGGCAGCGGCACCAAGGTGGTGCTTACCGGGGATCCCTACCAGATTGACAGCCCCTACCTGGACGCCAACTCCAATGGCCTGACCGTGTGTGTGGAGGCACTCAAGGGCCAGTCGCTGTTCGGGCACATCACCTTGCACAAATCGGAGCGCAGCCGGCTGGCGGAGCTGGCCGCGGAGCTGCTTTAAAAAGGCGCTGCAACATATGAAGCATCATGAAGCCGTGCTGTTCGACATGGACGGAACTTTGCTGGATACCCTGGAGGACCTGGCGGATTCCATGAACGAGGTGCTGGCCGCCCGGGGATTTCCCGCCCATCCGCCGGCAGCCTACAAGCAGTTCGTGGGTTTGGGCATTGTCCGGATGATCGAGCAGGCCCTGCCCGCAGCCGCCGGCGACGATGAGCTGCTGCAGGCCTGCCTGGATGAGATGAACAGGGTCTACGCTGAGCGCTGGGCCTGCAAGACCCGCCTCTATCCGGGGATCGCCGCGACCCTCTCCGGGCTGGCGAAGCGGAAAGTCCCCATGGCCATCTTCTCCAACAAGCCCCACGAGTTCACCACCGTCATGGCAAAACACTTCCTTGCCGACTGGCATTTCGCCGCGGTATTGGGCGCCCGGGCAGGCTACCCGCGCAAACCGGACCCGGCGGTGGCCCTGGAGATCAGCGGGCGTCTCGCTGTTCCGCCGGATCGGTTCCTTTACGTGGGAGACACGGGTACGGACATGGCCACCGCCCGCGCGGCCGGTATGACCGCGGTGGGGGTGCTCTGGGGCTTTAGGGACGAGGCGGAGCTGACGGCCGGCGGCGCCCAGGCGATCATCCGCGCTCCCGGTGAGCTGCCCGCGCTGCTGTGAACGGCATATCGGTATTGGGAGTCGGGCTGATGGCGGATCTGACTGTCTGGCTTTTGGCTGCCGCGGGAGCCGTCCCGGTCCTGCTTTCCGTTATCTTCGCCCGGGGCGCCGGGCGGGCCGGGGAGCACATCGCCGCCCGGCGCGCCCTGCTCTACGGTTTGTCCGCCGGCGCCCTGCTCTGGGCGGCGGGTATGCTTCCCGGCCACCTTCGTCTGCTGCTGCTGGTCGCGCTGGGTGCGGTACTGCTGGTTCTGCTGCTGCTTTTAATACTGCCCTTAGGCCGGGTGATGGTGGAAATAGAAACCCCCGCCTCCCGCTATGACGAGCGGGACATTCCCTTCGCCCGCTTCCGCCTGCAGCCGGGCAGCGCCCGCTACCACGACTACTACCGCAGCCGTCCGGCCCAGGAAGCGGCGGACAACAAGACCCGGCGCCTGCCGGGCCTGCTCTCCCTCCGCTCCCGGGAGGCCCGTCCCCTGCCCTTTGCCGCGGCCATGGCCAGCTTCCAGTTCATCCGGGAGCTTCGCGACAGCGTCGAGGGCGGAAATGCGGAAGCGCAGCCGGAGCTGGCCGCTGAAGCCGCCAGGTTGTCGCCGGCTGAGATGAGCGGTTGGCTGAAACGCCTGGCCCGCTTCTACGGCGCCCGCAGCGCCGGCGTCACCCTGCTCAAGCCCTGCCACCTCTATTCCCACATCGGCCGGGGGCCGGGACGCTACGGCGAGAAAATCAGCCTGCCCCACACCCACGCCCTGGCCTTCACGGTGGAGATGCGCAACATCCCCCTGCAGCAGGGCCCCGGCGCGGCGGCGGTCATGGAATCGGCCCGGGAATACGCCGAGGCGGCCGGCATCGCCGTGCAGCTCGCCGCCTTTCTGCGCCTCCTCGGCGCCTCCGCCCGCGCCCACATCGACGAGAACTACCGGGTCATCTGTCCCCTGGTGGCCCGGGATGCCGGCCTGGGGGAGATCGGCCGCTTCGGCCTCCTGATCACCCCGGAGCTGGGGCCCCGGGTGCGCCTGGCGGTGGTCACCACCGACCTTCCGCTTGCGCCGGATGCCTACGTGCCCGACAGGTCGGTCATCGATTTCTGCACCTTCTGCACAAAGTGCGCGGACATCTGCCCCGCCGGGGCCGTGCCGACCGGCGGACGGGAGTGCAGCGCCGGCGTCCTGCGCTGGAAGATCGACGCCGATGCCTGCTACCGCTACTGGAGCACTGTGGGCACGGACTGCGGCCGCTGCATGGCCGTCTGCCCCTACTCCCACATTCCCCTGGCCTCCCCGGCCTGGGTGCGGACCCTGCTCCACCGCTCCGGCTTCGCCCGGCGGGCCTTCCTGTTTCTGGACAACCTCCTCTACGGCCGCCGGCCCGCACCCCACCCCGGCTTCTGCATCTGAGCCCGGTGCCGCTGCAGCGAAAAAATGGCATTGCCGGCGGCAATCGACTATGATGAAAACATGAAACGAGGGAGCATCTTCTATTTCCTTGTTGTTCTGCTGCTCAGCGGCTGCGCCACCAGCCTGCCCATCGACAAGGCTGTGGTGGAGGTTGCCTGGGAATGCGCCGAGCTGGTGCGGGAGGATGCGGGCAAGACCCTGGTGGTCTACTACTTCACCGGCGAGGGCGAAGAATCGCCGCTGAGCGACTACCTGATCGACAGCCTGACCACCGAGCTGGCCAATGCCATCAGCTACGAAGAAATACAAGTCAGCATCGTCAGCCGCCAGGTGCTGGACCGGATCATGGCCGAGCTGGCCTTTCAACACACGGACCTGGCGGACCGGGACACCCAGATCAGCATCGGCCGGCAGCTGGGCGCCGACCTCATCCTGACCGGCACGATCACGCCGGTGGGCGAAGAGTACAAGCTCAACGCCCAGGTCCTGGAAGTGGAAACCGGCGTCGTACGGGGCGGCATGATGCTGGATGTCTGGCTGGAGCCCGGTTTCGGCGCGCCCTGAAAGCCTCTTTTCGCCCGCCGCCCTCTTTCCGTTAAAACCGCGTGCGGACTTGACAACCCTGAAGCAGGAGATTATACTTTGTATTGCAAAGTGACTTTGCATTTTTAAGCAAGGAGCCTGCCGAGGAGGAAAACCGTGGACGCGGACAAAAAAACGCCAGACGACCTAAAACGCTACCTTGAGGATATCACCATCATCAAGGACACCCTGCTGGAAAGCGAGAAACGTTACATCTGGGAGCCCTGGTCTTTCTGCGCCTGGGGGGGGCTGATCATCATCGCTTCGCTTATCCACTTCCTGGTGGAGCGCAGGGCCGGCTCTTCCAGCCTGGTGCTGTTTCTGGAAATCTGGCTGCCCTTGATTCTGGTGTCCGGCTTCATCGAGCTGATCACTTTGCTGCGCAGCCTGCGCCGCCAGAGCCTGACCATCTTCACCCGTTCGATTGTCCGGCTGTACCTGAGCCTGATCGGCAGCCTGGCGGCCCTGACGGTTTTACTGCTGCTCTTCTACCGGCTGGGCGCCCTGCAGTTCATTCCCCTGGTCTACCTGCCCGCCACGGCGGTGATCTACTTCCTGCTGGCCCAGTCCGGCTACACCCGCCTCTACGTCCATGCCTACCTGCTGGTGCTGCTGGCAGTGCTGCTGGTCGTCTTCCCCGTGGAGCGCCACCTGCTGGTGCTGCTGGTGGGCGTATGCATCGGCTGCTCGATAATCGTCGCCGGGATCATGGACCGGCTGGGGCAGAAGAAACAAACATGAGCCACGGGGAGCTCTACACCCAGTTCGACGCTGTTTTTTTCGAGAAAACCCGCCTCTCCATGCTCACCCTGCTGAACCAGGAGGGCTCAGCCTCCTTCAACCGCTTCAAGCAGATCCTGGGCGGAACTGACGGCTCCGTCTACACCCATATCAAAAAGCTCGTCGACGCCGGCTACGTGAAACAGCGCAGGCAGATCGCCGCCGGCAGGATCGAGACCATCTATTCCCTGAGTAATGCCGGCAGAAGGCTTTTCCGCCGCTACCTGGAATTCATGGAAGGAATACTGAAAAACAACACCGGGAGAGACTGAATGACAGCCTACAAAGACACAAAACGCATGCAACTTCTCGGCCGCTGGGGCGAGTGGGCCTGCCGGCACTGGGGCAAAGCCCTGCTTATCGCGCTGGGCATCACCCTGGGTTTGGGTTTCGGAATCAGCCGCCTGAACCTGGAGCTGAGCTTCTACTCCATTATGCCCTCCGGCTCGCCGCAGGTGCGGGACCTGAAAAAGATCACCGAAAGCTTCCCCGCCGCCAACAGCATCATCGTGGTGCTGGAAGCCGATGCAACAGACCCGGACGCCGAGGCGAAAGTGACCCGCGCCGCGGACGCGCTGGCGGCGGAGGTCTCCCGCCCCGAGTACGCCCAATATATCGCCAGGGTGCAGGCCAATCTGGACCTGGACTACTTCCGCAGCCACGGCCTGATGCTCAGCGATGACGAGGATATCGCACGCATGGAGCGCCTGTTTGCCGATTTGAACCTGGTTCCCTTCTTCCGCAGCCTCAACGACGACTTCGAGCGGGAGTATTCCGGCAACGAGGAGAAGCTCTCCGAGGACGAAAATGAAGCCACCGCCCGGATCGAAGGCCTGGCCGGCCTTCTGAACCTGGCTTCGAGGGCGTCCGGCGGCGTCGACCCGGAAACCGGGGAAGTCGCAGCCGGCCTGGACCGCTTTCTGTTCGGCAGCCCCTACTTCCTTAGCCGGGACAGCTCCAAGGCGCTCTTGATCATCCAGCCTACCTTCGACATCAACGACTTCGCTGTCTACACGCGCTTCGTGCCCCGGCTGGAGCGGATCCTAAAGGAGCGGGCTTCGGCTCTGGGGGTATCGGCGGGCCTGACCGGCCTGCTGGTGGTGGGCAAGGACGAAATGGTGACCAGCGAGCAGGGCCTGGCCGGGTCCATGCTGATCGCCGTGGTGCTGATCCTCGTGCTGCTGATCGTCAGCTTCCGCATGTACTCGGTGCCGCTGATCGCCGGCCTTCCCCTGATCCTGGGCCTGGTCTGGACCGCCGGCCTGACCGGCTGGGTGCTTGAGAGGTTGAACATCATGACCGCCATGTACATGGTGGCGCTGTTGGGGCTGGGCATCGACTACGCCATACACCTGCTCACGACCTTTACCCAGGAGAGATCGGCGGGCACCGGCGTGCCGGAGGCCTTAAAGGCCAGCATGCGCAAGAGCGGTTCCGGCATTCTCACCGGCGCCCTGACCACGGCCATCGCCTTTTTCGCCCTCACGGTGGCCGAATCCGAGGTGGTGCGGGAGCTCGGTCTGGTGGCCGGCATGGGGATTCTCGCCGAGCTGTTCTCCATGTTTATTTTGATCCCCGCCCTGCTGGGCGCGCGAACCTGGCGGCTTGCCAGGCGGGGCAAGGCGGAGCCGGCGCTTCTGGCCCGCCTGACCTGGAACCTCGGCTTTATGTCTCAGCTGGGTACGCGGGTCAAACAGCGGCCCCTTTGCGCCCTGCTCATCCCCCTGGCCTGCGGCCTGCTGCTGGCCACCCAGGCGGGCCGTGTCGAGGTGGAGGGCAACCTGATGAATATGGAGGCCAAAGGGCTGGAATCGGTGGAGCTCCAGGACCTGATGGTCGAAGAGTTCGGCATGGCCCCGGACATGCTTTCCATCACCACGCGGGACCTGGAAGAGCTCCGCGACCTGGAGAAGAAGCTCGAGAAGCTGGCCTCCGTCAAGGATGTGGAATCGCTGGCCGCCTTCTATCCCTCATCCGAAGAGCAGGAGCGTCGCACCCGCCGGGCGCTGGAGTTCAGCGCAGAGGCGGCCTCCCGGTCGGCCGGAAGCGCTCTGGACGCTTCCGCGCTGGCCGAGGAGATCCGCCGCCTGGAGGATAACCTGCTGGAGATGAGCGACCTGGCCTTCATGAGCGGCCTGGACCGGCTGCAGCATACCCTGGAAAAGATCACCGGGCGCGACGAGAGCGGGGCCAAGGTGAGGACGACCGGCCTGGACCGGCTGCTGGCCGCCCTGGAAACAGAGGAAAATCCCGCAGTCGGCGGCAGGACCGGCCTGATCGATTTTCAGGCCCGCTTCGTTCATCTCCTGCGCGAAAAGCTCCTGGCCATGTCCTCGGCGGAGCAAATCACCCTCGATATGGTTCCGGCCGAATGGCGGGATTCCTATATCTCCGCCGACGGCCGGGATTTCCTGCTCAATATTATACCCACCCAAAATCCCTGGCAGCGCCAGTACCGGGAGATTCTCACGGCCCAGGTTAAAACGGTCACCCCCGGGGCCACGGGGATGGTGCTGGCCGCCGACCAGATGATCCAGATCGCCGAGCAGGACGGCCTGCGGGCCGCTTTGGTTGCCTTGCTGGTTATTTTCGTGGTCCTGGTCTTGGATTTCCGCAATGTCAAGCTCAGCCTCTTGACCCTCTTCCCCCTGCTCCTGAGCTTCGTGAGCCTGTTCGGCATCATGGCGCTGGCGGGCATCAAGTTCGACTTTGTCAACATCATCGCCGTACCGCTTTTGATCGGCATCGGCATCGACGATGCCGTGCATGTCAATCACCGCTATCTCGTGGAAGGGCCGGGGCGCATGAACATCGTGATCGCCGCCACCGGTAAGGCGGTGCTTCTGACCTCCCTGACCACCATCATCGGCTTCGCCTCTTTTATCCCCTCGATCATGCGGGCCATGCGCTCCACCGGAATCGTGCTCTCCGTGGCCATGGCGCTGGCCTTTATCTTCTCCGTCACCTTCCACCCCGCCGCGCTGCTCATTACCGCCGAGAAACTGGGGCTGAACATTGATCCCTGGAAACGAGGAAGGAGCAAAACATGAGAAACACTAAACCGCTGGCGCTTGCGGCCCTGTTGCTGGCCGTGCTTATCCCGGCCCGGCGGGCAGCGGCCGACGAGGCCGCCGAGATCGTGGCCCGCGCGGATGCGCCCCTTCTGGGCAGCCGCATCTACGGTGTCAGCACCATGACCATCACCCGGGCGGGGAAGGCGCGGCCGGCCATGGAGCTGGAGAGCTACTCCATGACCGTAGAGGGCCGGGATCTTTCCCTGACCGTCTACCGGGCGCCGGCCAAGATGAAGGGCACGGCCTACCTGATGATCGACGACGACCTGTGGGTGCGCTTCGCCTCCACGGGCCGCACCCGCAAGCTGAGCTCCTCGGCCCGGAAGAACGCCGCCGGGGGCAGCGACTTCTCCTACTACGACATGGGCGACAGCGGGCAAGGCATGGCCGAGGACTACGAGGCGCGCCTGGAGGACGATAAGGCCATTGCAGACGGGATTCGCTGCTACCGCATCACCATGGTGCCCAAAGCGGGCAAGGAGATCCCCTACGACAAGCTGACCGCCTACATCAGCCGGGAAAACTACCGCTACCTGCGTATCGACTACACCCAGGACGGCGCGGAAATCAAGAGCCTGACCTTCTCCGACTACCGCACGGTGGACGGCCGGGACTACCCCTTCCGCTACGTGATGGAGAGCCGCGTCAAGCCCTCCTCAACCGAGGTGGTCACCTCCCTGGTGGAGTTCGACAGCCCCCGGGTCGATGAGGGGCTCTTCACCGTGCCCCACCTCGAGCAGATCCGCTGAAGGAGGCCGCCATGAAAAAGCCCGCTCCCGCCGCAGCACCGCAAACCCCGCACACCCTGCTGCTCCTGCTGCTGTTGATCTTAATCTTCCCCGCGAAGGCCGTCGCCCAGTTGTCCTTTTCCGGCGAGGCGGTGCTGGGTGTGACTGTTCTGCCCGCCTGGCCCTACGACAGCAGGCGCTTCGACAGCCCGGTCAATCCCGGCGGCACCGCCGACCTGCAGGACCTGAGCCTGGACTACGGTCTGGACGCCCGCCTGGCCGGAGGGGATGGAAAGGCGGACTTCCGCTTCCGGCTGATCTTCGCGCCCGCCGAGCTGCCTCAAGTGTTGCGGGCCCACGCAGGCTGGCGGATCAGGGATGGCTTCTGGCTGCGCCTGGGCCGGCAGAGCCTGCTCACCGGCTACGGCTACGGCTGGAATCCCATGGACTTCGCCAACCCCTTAAAGGACCCGGCCGACCCGGCCCAGGAGCTCCAGGGCGTGGACGCCCTCAGTGTGCTCGCCTCCCCCGGCTCCTTTTTCACGATGAAGCTGACCGGCATCTACCGGCCGCAAGATTTCAGCGCCGGCATCGACTATGAGGACCTGCAGGCCGCATTGGAGTTCACCCTGGCATTACCGGCCTTCGAGCTCAAGCTGACCGGCTTTTACGATTATGACGAGCATGAGGGGGAAGATGCCTATGTACCTGCCGCGGGGGCTGGGCTGATGCTGGACATCGCGGGCATCGGGGTCTACGCTGAGGCCGCCTTGCAGAAAGGCAGCCGGATCTACTCACCGCAATTCGCGGTTCCCGGGCGGGAAACGGGCTGGCTCTTCTCCGGCCTGGCCGGCCTGCAGTACGTGTTCATCAGCGAGACCAGCGTGACCGCCGAGTTCTTTTTCAACGGCGAGGGGCTGGGCCGGACGGAGCGGGAGCTCTACGCGAATCGTCTAAAGGCGCTGGATGTCTATTTTCCGGACTGGCTAAGCGTTTACCGTCCCGGTTATTTCGCCCGGACCTACCTGCTTGTGGACCTGCGCCAGCCCGTATACGTTTGGAACCTGGAAGCCGGCCTGGCCTGCATCCTCTCCCCCGATTCCGGCGCCTTGAGCGTGCTGCCCTCGTTGAGCTTCGACATTACCGGCGCGCTGACGGTCAACTTGAGCTATTCCGGACTGTTCAGCCTGAAGGAGGATGAGGTTGACGAGGCCCGGCTGGCCCCGGCCCCCCACAGCCTGCGCTGCGAGGCACGCTACAGTTACTAGCTTAAGACCTCTTCGCAAGCCTCGGTCAGAACATCCAGCGACTCCCGCAGAGCGGCCTCGGTGATGATCAGGGGCGGCGCAATCTTGACGCAGGCCCCGCCCCTACCTACCGGGGCGAACATCAACAAGCCTTTGCGGAAACAGTGCTCGTTGATGGCCAGGGCGGTGTCGGGATCGGGATTCTTGGTTCCCGGCTCAACCACCTGGATCCCCGCCACCAGGCCCCGGCCGTGCAGGCAGCCCAGGCGGTCGGCATGGCGTTCCTGGATAGCTTTCAGGCCGGGAAGCAGGATCTTCCCCAGCTCGGCTGCGCGCTCCGGGAGCTTCTCACCCCGAATGAGCTTCAGGTTCTCCACCGCGGCGATCACCGGCAAAGGGCTCCCCGAGTGGGTGGAGGTCATCGATCCCGGCGCGTAGAGATCCATGATGTCGTGACGGCCGATCACCGCCGAAATGGGTAAAGAGGAAGAGACGCCCTTGCCGCAGGCGATCAGGTCCGGCTTGACGCCGTAATGCTGGTAGGCAAACATCTTGCCGGTGCGGCCGAAGCCCGACTGGACTTCGTCGAAGATCGTGACGATGTCGTGCTCCCGGCAGAAATCCTCCAGCCGGCGGGCGTACTGCTCGGGTAGAAAATCGGGCCCTCCTCCCTGGTAGGATTCGGTTATGACCCCGGCGATATTCCCAGGCGCCACGCCCTGTTCTTTCAAGCTGCTCAAGAACAGTTCGAAGGAGGTGTCCTCGTTCCTGTAGCCGTCCGGGAAGGGGACCTGGATGAAGGTTTTCCCCTCACCGACAATCCACCTTTTCTGCTGCTCGCTGCCCCCGGCCAGCTGGGCGCCCAGGGTGCGGCCGTGGAAGGCGTTTTGAAAGGAGACCAGGATGTTTTTTTCAGCACCGTGCCGCTCGAGTGCGTAGGTACGGGCCAGCTTGATGCAGTTCTCCGTGGCCTCGCTGCCCGTGGAGAGCAGAAAGACGCGGTAGTCCGCCGGCACCGGCGCCAGCTCCCGCAGAGTCGAGGTCAGCTCGGACCGCTTCTCGTGGACGAAGACATAAGTGCTCAACAGCGGCTTATCCAGGGCCTCCCGCAAAGCCCGGCGGATCTCTTCACGGCCGTGCCCGGCGTTGGTGATCAGCACGCCGGAGGACCAGTCGATCCAGCGGTTGCCCCAGCGGTCCCAAACCTGAAAGCCCTCCGCCCCGTCGATCACGATGGGGGGCTGGCCCATCATCGAACGGGGCTCCGACTCGGTCAGCTTGCGGAAAATCTCCAGCGACTCGGGCACGGGCAGTTTGGTCTTGATGGTCCGGTACTCGGTATCCACCCTGGGCACCGCCACAGGTTCCAGATTGTATTTTGCCATGTTTCGGCCTCCTTGCTTATCTTATCTCCACCCGGGGATGCTCTCCCTCGTAGAGGATGCGTGCCGGGCGCGCATCGTTTTGGATCGACAGCCGCGCCGCCTCCACCACCAGCTCATTGATATAGCTGTTGGCCGGGGTGGCGATGATGCCGCGCTCGTCGGTTTCCCTGATCAGCTCCCGCCGCTTTTTTAAAGCCGCCGCCGGCTCCAAATCTCCGCTTTCCTCTTCCAGGCTGTGGATGCGGCCGATGATGGCGGCGATGGAGTCGAAGCCGTAGCCCACCGGCCGGGCGCCCGCTCCCTCCCAGGGAACCAAACGGTAAAAATCGGGATTGACGAAGTTAAAATGTGAGCCCCCGGCGCCCGATCCCTCCAGGTAGCCGTGGGTCACCCCGCGGAACTGGTCGTTGTGCTTGATCAGCCCGGAACGCCCTTCCCCCTCGCAAAACATGGTCAGGCACTGCTCGTTGCTCCCCGCACCAAGGTCGGGGTAGCCCAGGCCGTTGGTCACCGAGAGCAGGGCATCGTTCTCGAAGCGAACCAGGCCGTGGGACCACATGTAGCCCTCCTTGTGGTTGGGAAACCGTCCCCTGATCCCCGCCACCGACACCTCCGTGGGCCGCAAGCCGGTGATGAACCAGATCAGGTCCACGTAGTGGCAGCCCACGTAGGTGAAGGGATCGGTCTGCTCGCAGGTGAACCAGTTTTGAAAGTTGGAGAAACGGTAGTAGTAGGGCTCAATGAGCTTGGCCTCCCCCATCCTGAACTCACCGAAATCCCCGGTCCGGTACTGTCGGCGGGCCAGGAGGGAGCGGCGGTCGAAGCGCTTGTGGTACTCCACCCCCACGAACAGGCCGGCTTCCCGGGCCAGTGCGCGGATCTCCTCGGCCTGCAGGTAGGAGAGCACCAGGGGCTTCACGCAGAGAACGTGCTGGTTCGCCGCCAGGGCCTCCTTGACCGCTCCGTAGTGCAGCTGGTCGGGAAGCGCCACCACCACAGCCTGACGCTCCGGCATCTCAGCCAGGACCTCCTTGTAGAGATCCGGGAAGAGCCGGTCCGGCGGCTCCGAAAGCTCCGGCCGGGCGCGGAAGTCCTGACCCGGAAAAGCAGCGTGGAAATCGGGATTCTCCTTGAGAGCTTTCAAGGGCGGCGTGTTCAAAGCGCAGACACTGATCTCTCCTACCAGGCCGCTGCGCTGCAGCTGGTAGATCGAGGGTAAAATCAGATCATAGGTTATCATGCCCCCCCCGATGATAGTGACATCCACACTTCTGCTCATGTCGTCCTCCCGCTTATCCCCGCTGACTTGACCCGCAAGTCCGAACAGGGTATTATTTTAAACATATTATGTTATTAAATGATCCATGTCAAGGGCTGCTCTCATGCTGAAGGACATCGCATTGGTTCACGAGGGAGGCCGTCACCGCATCAAGGATGCTGAAAAAGCCGCGGTCTACCAGGAGATCTACCTGCGGCGCCGGGCCACCCGCAAACAGATCGCCGCCGCCCTGAATTCGCGGCCCACTACGGTATCCCGGGCCGTCCAGGAGCTCATGGAGGACGGCCTGGTCGAGACGCTCTCCCAACCCGCTCCCGCCCGGCCGCGGGGCAGGCCGGAAATCCACCTACAGCCCCGCCTGGCCCGATATACCGCCCTGGTGATCCAGGGGATTTCCCGCCGTCTCAAGGGAGTGCTGGTCGACCTCGGCTACAATATCCTGGCCGAGGCGGAAATAAGGTTGGATGAAAATGCCGGCAACGATGAGTTGCTGGCCGGCCTGGTTGAGCTGGTTGCCGGACTGGCCGGCAGAAAACCCGCGGGCTCTTCCCTTCTGGGTGCGGGGCTCTGTCTGCCCGGCACGGTCAGTGGACGGGAGCAGCGTTGGATATCAGCAGCCCGCTGGCCCATGCTGGACCGTCTCTCCCTGTCCGCGCTGGCCCGCCGGGCGGGCACCCGCCTCTCCATACAACGCGCTTTGGACGCCGAGCTGGAATACCTGCTGGTCACCACTCCGGCCTACCGGCAAGGGAACACATTACTCTTTCACTGGGGCTACGGCATCGGCTCGGCCTACGCCCATCAGGGCCGGGTGCTGCGCTCCACCCTGGGACGTTTCGGCGAGATCGGCCACGTACGCCTGAAAGGAACGGGAGATAAGCCCTGCTTCTGCGGCTCCCGGGGCTGTCTGGAAACCGAGGCCGCCCTCTGGGCCCTGCTCCCGGAGCTGCGGCGCCGTCAGCCCGACACCCCGGAGGATGAGGACCTTTTTGCGGCCCGGCTCGCCGGCCAGCGCCTGCTGCAGGACCTGGCGGCTGTTCGGCGG
>Ga0272442_10006917_pt1 | contig 14769 bp, 3 predicted proteins | sample SSMForm2O_FD_200262 | JGI IMG/M metagenome (GOLD analysis project Ga0272442, IMG submission 200262) | Marine sediment archaeal communities from Little Sippewissett salt marsh, Falmouth, MA, United States - SSM-Form-2O | ecosystem: Environmental > Aquatic > Marine > Wetlands > Sediment ...
TCTGTTTTTATTTTTACAGATTGTTGTAATTCTTCTATTTCTGATTGGTTTATCTGGAGTTTTTCTTTTATGTTATTTAACTCCTCGGTCATAAAATCTAGATCTTTGTTTTTAGTCTCTAGTTCTGTTTCTTTTTCATCAAATCTTGTTCTTATACGATTGATCTCCTCGTTTTTCTCAAGCATATCAGTTTGATTATTTTCAATTTCTATTCTTAGTTGGTTAATCTCGTTGTTTTTAATTTCTAGTTCATCTTGAGCATTTTTTAACTCATGATTTCTAGTTTCAATTTGTTGTTTACTATCCTCGAGTTCTAGTTTTAGATTTCCAAGTTCATTGGTTTTTGTCTCCAGTTCAATCTTCCGTTGTCTTAGTTCATCATTTGTTACCTCGATCTCTTTATCTATCAGACTTAGTTTTTTAAATGTCTCCTGGAATTTATCATTTAGAACATCTAGATCTTCTTGTTTCCGTTGAATTTCTGCGTTAAGACCTGCGGTCTCACTGACATCGTTTATTATCATAACGGTGCCTTGTGTCTCACCATTATTGTCTATTAGTGGCGTCTGTGAAACATCTGTTAGTTTAATGTTTCCTTTTTTATCCTCAACAGATACAGACTTTATAGTTACTGGTTTTTTTTCTTCAAGAGTTTTATTCAATGCTTCGTTTAATCTGTTATCTTTCATCATATCTATTTTAGAAATATTGGCACCAATAACTCTGTTTGAATTTAAACCTAGTAATTCTTCAGCGTTTTTATTGATAGAAGTTATAATATTATCTTTATCGATCATTATAACTGATGAAGGAATTGAATCGTGCAGGTTATTTAGTTTGAAAAGTAAAGAATCTTTTTCAGAGAGCAACTGTTCTATGTTTTTTGTTTTCTCAGATATTTCCATCTGATGTCGTTCAATTTGGTTTTGAAGTGTTTCACCAATATGTGTTTTTTCAAGTAGAAGGTTTTGTTTATCATTTATCTGATTTTTTAACTCATCGATGATTTTGTTTCTTGTTTCTAACTCAGTTTTTGCATTGTTAAGATCTTGTTGTTTATTTTCTAATTCAGCTCTTAAACGTGCTATTTCATTATTCCTGAATCCTACTTCTTCATGTTTTTGCTGAAGCTCGTTTTGTATTTTGTTTACGACGTTCTCTTGTAAATTATTTACCTCTGATTGGATTTTTTCTAATTCTTGTTCTTTCTGGCTTAGTAAATTGTTTTTATTGTTAAGATCGTTTTGTCTTTCATCTAATTCGTCTTTTAAACTGGTTATATCTTCTTCTTTAGTTTTAAGCGTTGATTCTAATTCGTTGACTAAATTTGTTTTTTCAACAATTTGTACATGATTATCAGTTAGCTGTTGTTTAAGTTCATTTATTATGTTGTTCCTATTGTCAAGTTCCAACTGGATATTTTGTATCTCATCTTGCAATTGGGTTATTTCTTCTTCTTTTTCATTTAAAATGTTTTTACTAATATCCAGGTTTTGTTGTCTTTCTTCTAATTCTTTTTGAAGTTTCAAAATATCTTTTTCACTGGTTTTAAGCACGTTTTCTATTTCATCTATAAAACCAGTTTTTTCTATCAGCTCAGTTTGTCCTGTTGTTACTTGTTCTTTAAGTTCATTGATTATTTTATTTCTAGCATCTAGATCTTCGTTTAAGGAGTTTAGTTCATCCTGTCTGAAGTTTATATCTGTTTCCAATTCAGATATCCGTTGTTTATTATTCTCAACAGCGATTTTAAGTTCAATATTTCTATTAATTGTTTCTTCGAGTTTTGATTTTGTGTCTTCCAGCTCATCCTGAGTAATTTTTAATTCTTTTCTAGTTGGTTTTAAAATTATTTTTTCTTTTTCTAACTCAGCGTTTAAATTCACTATTTCATTATTTAGCTGGTTTATTAATCCAGTTTTATTTTCTAAATCAAGTTTAGTTGTTTGAAATTCCTGTTTTGTTTTTTCTAATTCTTCGGTTTTGGCTGTTACCTGCTCTTCTAATTGTTTTACATTAGAACCTAGTTGGTCAATTAAAACATTTTTATCATTAAGTTCTATGTTAAGATCATCAATTAACTCTATTTTTTCTTGTATTTCATTTTTGAACGTATTGAGTTCATCTGTTTTTCTCTCAAGATCAAGTTGTGTATTCCTAAAATCTTCGTTCCTTGTATCTAAATCGTTTCTTAATCCAAGTAATTCATCTTTTTTATGTTCTAATTCTCCTTGTAAAATTGTTATTTGATTTTGGTTTTTTTCTAATTCTTCTTTTTTTGTTTGTAAATCTACATCAATTTTACTTGCGAAATCAGTTTTTTCGATTAACTGGACATGACTTTGTTTTAACTGTTTACTAATATCTTCTATTACGTTTCCTCTTTCAATTATTTCTTGCTCTGATTGTTCTAATTCAAATCTTAGTTTTTCGGCTTCTATGAATTCTTTGTTTTTATTTTCTAGTTCTTTTTTTATCTCTGATAATTCTGAGTTTATGTTGCTTATTTCACTTTGTTTTTTGTTAATATCACTGTTTTTATCTTCGAGTGTTTTCTTTAATCGATCTAGTTCCTCGGTTTTTTCATCGATTTCTATCCCACTGTTTTTCAGGTATTCGTTTTTTGTCTCTAACTCTGATTTAATTTTTTCAATTTCAATCTGGTTCTGGTTCAGCTCTTTTTGTAATTTGGTTATTTGCTTTTCTTTATCGTCTATTTCTTGTTTGTTCTGCTGTATTTCATTTTCTTTCTCATTTAAAGCAGAAGCATTATGTTCAAGATGTTTTTTACTCTCTTCCAATTCACTCTTAAGATTTAACGAGTCTTCGTCTTTTGTTTTTAATAGTTGTTCAAAATCATTTACCTGGGTGGTTTTTTGGACGATCTGTAGGTGATTCTCGATAAGCTGTGTCTTCAGCTCCTCGATTATTTGATTTCTGTTTTCAAGATCCTGCTTAAATATATCAGATTTGTTTTCATTTTCTTCTATTTGTGTTTGTAATCTTTTGATTTCTTCTTCTTTTTCATTAGTATTGTTATTTTTTGAGTCTAGTTCTGTTTTTAGTTGTGTTATTTCATTGTTTTTTATATCAAGCTCTTCTTTTCTTGATGTGAAATCTTCTTGTTCTTTTGATAGTTCGTTTTGTATTTTTAAGAATTCATCTTTTTGTTTATTTAGTTCTTCTTTCGTTGTGTTAAGTTCTTTTTCAATATTATTTTTCTCGTTTTGAAGTTGATTTATTAAGTTGTTTTTTTCATTGACATCTTCTTTATTGTTTTGTAATTCTTCTCTTAAAAGATTGATTTCTTTTTCATAAGCGTTAATTTGATCCTCGTTTTTTTGTAAATAATTTTTAAGTTGTTCAATTTCAGATATACTTCTGTCTAGCTCTATTTGACTTGATCTCCATTTATCAGTTATCTCCTGTTTTTCTTTTTTAGATAAATCTAAATCTGAATATTTTTTTTCTAATTCATTTTGCATTTGTTTGAGTTCATTACTTTTTATTGTTGCTTTTTCAAGAACTTCCAACAAGTCCAGGCTTTTTGTCCTGATTTCTTTCTCTTCTTCATTTATTATTGATGTTTTTCCCGATTTTGGTTTTTTAGATGTTATTTTGTTTATTGAGTCAACAATGCTTATCTCTCCTATAATTTTGCCATCTTGTATATTGGGTTTTGCATTGATTTTAACAGAATAGATCTCTCCGTCTTTGTTTTCAACAGTTAATTTGTAGATCGGTGTTTGTTTTCCTATTAGTTTTGCTATTTGCCGGTACATCGCTTGTTTTTTTGAGTCTGGTGTTAAGAAGAGGGATTCCTGCAGAGGTATTCCAAGTATTTCTTTTTTAGCGTAACCGATTTTTCTGCAGAATTCTTTATTGACATCTATGATTTCACCCTTTTTATTTGTAACAAAAACTGGTTTATCATTATCTATATATAGTATGTTTCTTGCTTTTTCTTCATCAGAGTTTTTTATCATAACTCTTCCTCGCCCCGAGCTCTTTTTTTAATATATTAAATACTAATCTTTATTTTAACTCTCTCTTGTTTATTATTCTCTCAATGATCCTCTCAAATCTACTTAAATCCTCATTCGATAATGTGTAGTCCAAGTCGTTTTTGTTTATTTGAATATCGTTTCCAATTTTTTGTTGTTCAATCATTGTTGTAATATTATTTTCTGTTAGTTGTTGTCCTATCTCTTCTATAATTCTGTTTCTTATTTCTAGATCTCCACTTATCGAGTCTATTTCTTCATCTCTTGTTTGTATCTCCCCTTTTAATGAGATGGCCTCTTTTGATTTATCTTCTATAATTTGTTTAAGGTTTATTAACTCTTCATTTTTTAAATCTAATTCATGTTGGTTAGTAATTAATTCCTTTTTAAGTTGTTGGATTATATCATCTTTTTCTTCTATTATCAAGTGTGTTTTTTCAAGTTTTTGTGTGATGTTTTCTAATGTTTGATATCGAGTTATTAGTTTTTCTTTATTTACAAAGTTTTCGTGCAGGTTTTCTAACTGTTTCCTTATACCCTGCATTTCTTCGTTTTTTATGTTGATTTCTCCTGATTTATCAATTAATTGTTTTTGTAGCTGATGTATTTCTTGTTCTTTATCTTTTAAGTTTATCTCTACTTTTTTTATTTGATTTGTTTTTTCCAATATTTCTTGTTGATTTTCTGTTATTTGTTCATTTAAATCATCGATTATTTTATTTTTTTCCGTTAATCCCTCTTGTTTTTCTTCTATTTGTATTTGTAATCTTTTGATCTCTTCTTCCCTATTTACAATTATATCATCTTTAGCAATTGTCTTTTTTTGTAATTCTTCTAATTGATGATGTAGCTGATTTAGTTCTTTCTCTGACTTTTTTAATACCTGATTTGCTTCTTTAATTTGATCTGCTTTCTTATGGATTTCTTCATCTTTGATGATAATCTGATTTTTTGTATTATCAAAATCATCTAGTTGTCTTTCTAACTCCTCTTCTAATTGTTTTATTTTCTGATCTTTACTATTTTTTTCAAATTGAATTTGCCAGATTTTTTTTCTTGTATTTTCAAGCTCTTTATGTTTATTACTTAAATCGTTTTTTATTGTTTTTATTTCTTCGTCATTTTTTTGTAGTTCCATTTGTAAATTTACGATTTCTTGTTCTCTCTGCAATATTTGATTCTGATTAGATTCAAGCTCCATTTGCAGCTTCTCAATAAGATAATCTTTATCTTCTGTTTTCCTGTGAATTTTCGCCATCTCATTTTGAAGATTATAGTTTCTTTTTTCTAATGAATTAATTTGATATTTTTTACTTTCTATTCTTGCTTGTACGTCTCTCATGTTTTCTAAGTTGTTGTTTTCGACCTGTAAATCTGGATATGGCTGAGGGATGTGAACAGGCGATTGTGGTGTTTCTTTTTGAGGTGTATATTCATGTGTTGTTGATTTCTTAGTTGCCCCTTTAGATATTTTTTTTACAATCCCGATCTCCCCTGAAATTCTACCATTTTCAGTAAAAATTTTTGTTTCAATTTCAAAAACATAGTTTTTCCCATCTTTAGTTTCAACATCTAAATAATACTGCGGTGTTTTTTTCCCTATAAGTTTCGATATTTGCCGGTACATTGCTTGTTTTTTTGAGTCCGGCGTTAAGAATGGTGATTCTTGTAGTAGCGTCCCAAGCATCTCTCTTTTTGAATAGCCTATTTTTTTACAAAATGCATTGTTGACATCTATGATTTCTCCTTTGTTATTTGTAATAAATGTAGGTTTATCACTATTGATGTTGAATGAATCATTACCAATATCAATAGGTTTTTGTCTATCGCTCATTTTTCATCTAAATCTTTTTAATTAATTCTTGTTATCCCCACTTGTTTTTTAGGAGTGATCAATCCATTTATTTTTTTTATAACTCGTTTTTAGAGATTAATTTTTCAACAGCGATTTTAAGTTCGTTGTACTCTTCCTCAAGGTGATCATAACGTTCTTTTATGTCCATATATTTTTGTTTATATGGTGTTTCTATCTCCTCGGTTAAGATCAGGCTATTTCCGATTTTTTCAGGTTTTTTATAAACATCAGTATGACTGATTCCTGTTTGAGTTATTATATGCGCACCGAGTTTTCCAAACGATGTTTCATCTAACCTTTTAAGGATTTCTTTACATTTTTTGATGTTTACATCAAGGACGTTGACCTTCCTACGGTGTTTCATTACATCCTCTGAGAATTCTCTTCTATCAACGTCTTTTATAAGCCTTTTTTCAGTGAGGTCCATGAGACTGTCTTTAAGCGCTAATCTTTGTTTTTCCAGTACTTTCAATCTTTGTATTATCAGTTCTCTAAGTGAGACGGCTTCTTCTATGTAATGAGCCATTTGGTCATCATGTTTCACAAAGATATTATACAATTCCTCATTTGAGATGGTATCATCTGCTAATAATGTTGTAAGTTCAGGTGATACTCTTTCTTTGAATTCTAACTGTTCTAAGGTTTTTTGAGCCTTGGTATACCATCCCTGAACAAATATGAGTCCATCTTTACAATCATCGAATTGATCAACTGGGAAAGTAAGAGTTGATTTAGTTTTTTCGTCTTTTATTTTATATCCAACAAGTTGTTTATGTCCATCGTAAATCGTGTCGAATACGGTTCCAAGTTTTTCACCAGTGTCCTCAAGATATACTGGTTTTCCTTTCATATCGACAGGTAGGATTTTTTTCTTCTTCTTAGAGGTAGCCCATTTTTTTTCTCCGATTTTGTCCTCAACTGTTTTCTCTGTTTCTTCAATTAATTGTTCTGTAAAATCATCAGTAAATGTTTCAGGTGTTTCAATTTCTTTTGCACGATCAGTTGATATCTCTTCATCTATTTTTGGTTCAATAATCTCTTTTGTTTTTTCTTTTTTACTTTTTTCCTCTTTTTTAAGGTCTGGAGATTTAATATTTATTTCATCAGTTTGTTTATTTTTAATTGGTTTAAAACCAATCCTGGTTTTTTTCTTAATTTTTTTAGTTCTAATTTTATCCTTCTTTTCTACTTTATACACATTTCTATCATTAGGAGAATTTTTGGATGCAATTTTTATTTTATTAAAAAAAGGCATCCTCTATTTTTCCCTCCTGTGTCTATAGGTCACAACCACCCTCCAATGAAAGTAATGGGTCTTTCCGTTCTTTAAGATTTCGGATTCCACGGGCTAAAAGCCAGGAAACAAGCATTAATGGTAATAAAAATATTGCTAATATAAGCAGATAGATGCCTATTGCCCCAAATGAAAGAGCCATCATTTCAAGAATTGTCACCTGTTTTTCAATGATTATAATGTTGGAAATTATCATCATATGCACTATGGCTAGTATTAAAGTCATTAGTACTGTCACAATAATCTTATTTCTTAATTTACATGATATCATATAGGCGACAATCCCTGCTATTATCACAGAAAGTATCATAGCAGTGATTTGATCCTTAACTAAAAACACAACAGGTATAATTGTTAATGATGCAACTATTGATTTCCCATATATTGAAAGGAAATTCTCTTTTTTTACTCCCTTTGAGATATCTGTCCTGATCAAGAATCCAACGCTGTTGCCTAAACCTTTTACTATTCGTTTCTTAGCGTTTCTACTTCTTTCAATGAATTTATCCTTAAGTATTAATCTAGAAGGATGGTGCCATGATCTATCAACAATCAACACTGATATTTTTTCACTGAAAAATGATACTGCAAGGAGTATTAAAATAGTGATACCTGTTAGTATAATCCCTGAGAGTAAATCAAGGATAAAAACACTTATTTCAGGGCTCCATTCAAGAATCCATCCCATGAATTCATCAGGGAATAATAACCAAAATGGTGATGAATAAACAAAGATTTCACCGCCATACGTCCTACTTATAGTCCCTGCTGGTATGATGGCTTTCAACTGAGTAGTTTTTTCCTCTCCCTTTTCAAGAGAGAATATTTTCTTCGTGATAAAACTACTTATATTCCCCTTAGAAAATACAACACCCTTCACGGGCATGGTACTAGGATTAAGTAATTGCAAGTCCTTTGGATAAGTCTCACCGCCAGGTGGTGCTCGTCCAAAATTAAAACCACTATTTGGGCTTTTTGTTTCAACACCAACAGATGTTGTTATCACATCATATGCAAAAAGATGGATAAATGAGAAGAACACTATATATGCTATTAAAAACACGATGAATGTTTTTTTAAGATTCAAAGGTTTCCTGCCGAATACATTTATGCGTATTTTTTCTCTTATTGTTTTTGCTTTTTCAGGTATTAAGAATAGTAGAATCACAAGAATGACAATTGAGATTGTTAAAGGCGCGAAGACTCCCGCGTAGTTCAGTGTTCCTTTTGAGGATGTGGGTTGTGATATTACATCTAATCCTTCGTTGATCCATATTCCTACAATACCAATGAATGGTATTTTTAATGGATAATTATCTATTGATATAACTTTTCCCATTAGATTATCTTTTCTTATGTATTGTTCTGGTATGTGCGGTCCTGCTTGATCTGTCCATTCGTTAGCATCCCCTTTGGTTTCAAGACGTATCTCTCCTTTATTGTTTGTAGTTACGTTTGATACTCTGTGCACTAGTATTTTTTCATCTGGCCAGTGAACATAGCTTTTAAAAACTATTACGTCCCCGACTTCTACATCCTGTATTCTTGTTGGGGTCCAGGCGACTATGTCTCCTTCCCATAGTGTTGGTCTCATTGAATCTGATGTTACAAGGTCTATTGGGAAAGGTGTTCCAGCCCATATTGATAGAAAACGAGCTAACATTAACAAGAGTGCAGCTGTAAATATAATGTTACCTACAACTGTTTTTATCTTTAGCTTAATCGTTCATCCCATCCCAATTACAACCTTGTATATATTTTTGAATATATTATACTTGTGCTGAATAATTATAATTAAAAATTAAAGCACTCCATATCTAAATTTTAGGAGTAGGTTACTTTTATCTCAACGTTATGGCATCCTAAATCAAAATCTGGTGTTCCATCTGCTTCCACGTCGCAATCAAGGTTTTGTACGTCAGTCCAGGTCCAGGGTGAGGGTGCATTTGGATCACCTGTGATGTTATACCAGTCTGACCATCCTGGTGTGTCACTGCAATCTGACCATACATGGTTATCTCCGTCACTTGCACCTCCGAACACGGGTCTTAGTATAATGTCTGCAGGGTTTTTATCTGTTGAATAGTTGCCGTATACTCTTAGTTCTACGCTTACGATTGTGCCCAGATCTGTACCTGAGCAGTTGTCCCCATCTAATAATTGGACATCGGCATCATCTGTTGTATTCGCATGAGTACCGGTGTCTCCATCTACCATGTTACCAGGGTTAGTGGGCCATGCTTCACCTGCTGAATAGCTATTAAATGCGTAGAGTGCTAAGCCACTGGTTGTGAAGTTATATGTACGATTTGTCCATGTTGTCCCATCAAATACGCAGGCTTTCCAATAGTATTTTTTGTTATAGCTATTCATGTTAGAAGTTGTTTGACTGTATGTGCCATTTGGTACTGTGTTATTTGATTCTATATCTGTCCATGAGCCTGATGCATTTGTCCGGAATGTTACATTCATTAAATTACTGTTTACGTCATTAATTGTTATGTAAAGAGTTGGATTCAGACTTACACCAGTTGCTTCCTCGGCTGGGATGGGGTTACTCAGTGCGGGTGCAACATTCTGTATTTCTTGCACGCCAAATTCTACAAAGCTAGATGATGCATTCATTGTATTATGTGCCGTGTTAACCCAGCTTGTATTCCTTGCAGTGTTGGATATACGTAGTTCATCGAGATCTCCTTTGAAATATTCGCTTTCTAAGACTACATCTCTACCAATATTTAGCCATCCATCGCTGTCGATATTATGATTTGAGCCGGAAGTATTTTCTGCGGTACCATTGATATACAAAGTAGCTGTTCCGCTGTCTCTAACAACCGCAGCGTGGTACCATATCCCAGGTGTCATGGTAGTGTTTGAATCAAGATACATAACATCTGGCGAATCCTCAAAATATGCTCTTATTTTACCAGTACTTTGAACTTGTATCTCATAATTACCACTGTCCGTTGCTCGTTTACAAAGGATTTGATATGTATCAACTGGAAGGTCATCTACTTTAAACCAGACGCTGTAACTGAAATCACCAGTGTTAAAGTTTAAACTGTTGCTGTTGGTAAAATTAACACAATCATCATCACCTGCGAAGCTATCCGCACCATCCACCTTCCCGGTTACATCCTGGTTTACTCCCCCGCTCTCGTTTCCATCATTATCATTACTTGTGGAATCCAGATGAGGATTAGAGGTTTCCTCAAGATGATGGACTAGTTTGAAATTAGAATCCCAAACTCCTGTCGGGTTTGATCTATTTGCTGTGCAAAGTGTGTTGCTGTAGTACATATAAATAGAGGTGTTAACATTAGATGAAATACTATCGAGTTCTACCCATGCTACTAGTTCACCGGTGCCACTGTCATATTTCTCTATTTCATGATCAAGTTTTTCTGTATACGCTCCACTTTTCCAGTCAACTGATGAATTAGTAAACAGTATATCACCCCCGTTTGAGTTTGCATTATTTTTTAAATTAACATCCGTAGTACTAATCAGAATTGGGAAATTAGTCATATCATCATCAACAAGTGTTTTGTTAATCCAAATCTGTTTCCTGTAGCTCCATGTTGTTAAAGACCCGATTTGTGATCCAACTGTGGCAAAAGTAGTCGGAGTATTTGTGTTCATATATGTTGTGTTTATCCACGCAGTACTTCGTGCTGTGTTGGATATCCGTAACTCGTCTAATGTACCAGTGAGGTACTCTCCAAGCATTAGATGATTCTCATTTGTGTTAATAGCACCAGATTGATCCTCAGAGTTTTTCAATTCGCCATCTATGTATAGTCTCATTTTGCTTCCATCATAAGTAAGTACAACATAATGCATATCTAGGCTGATAGATGTTGATACACTGTTACTGTTAATGTACCCGTAAAGAGTAGTACCATATGGCCCTAGTTCTAGTGAGTAAGCGCTTTGTTCTTTGCTTATTATTTCTTTATTTGCTCCTATTGTTGTAAACCAGTATGTTTCATTTGTCCATCCGCTATGGTTATCTTGTACACATACCTTCCAGTAGTATTTTTGACTGTTTGATGAAAAGTTATTATCATTATCCATTGTGTATGTTCCATTTCCAACAGTCATATTGCTGCCTATGTAGTTTGAGCAACTGCTATCAGTTCCCCAGAACCATCTAATGTCCATGCTGAACCCGTTCTCATGATCTACATCGATGCTAAGCGTTGGATTAAGACTTGCATCTGTTGACTGATTTGCTGGATTTTCATTTGATAATTCTGGTAAATAATGAGTGGTGTTACTACCACTAGCGTTATCATCTGAGAACTGATGAAGAGTAGTACTATCGTATGTCCATTCTGAGTAACTCCAAAGCTGGAAATAATAGGTTGTTCCTGGCACTAAGCCTGTAATTTCACATAGAGATCCTGTTCCATTATAAACCTCGACTCCTTGTTCACGTGCCCAGCTTGTTTGCCCAGTGTCATTACGTTCAATATATGTGTTGTTCGCACCTGTTCCTTCCACCCATGTTAAAAACATGATTGTTGAATTGTTAGCATGAACAGATAACGATGTTGGCGCATTGGGTTTCGTTAAAAACCTTTGCACGCCACCGGATTCATCCCAGCCTACTGAGTTATTTGCTTTTGTGTCAACATAATAAATTGTTCCAGGGCTGAGAGTTGTATCACCCGCTGTGTCATTGTTAAACTCTGCATTATTATCTATCACTCCTTTTGATATGTTAAATATCGGGCTTCCAAAATCATTTGTATCATTCAATAGGAAGTAACAGGTTGTATTATCTGAACCATTGCTGGATAACCATCCCCAGAGTGTCGCATTCGTTTCCTCTATTCCAGTGGTGGCATTTGTTTGAACTGTTGGTAGGCTAAAAGTTGTCGCATCAGCAGTCTGAGGGTTATCCCCTCTTGGCGATGTAGTGTTCCCACTACTTGTCCATCCTCCATCTGTTGCGTAAGCCCAGGCTTTATAGTAATAATGAGTCCCATCTGTCAGGCTCACATGATTAAAGGGTGTGGTGACATTTCCATCTGCATCCACTGGTGTTCCATCTCCTACGTTCCATGGTGATGGCGGGGATCCTGAGGCGTATTCAATGTATGCTCCATCTCCTCCTACCCCATTTGTCCATGATAGATCTATTTGTGTACCGCTCACCGCTATTGCTGTAAAATCTGAAAGTGTTTGGGGTTTAGTTAGAAACATTTGAAGGTTCCCAAGTGTCCATCCCTGGCTGTTACTAGCCTGTGCTTTTACATAGTAAAGTGTTCCAGCAGTTAATGTTTCTTCTTCAGTCGTGTCATCTGAGAAATCCGTGTTGTTTGCTATAACTCCTTTTGTTATGTTTATTAATGGGTCTCCAAAATCATTGGTGTCATTTACAAGAAGATAACATGTTGTATCCGCGCTTCCATTGTTTTGTAACCATCCATGTACTGTTGCGTTGGTTTCCTCGACACCTGTTGTTTCATTGGTTTGAACTGTTGGTGCTGAATATTGTTGCCCGAGTGGGCCATAACCACTGAAGCTTGTAACATCATTAGCCCATACATAGTTACCCGCGGTGTTTACACCTGTGCTGGTTGCTGTTGTCCATGTGTTTGTACCCCAGTTGTATTCTTTCATAACAAGGGTGTTTTCATCGATGCTTCCAAGATCAGAGTTAAGATAGGTAACATTAATATCAACAGATGGAGAAGCCCCTATATCTGATAGGTTTACAAATTTAGTGATGTTATACCAATTGTTAGGATTAGGTGGATAAATCGGAGTTGGATGCAGTTGTATATTATTTCCATTTGTTAAATTAAACTTGGTGCCATTTAGGGTTACATCAACTGAGTTACCGCTTATTATTTTGAAATCTCCATCAAGTGTTAGTATATCACTCATTGTTAACGTGCTACTGCTTTTAATGTTAAACGTGGCACCTGAATCTACATCCATTTGTGCTAATGTGAGATCTGCTTCAAGATCGAATGTTCCTGCTTGTATTGTTGCATCATTGTCTAATGTTGCAGAAACCTTGTTTGTAACTGTGTGACCGCTTGTGTCAATTATAAGATCATATAGATTACCGGTTCCTGTGATGTCAATGTTTGTATCTGCTCCCGTGTTTATTTCCACGATTCCAGAATTATCTGTAAAAGTACCTTCTATATCAATTGCGTAATCATCATCTTCACTGTTAATATTGATAGTTCCACTTGTTGCATCGATGGTTCCTGAGGATTGATAAAGTGATCCGAAACCCCAATCTCCACTTGCACTGTTTCCGCCGAGTGTTCCACCATTTACTGTTACATTATCAGTTGTTTTTAACGTGTTTGAAGCGCTATCTGGTTGAAAAGTCCCAGAAGTGACAGTCAGGTCGTCACCAATCATGGTGTTTCCAACCCAGTCAATTGTTGAACCTGTTTTGATGATTAGGTCGTATACATCCCCAGTTGCTACTAGATCAGTCTTAGTGGCATCGGTGGTGTTGATTTGTATTGTTCCACTGTTGTTTGTGTATGTTCCTTCTAGGTCTATTGCGTAGTCATCTGATTCGCTTGTGATGTAGATGGTGCTGGTGGTTGCGTCTATGGTTCCGCTGGATTGGTATAGTGATCCTGTTATCCATATTCCACTGGCTGTGTTTCCTCCTAGTGTTCCTCCGGATATTGTTGTGTTGTCGGATACGTTTAGTATGTCTGTTGCTGTGTTGGGTTGGAATGTTCCTGCTGGGATTGTTAGGTCGTCGCCTATTTCGATGTTTCCATGCCAGTCTACTGTGGATCCTGCGTTGATGATAAGATCATAGACTGTCCCAGTGGATGGTGTTATGTCAGCCTCGGTGGCTGCTGTGGTGTTGATTTGTATTGTTCCACTGTTGTTTGTGTATGTTCCTTCTAGGTCTATTGCGTAGTCATCGTTTTCTTTTGTGATGTATATGGTTCCACTTGTTGCATCTATTGTTGTCCCTGAGACTTGGTATAGTGATCCTGTGATCCAGTTTCCATCTGCGCTGTTTCCTCCTAGTGTCCCGCTGCTGAGTGTTAGGTTGTCTGTTACATTTAGGATGTCTCCTGCAGCGTTGGGTTGGAGTGTTCCACTGTTGATGGTTAGGTCGTCTCCTATTTCTGAGTATCCATTCCAGTCTATTGTGGATCCTGTGTTTATTATGAGGTCGTATATTGTTCCACTGGTTGCGTATATGTCTGCTTCTGTTGCGGTGGTGGTGTTGATTTGTATTGTTCCACTGTTGTTTGTGTATGTTCCTTCTAGGTCTATTGCGTAGTCATCTGATTCGCTTGTGATGTAGATGGTGCTGGTGGTTGCGTCTATGGTTCCGCTGGATTGGTATAGTGATCCTGTTATCCATATTCCACTGGCTGTGTTTCCTCCTAGTGTTCCTCCGGATATTGTTGTGTTGTCTGTTACGTTTAGTATGTCTGTTGCTGTGTTGGGTTGGAATGTTCCTGCTGATATTGTGAGGTCGTCTCCTATTTCGATGTTTCCTTGCCAGTCTACTGTTGATCCTGCGTTGATGATAAGATCATAGACTGTCCCAGTGGATGGTGTTATGTCAGCCTCTGTGGCTGCTGTGGTGTTTATTTGTATTGTTCCAC
>Ga0272442_10006922_pt1 | contig 14766 bp, 13 predicted proteins | sample SSMForm2O_FD_200262 | JGI IMG/M metagenome (GOLD analysis project Ga0272442, IMG submission 200262) | Marine sediment archaeal communities from Little Sippewissett salt marsh, Falmouth, MA, United States - SSM-Form-2O | ecosystem: Environmental > Aquatic > Marine > Wetlands > Sediment ...
AATTCCGCTGTCCTGCCGTGGAAAGCGATAAACGGCCTGCCCAGCTCGTTGTTCCGGACCTCGATCCCTTTCCAGAACACTTCCCCTGTCCAGCCCGTGCCGAAAGCTTTCATCACCGCTTCCTTGGCTGCAAAGCGGGCTGCAAAATGAGGGTAAGGGTCGGCCTTGCTGCGGCAGTAGGCGATTTCACTCTCTGTGAAAACCCGGTTCTCGAAACGCCTGCCGGATTTGGCCTCCAGCGCTTTCTTTATCCTTTCGATCTCGATCAGGTCCACGCCCAGGCCCAGCACGACCGCCGGCTTGCCTTTGATAGAGTCCATATCCGGGCACCTCTTATTTATTCAAGCTCCTGGAACTGAGTTTCTTGATAATCATGCCGAACAGGTAATATATTTGTTTCCGGAGAATTTCTCTGCAAAAAAATTTCCAAAACGAAAAATCCGGCAGACGAGTTAAAACCCTGCCGGGTGTTTGTCCATTTGCAGGATCGATTCGACTTTCGGGCCCGCGCCATGATAGATGAAACCAGAGAGCTTTTCGGCATACCCGAACAGGACAGAAGCGGCAGCCGGGTCGCCCCGCTGGCGGACAGTATGCGGCCTGCGGTCCTGGGGGAGTTGGAAGGCCAGGAGCATATCCTGGGACCCGAAAGCGTGCTTCGCCGGATGATCGAGTCAGACCGGCTAAGCTCGATGATTTTCTGGGGCCCCCCGGGAAGCGGAAAGACCACTCTCGCCAGGATTATCGCCGCCCAGACCGGATCGAATTTCGTGCATTACAGCGCTGTGACCTGCGGGGTGAAAGAGATCAGAACAGCCGTGGAACAGGCGCGGGAGACTCTCAAGCTCTACCAGCGCCGCACGATAGTTTTCCTGGATGAGATCCACCGCTTCAACAAGGCCCAGCAGGACGCCCTCCTGCCGCACGTGGAAAGCGGCCTGATCATCCTGATCGGCGCCACCACAGAGAACCCATCGTTCGAGGTGAACAGCCCACTGCTGAGCCGGGTCAGGGTATTCGTGCTCAAGAGGCTCGAAAAAGAGCACCTGGCGCGGATAGTCGAGCGGGCGCTGACAGACAAAGAACGCGGCCTTGGGGGAAAATCAGTCGTGCTGGATAAGGACGCGGCGGAACTGCTGGTCGAGGCGGCGGACGGGGATGCCCGGGCGGCGTTGACCGCCCTGGAGCTTGCAGCACTGTACATGGAAGATAAGCCCGGCAAAAAGCTTTCCGGTAAAAAACCTTCCCGCAAAAAAACAATCACGCACCGGATCATGACCGAGGCGCTCCAGCAGCGGCTCCTTCAGTACGACCGCGCCGGAGAACAGCACTACGATATAATTTCCGCCTTTATCAAGTCCCTGCGCGGCAGCGACCCGGATGCGGCCCTTTACTACATGGCCCGCATGCTGGAGGCCGGCGAGGACCCGCTGTTCATCCTTCGCCGGATGATCATTTTCGCTTCCGAGGATGTGAGCAATGCAGACCCCCAGGCCCTTGTTGTGGCAACCGCGGCTTTCCATGCAGTGTCGGTAATCGGGCTGCCGGAGGGGGCGATAGTGATGAGCCAGGCTGCGACCTACCTGGCAACCGCTCCCAAAAGCAATGCCAGCTACATGGCCCTGAGAAAGGCACAGGAAGCGGCGCGCAAGCACATGAGCGAGCCCGTGCCCCTTCACCTGCGCAACGCCCCCACCAGTCTGATGAAAGCTCTCGGCTACGCCAAAGGCTACAAGTACGCCCACGACTACCCCTATCATTTCGCGCCCCAGCAATACCTTCCCGACGTGCTGAAGGGAGCGAAATTCTACGAGCCAACCAGTTTCGGTTTCGAAAAGGAGATCCGCAAGCGCCTGGAGTTCTGGCAGAAACTGACAGACGAGGCGCGCAGGAAAGAAAAGTGAGTTCCAACACAAATTTAGATAACTGATTGAATAATCAGGGGGCGCGGCCGGCCGCGCCCCTGTTTTAATCCGGACCGGAGCACCTGTTTTGACACTGTTAAGTTTCGTGGAGATAAGCAAAAGTTTTTCGGGCCATCTGATTTTCGGACCCGCCACCGGGATCATCCGCCGAGGAGAGCGGATCGGCGTGGTAGGGCCCAACGGCTCGGGCAAAACCACGTTCTGCCGCGTGCTCGCAGGGCTCGACCGGCCTGAAGCGGGTGAAATCCACCTGGGGAAAAATCTCAGGCTGAGCTACATGGAGCAGGAACCGGAGCTGGATTCCGAGCGTGGCGTGCTGGATGAGCTGACCGCAAGCTGCAGCGAGATCAGGCACCTGGAGAAAAAGATCGCGGAGTACGGCAAAAGACTCGATGCAGGCGAAAAACTTCACGGCAGGGAGCTTGAGCGCTACGGTGCTATGATGGACCGTTTCGAGCGCCTGGGCGGCTACAGCCTGACCAGCCGCGCAGAAAAGATCCTCACCGGCCTGGGCCTGGGGCCGGAAACGTTCAACCAGCCGGTAAACTCGCTGAGCGGCGGCCAGAAAAGCCGCCTGGCACTGGCTATGGCCCTGATCGGCGAACCGGATATCATGTTCCTGGACGAGCCGACCAACCACCTGGACCTGAGAGCAATCGAGTTCCTTGAAAATTTCCTTCTCGAAACCACCTCGAGCGTGGTTGTCATCTCCCACGACCGCGCCCTGCTGGACAAGGTCACCGGCCGCACTGTGGAGCTACTCGACAGCCACGTTACGATCCGCCCCGGCAACTACAGCGCGTTCAGCCGGTGGGCGCATGAGGAGGCCGGGCGGCTGGAGCGCGAGCGGAAAAACTACGAGCGCAAGGTGGAGAAGATCGAGGAATTCATCCGCCGCAATATCTACGGCCAGAAAACGAAACAGGCCCAGAGCAGGAGGAAAATGCTCGCCCGGCTCAAGCCCCCGCCCACCAGCCGCCGCGCCCTTAACGCGCCGAACTGGGAGATCGATATCTCACGCAACTCCGCCTCTGTGGTTATCGAGGCCTCCGGACTCTACATGGGCTGGCCGGGCCGGGAAACCCTGTTCGAAAACCTCGATCTCACCCTGATGCGCGGTGAGACCCTGGCCATTATCGGGGACAACGGCACCGGGAAATCCACGCTGCTGGAAATCCTGGCCGGAAACCTGCTTCCGAACAAAGGCCTGATCGACCGGGGCCGGGATGTCAATCCCGCCTGTCTGCCCCAGCGTGTCAGCCGCCCGGCGGAGCGCCGCAGTGTGCTGGATTTCATGTCCGCCCGGGCGCCGGAGCTCACTGTGGGAGAGCTGCGAAACCTCCTGGCGCGCTTTCTATTCACTGGCGAGCAGGTGGAGCAGAGCGTGGATTCGCTGAGCGAGGGAGAGTTCAGACGGCTGCTGCTTGCCGGACTGATCCATTCAAAAGCCAACCTGCTGCTGCTGGATGAGCCGACCAACCATCTGGATATCTACAGCCGCGAGGCTCTCCAGAACACCCTGGATGAGTATTCCGGCACAGTGGTGCTGATCACCCATGACCGGGAGCTTTTATCTGTCCTTGCCACGCGGATTCTGGAATTTTCAAGCACCGGCCGCGCCGCCGCCTCAACGGACAAAGTTGTTGAATATGACGGTGATTATTCTTATTATAAACAGCAGCGGGCAGAGCGGGAGCGGGCGCTGATCAAGCCCGAATGCAGCGAGCCTGCCAGGCCCTCCCGGGCGAAAAAGAAAGATTCGGGTCCCCGGCAGCTTTCCAAGAACGAAATCCGGAGGCTGAAAGAGCGCAAAGCGTATCTTGAGAGCGAGATAGCCGGGCTGGAAGACCGCAGGCAAGCTCTCCAGCTCGATCTCGCCGACCCCGGAACCTACAAGCAGCAGGGCAGGGCGGCTGAACTGGCCAAAACCCTTGAAACAGTCAAGGGTGAGATAGAAGAAGCTTACAGGGAGTGGGAACAGCTACTTGAATATGATTGAAGTTAAAGAGGCTGCGCAGCGCGCAGTCCTTTTCGGCACGGACAGGCCGGAAAACCGGTACTGGGGCGATCAACCTCTCGAAGAACTGGGACGCCTCGCCCAAACCGCGGGTGCGGTGGTCACCGGGCGGATTATTCAGCGCCTCCGGAAGATCGATCCGAAAACATATATCGGCAGCGGCAAGGCCGAGGAGATAAAAACAGCGCTGGAGGCCGAGGGCGCGGACCTGGCCATCTTTGACGATGAGCTTTCGCCGACCCAGGCGAGAAACCTGGAAGAGCTTTTCGACGTCCAGGTGCTTGACCGCTCGGAGCTGATCCTGGATATATTCGCCGCTCATGCCCGCACCACTGAGTCCAAGCTCCAGGTGGAGCTGGCCCAGCTCGAGTACCTCCTGCCCCGTCTGAGAAACATGTGGGTCCACCTTTCCCGCATTCGAGGAGGTATCGGGCTCAGAGGGCCGGGCGAGACCCAGCTTGAGACCGACCGCAGGATAATCCAGAAAAGAATCACCAGCCTCAAGCGGAAACTTCAAAAGATCGCCACGCAGCACACTCTCAGGATGAGCAGCCGCAGCGGGATTTTCAGCTTCGCCCTGGTCGGATATACCAATGCAGGGAAAAGCTCCCTGCTCTCGGCCCTGACAGGCAAGGCCCTCACTGTGCGGGACCAGCTTTTTTCCACTCTCGACACAGCCACCCGCAAACTGGTCCTGGACGACAGCGCGCAGGAAATTCTGCTCACAGACACTGTGGGCTTTATCAGCCGCCTGCCCCACCACCTGGTAGCCTCGTTCAAGGCCACGCTGGAGGAGGTGAGCCAGGCGGACTATCTCCTGGTTGTGGTGGACATCTCCAATCCGCATTTCAGCGAACGGATCCGGGTTGTGGAAAAGGTGCTGGAAGAGATCGGCGCTGGAGATGTGGAGCGCACTTTCGTGTTCAACAAAACAGACCTCGCAGCCGAGCGCCAGATCATTTTCAACACGGCCGAGAGCTATCCCGGCTCGGTATTCAGCTCGGCGGTCACCGGCGAGAGCGGCCTGCGCCATTTGAGAGACCATTTAAACAGGATTCAGCAGGCTCAGGAGGCCGAATTCTCGATCGACCTGCAGCCCCAGGAGGGAGACCTTCTGGCCGCTTTTCACCGGATGGGCCGTGTGCTCGACAGCAGACTTCAGAACGGGGTGCTGCAGCTTCGCGTGCGGATGCGAAAATCCCTGGCGCAGAGGCTGCTGAAAGACACGCCGTATGCAGGAAAAATAACATTCTCCGGAGGTAACCTTGATCAGGCTCGGAATTAACGTGGACCATGTGGCCACTGTACGCCAGGCACGCCGCACAGTGGAACCTGACCCGGTGGCAGCCGCAGTGCTTGCCGAACTGGGCGGCGCTGACGGTATCACTATTCATCTGCGCGAAGACCGCCGGCACATTCAGGACCGCGATCTCGAGGTGCTCAGAAAAACCGTGCAGACCCGTCTCAACCTGGAGATGGCGCTCAACGAGGAAATTGTAGCGATTGCCCTTCAGGTGCTCCCTGACCAGGCGACCCTGGTGCCGGAAAAACGCGAGGAAGTCACCACAGAGGGAGGGCTCGATGTCCGGGCTAACAGGGACAGCCTTGAGGCAGTGGTCAAAAGGTTGAAAGATGCCGGGATCAAGGTGAGCCTTTTTGTCGATCCGGCTGAAGAGATCATGCTTATCTCGAAAGAGGCGGGTGCAGATGCAGTGGAGTTGCACACCGGCTCCTACGCCAACGCCCGCGGTGAAAAGGAAGTGGAAAAGGAGCTTGCCAAGCTGAAAGAGGCTGCCCGGGTGGCAGAGAAAGCGGGCCTGGCTGTTCTGGCCGGGCACGGGCTTAATTATCTCAACACTGCCGTGATAAAAACGATCCCTCAGGTCGAGGAGGTCAATATCGGGCACAGCATTGTTAGCCGTGCCGTGCTTGTGGGCATGGAAAGAGCAGTCCGTGAAATGAAAGACCTTTTATCAGAGAAGGTTTAACCGCGGTGCAGGGGTAAAATGGGTCAATTCGATTCAGCGATCAGCTATCTGGAAAAAGAGATAGATAAACGCTACAGCGGCAAGCCCCTTGCACGTCATATCCGCTCCGTGGCCGGGTTTGCGCAAAGAATCGCCGCCTCTGTGAACGAATCGGGCCCGCTGGCGGAAAAAGCCTGTGTCGCCGGCCTGGCCCACGACCTTTACAAGGGTTTCCCTAAAAAAGAGTTGCGCGAGTTCGTGATCGGCGAATCCGTGCCTGTCGACGATGACACTCTGAGAATCGGCGGCGGCCTTCTTCACGCTCCGGCAGCCGCTCATTACATCCGGACCCGCCTGGGGATAGCCGACGTCGAGATTCTCTCGGCTGTCTATTACCACACCACCGGGCGTGCGAATCCCACCGTGCTCGACAAAATACTTTTCTGCGCGGATTATCTCGACCCCTGGCGTGAAATACGAGCCAGCGAGCCTGACGTGAAGGCTCTGAGCAAACGGGTATTTGTTTCTCTGGACGAGGTTTACCGCACGGTTCTGTTTAGAAAGCTCACCTACACGCTGTCCAGGGGCCGGCCCCTGCATCCCGGCGGTGTGGCTGCCTGGAACCAGGTTTGCGGCAATTAGAATACAGCGTTGTTCGGCTCTGTAAAAAATCAGCCCGGATCATGCGAACATCCTTTGACAAGACCGGGGTTTGAATTATATCTTAGACAATCCGTTTCGCTCTGCCGTTTTCCTGTGAACGCGGTCTGCCGGAAATGAGAGACACATGAGAGACGAAAAATCATCCGCGGGAAAAATTTCAAGTGCAGCAGCAAGCTTCGGGTTGGTGCTTTTTTCGCTGATAGTCCTGCTGGCGAACAGCGCGGACCTGTCAGGCTCGGATACTACGGATACCATAAAGCTTCCCGCACCCGGATACGAAAGCGGACTTTCCATAGAAAAGGCCCTGCTGCAGAGAAGATCAATCAGGGATTACAAGGACCAGCCGCTGGAAATCTCCGAAGTTTCCCAGCTTCTGTGGGCCGCCCAGGGAATAACCGACCAGCGGGGCCTGAGGACTGTTCCCTCGGCAGGTGCGCTCTATCCGCTCGAGGTTTTTCTCGTTGCCGGTAATGTCCGCGGACTGCCTGCCGGTGCATACAGGTACAAGCCGGCCGGTCATGCACTGGTCAAAGTAGCCGAAGGAGACAGGCGGGCGGAGCTGTGCGAAGCCGCCGGAGGGCAGAAGAGCGTTAAAAAAAGTGCCGCGGTTGTGGTATTCACCGCAATCTACGAAAGAAGCACCGGAAAGTATGGCGACAGAGGGATAAGATACTCACATATCGAGGTCGGCTGTGCAGCGCAAAACGTATATCTGCAGGCCGTCTCCCTGGATATCGGAACGGTTTTCGTGGGAGCCTTTGACGACAGCAGGGTGAGACAATTGCTCAACCTGGACGATAACGAGCACCCTCAGTGCATCATGCCGGTTGGAAAGAAATAAAAAGCGGCTCGACAGTAAAAGACCGAAATATCAGATTCTTCATGGTGAGTGCAGATTTGATTGTCCTTTTTAATGCGGGATCAGGCTTTCATGGCGGATCAACCTTCAAACAGACAGCGCCGCAAGCATCTTAAGAACCTGCGAAAAATCCAGAAAATCAAGCGATCGCAGACCACTCATTCCCGGTCTTCTGCGGCTGCGTCATCGAAAAACAATCCGCTGGTGGTTCTTGGCCTGTTGGCGAGCTCGGCAGTGCTGCTGCTTTTTCTCGGTTCGGTGTTCTTTCATTATAAAGGCGGCCTGCCGGTATCCCCGGACGAACTCAACTCGGGAAAAGTCCCGGCAGTGGAACCGGCTTCAGTGGAGGTGCGCGTGCTTAACGGCTGCGGAATTCCCGGGGCGAGCCGAAAGATGGCCCAGCACCTCAGGGACCTGCATTTTGATGTTGTGGCCATGGACAATGCCGAGCATTTCAACTATGCGAACACAGTGGTGATCGACCATACGAACAGAGCCGAGGTGGGACGCGCAGTGGCCGAGGCTTTAGGCTGCAGCCGTCTCAGCAGGCAGTCGGATAACCTGGCCCTGACCGATGTCACCGTGATACTGGGCAAGGATTGGGAAAAATTCCCCGCCGTCAGCCCCCAAAAGGGCGAGCAGAATGGCCTTACCGGTGCTCTGAAAGAGAAACTGGCAGGAATCAGGAAATCTCTTGGCTTTTGATGATACTGTAAATGAACTACCCTACGGCAGAGCCACGAGGTATCATAAGGCTGAATTTGTTTTATCTTTGACTAACTCTACCCGCGGGCGAACACATGGGTTCGCCCCTACGACAAACCGCAGGAACATTACTCCGAAGCAGAGCTTCGAGAAATTCTTTTCAATTAAAGCGCAAAATGCATGCAAAATCAGCATAATAACCGTTCGAGGAGATAATTCATGAGAGCCAAGCCGATAGTCGTGGTTGGAAGCTCGAACATGGACCTGGTAATCAAGACGAGCCGGATTCCCAAGCCGGGCGAGACAATCCTTGGTGGAGAGTTCGCCATGATCGCCGGAGGCAAAGGGGCCAACCAGGCGGTGGCAGCGGCCCGGCTGGGAGCCGAGACCTATTTCGTGGCCCGCGTGGGGCGCGATGCTTTCGGGGACCAGATGCTGGAGAATTTCGGCCGGGAGGGAATCCATACGGATTATCTGGTCCGGGATGCAGAGCGCTCCTCGGGGGTGGCGATTATCGTTGTGGACGAGGCAGGCGAGAACAGCATTGTGGTGGCTGCCGGGTCAAACGGCGCTCTCTCCCCTGCTGATGTGGACTCTGCGGAGGAGGCAATCGCCGCAGCAGACTCGGTCCTGCTTCAACTGGAAATCCCGCTGGAGACCGTTTCCCGCGCGGTGGAGCTCGCAGCCAGGCACCAGACGCGCGTTATCCTCGACCCTGCGCCTGCGCAGCCCCTTGACAAAAGCCTGCTCGGGCAAATTGACCTGATCACCCCGAACGAAACCGAGGCTGAAATCCTCACCGGTATCGGCGGCAGCGATGAACGGGCCGCAAGAGCGCAGGCTGCCGCGCTCAGGGACAAGGGACCGAAAATGGTGCTGGTGACCAGGGGCAACAGCGGCAGCCTTCTGGATGACGGCAACCAGGTGCGGGTATTCAAGACCGTGGAGATCGATTCTGTGGACAGCACTGCTGCCGGGGATTGTTTCAACGGGGCTCTGGCTGCCAGGCTGGCCGCCGGAGGAAGTCTGGAGGAAGCTATCGAGTTTGCCTCGCGGGCGGCGGCCCTTTCCACTACCCGGCTCGGCGCTCAGGACAGCCTGCCCTGCCTGGCTGATCTGTAACGTATCAGACATTCTGCATGAAATACACAGGCGCTCACCCGCGGCGTTTCTGGCGGCGATGGTAGCGCCTTTTTTTTATCTCTTTCAAGCCCGGGGCGCTTTCGTCCTGCCTCTGAGCCTGGGATTCACTGCCTTCGACTGCATCCCCGGCCGGCTCTTCTTCCCCCGGGCCGCTCTCCCCTGTCTCCCCGAAAGCTCGCAGCCAGTACTCCACCTCTGCCCGGCTTACCTTGCCGGGCTTTTCTCTTCCCGCTTGCTCGATTTTCCTGGCCGGGCCGGTTTTCGAACCGGCTGCGCTTTTTCTCCCGGCCTTCCGGGCCAGGGCCGCGCTCCAGAATTCATTCGAGGAGAGGACCTCTATCCGGCGCTCTCCTGCAAGCTGGGAGCCGACTCCCGCCCTGTCCGAGCTTATCACCCTTACGCTGTCACCCTCCCCGGCATATCTCAGGGCCAGCTCCACCACGAGGTCGTCTGCGCAGGGTGCGAAACGAACGCCCACTCCGGGGTAGTTTCCCCTGCCTGTGGCTTTGCCCTGCACTGTTGAGCTGTCGTAAACCACCACAGCCCGCACGCCTTTCCGGCCTGTCACGTAAGAGGACAGGGTCCGCTCCAACTCGTGCCGGGCTGACTCGCAATCTTCCTTCTCGGCCAATTCTATGAGTTCTGCAACCCGATGGATCAGGTTATATCCGTCTGCAACAATAGTATTCATTCGATGGCTCTTTGAACTCTGACAGAGAGTTACAGGGGCATCTGTGCCAGGATCGCATGCCCGATCCGGGCCAGGTTCAGTTTCTCTTCCTGGAAACTCCAGCCGCGGTTACCTTCCCGCTGGTTAAGACCCATCACGAGTATCATGTCCTGCTCGGGAAGGATAGCGCAGATCGTGTGCGCCATCCCAGAGAAAACCACGGCGTCAGCCTGGGGAAAGAGCCAGAAAAGAAGGCCGTAGTCCGGGTCGGGTTCACGGCCCGGGGGCTGTGTCTGCCAGGCCCGGGCAATGTAATTCGGGTTGAAAAGCTGCCTTTCACCCGCCTTGCCGCCGTCCAGCCAGGCCTGTGCGTAGCGGGCGATATCCGGCAGGCTTCCATAAAGTCCCGAGCCCGGGTAGGGCTTGCCCGCGAATTCATCGGAATAGGCAATGTATGAAGAGTCCACCCCCACGCAGGTATGCACCACATTCTCCACGCTTTCTCCACGGCGAACATAACCCACGCTGCTGATCCCCAGAGGTTCTACGACACGCTCGGCCAGGAGCTGCTCATAGGTCCTGCCGCTGGCCAGCTCCATCACATAGCCCAGCAGCCGCATGGCAAGCTCGGTATAAAGGAAACTTTCGCCGGGCTTGAATTTCAGGACCACATCGTTAAACGGCGGCTCTTCGCCCCAGGTGCGCGGGGGAGTGCTGTCGTCCGGCAGGCCGGAGCTGTGGCTTGCCAGGTGCCGCACTGTTACGAGCTGGCGCGGGTATTTCCCGCCCGGGCCGGTTCCTTTGAAATAATCGAGATACTTGGCCACCGGATCATCCAGGGAAAGGGTGCCGTCACTAACCAGCGAAGCCAGCACGGCAGCGCCGAATCCCTTGGATACGGAAAAAAACGGGAAACGCGACTGGGCTGTAACCGCAACTGCGTCAGGCCCCCTGTGCGTGCCGCCGAAATACTCCTCGTAAATTATTTTTCCGTCTTGGGTGACCACCGCTCCGCCGGCGCTACAGTTATAGGAGAGTTTCATCCTGCTCTGCACGTGCAGGGCGAGCATCTCGAAGACCCCGCGGTCAGCAGCCTGTTGGATTTCCGGCTGCCGGGGTGAGCAGCAAACAAGGAAAATGAACGGGGCGAGAAAGAGCATCGGCTTTTTCATCCTGACTCCTGTGTTCCGGGCTGATTGGGAAAAATTATCTGAAAAAAACCTTATTTCAAACCGGAAGATAACCCTGAGTGGGTATCGAGACAAAAGTAAAAAGACCGGCAGATGGTTTACCGGATGCGGATAAAACTCTCAGTTGTGGGGCATTGCCGGGAGGGTTTTCAGTGGTTTCCCTGCACTACGAACAAGACTTCCTCGGCGAAAAGGTTGTCATCTTCACGCAGGGGGCGCACTTCCCCCTCGCTGAGCACATGGCTGTCGATAATCTCCACCCTGGCTTCCCGTGCCCAGGCCATGAAATCCTCCAGTGAGCAAAGGTGGATATTGGGCGTCTGGTACCAGGGATACGGGAGGGACTCGATAACCGGCATCTTACCGCCCAGGCCCAGTTCCAGACGGACTCGCCAGTAGCCGAAATTAGGGAAACTGATAATTCCCCGCTTGCCCACGCGGATCATCTCGGAGAGAACTTTAACCGGCTCGTGCACGGTCTGCAGGGTTTCCTCGAGGATTACGAAATCGAAAGAATTGTCAGGCCAGCCGGGAAGCCCCTGATCCAGGTCCGCCTGGAACACGGAAACGCCGCGCCCCACGCACTCGTAGACCTTTTCCGGGTCGATCTCGATCCCCTGGCCCCGGACGCCTTTCAGGCGAATCAGCCGTTCGAGAAGCTCGCCGCTGCCGCACCCCAGGTCGAGCACTCTCGCACCCGGCGTGATAATCTCCTTGATAACTTCATGGTCCCAGCGGCGCCCTGCCTTGCGCCCCTTCTTTTTGCCCCCGGGTTTCTCTGAAAGAAATTTCTCGATCAGGCTGACAAGGCGGTCTGCGGAAAGGTGCTCGATAGGCTGGGAGTAGCGGCTGGCCCAGAGCTTGAGTATTTCTGTCAGGCGGTCGGGCCCGGCGCTTTTCGCATTTTTGTCTTTTTCGCTCATTTACTGCGCCCCCGGGCCAGAAAATTGCGGATCAGGTCTCCCAGCGCCTCGGTTTCCACCAGGAAAGCATCGTGTCCGTAGTCGCTCGGGACCATCACGTATGTCACCGGCTTGCCGTTGCGGCAGACTGCCAGAGCGAGCTCCTCGCATTCCTTTGGCGGATAGAGCCAGTCCGAGCTAAAGGAGACCACCATGGTCCGGGACTTGACCCTGCTGCAGGCAACTGCCAGGTCGCCGTTGCCCCAGCTTCGGGCTGCGTCGTAATAATCCATCGCCCTGGTAATATAAAGGTAGGCGTTGGCGTCGAAACGCTCCACAAAAGACTTGCCCTGATAGGAGAGGTAGCTCTCCACTTCGAACTCGATACCGAAACTGAACTCGGGAGCGCTTTTGCCCTGAAGGCGCCGGCCGAACTTGCGATACATCGCCTCGTCACTGAGATAAGTGATATGTCCGAGCATCCGGGCTGCGGCAAGCCCCTCCGCCGGGGCGGGCAGGCCGTAATAGTCTCCGTTGTTGAAATTCGGATCGGAGAGGATCGCATGCCGCGCTACAGCGTTGAAAGCCAGCCCCTGAGGGCTCAGGCGCGCACTGGAGGCCAGCACTATCGTATTCTCGACCCTGTCCGGAAAAGCCAGAGCCCACTCCAGGGCCTGCTGGCCCCCGAGCGAGCCCCCGATTACAGCGTAGAGGCGCTCGATTCCAAGATGGTCAAGCAACAGGGCCTGAAGACGAACCCAGTCGCCCACCGTGACCAGCGGAAAGCCCAGGCCGTAGCACCGCCCTGTCCGCGGGTCAATATCCATCGGGCCGGTGGTGCCGTAGCAGCTACCGAGCACGTTCGAGCAGATCACAAAATGTTTTTCCGTGTCCAGCGGCTGACCCGGCCCGATCATATCGTCCCACCAACCCGGTTTCCTTTCACGCCACTTGCGCCCTCTCTTGCCGGCTTCCGCATCCCAGCCCGCAACATGCGCATCCCCCGAAAGAGCGTGCATGATGAAGATCGCGTTATCCCTGGCCGCGTTCAGTTTTCCGTATGTTTCGTACTCCACATCCACCGGGGCGACACTTCCCCCGGCCTCGAGATAAAAAGGACTGGTCTCGTCAACCAGGCGCACGCGCTCGGAGTGGGTCCAGCCCACGCTCGCCTTGTGCTCCGGGCCCTTGACCGTTTTTTTCTTCCTCGCTTCAGCTTTTTTTTCGACCTTTGCCGGAGGCCTGCCCATTTTCACCTACTCCTGACTTTTTTTCAACCCCTGTTCGAGATCGGCGATAATATCATTCACGTCCTCGATTCCTATCGATAGCCTGACAAAATCCTCGGTGACACCGGTGGACAACCGCTCCTGTGGGGTGAGCTGCTGGTGGGTGGTGCTGGCCGGATGGATGATCAGGCTCTTGGCATCACCAATATTCGCCAGGTGGCTGAAAAGCTTGACAGAATCGATCAGCCTGGCTCCGGCCTGCTTGCCGCCCTTGATACCGAAACCGATTATTGCGCCGAAACCGTTTTTCAAAAACTTCACGGCCCGGTCATGGTCGGGATGGCTCTCCAGCCCGGGATAATTGACCCAGCTCACAGCGGGATGCCCCTCGAGGAAACGGGCCACGGCAATTGCGTTCTCGCTGTGCTTCTTTACTCTCAGCGGCATGGTCTCCAGCCCTTGAATGAACTGGAACGCGTTAAACGGGCTGATCGCCGGGCCGAGGTCCCGCAGCAGTTGGACCCGGGCCTTGAGAATGTATGCAATACCCGGAACGACCGCCTTATCATGGTTGCCAAATGCCTGCCAGTAGCTCACGCCGTGATAGGACGGATCAGGCTCCACCAGTTCGGGGAACTTGCCGTTGTCCCAGTTGAAATTGCCGCTTTCGACAATCGCCCCGCCGATCGATGTGCCGTGGCCGCCGATAAACTTGGTCAGTGAGTACATCACTATATCAACACCCAGCTCGAAAGGTTTCAGCAGCGGAGGCGGGCTCACCGTGTTGTCTATGACAAAAGGTATCCCGTGGCTGTGGGCCACTTCCGCAATGCCCGGGTAGTCGTCCACGTTATTTTTCGGGTTCCCGATAGACTCGGTATAAAGCAGCCTGGTGTTTTCATCTATCGCTGACTCGAAATTGGCCGGGTCGGAAGAGTCGACAAAGCGCACCTCGATACCCATTTTCGGGAACGTGTAGTGGAACAGATTGTAAGTTCCGCCGTAAAGGAAGCTGGTAGAGACTATGTTCTGCCCCATCCCGGCGATATTCAAAACCGCCAGGGTCGCCGCAGCCTGGCCGGAAGCCACCGCCAACGCAGCGGTGCCCCCGTCAATCTCCGCCAGGCGCTTCTCCAGCACATCCTGGGTCGGGTTCATGATCCGCGTATAGATATTGCCGAACTCTTTCAGGGCGAAAAGGTTGGCCGCATGCTCGCTGGACTTGAAAACATAGCTGGTGGTCTGGTAAATCGGAACCGCGCACGCTCCGGTCACCGGGTCCGGCTCCTGGCCGGCATGCAGGGCTATCGTCTCCAGCCCTCTCACTTTATCGTTACTCATCGGATATTTCTCCTCTCAATTTACGATTTGAACTGAAATCCGGCTGCCAATGTCAAAGACCCTCCATCCCTTTGCGGATATTGTCTCTCCGCCTGTCGAACGAGTCTCCCGCCTGTGCTCAAACTAATAGAACAAAATCAATTTTTTTGCAAGCA
>Ga0272442_10006923_pt1 | contig 14765 bp, 14 predicted proteins | sample SSMForm2O_FD_200262 | JGI IMG/M metagenome (GOLD analysis project Ga0272442, IMG submission 200262) | Marine sediment archaeal communities from Little Sippewissett salt marsh, Falmouth, MA, United States - SSM-Form-2O | ecosystem: Environmental > Aquatic > Marine > Wetlands > Sediment ...
TTTCACCAACACTTCGCCTCCTAAGCTCATCGGCCACGTTGCACAAGGCATGGAACTCGCAGTCGATGGCATCCATCAGCTCAAGCGCCTGTTTCTTGTTGAGCTCTTTGCCCTCGAGAGACTCATTTAAAATATCTTCAATAACTGGATCCAGTTCAATCATAATTCTCCTCCCTTCTCACAAATCCATCATCGCTTACCAATCCTATTGCTTTTTTGTATACAATTTCACTTAAAAATTCTTTGCTGATGAACTTAGGGTATACCGGGAGCCTTTCCACTAGTCCTAATTTTTCTATCATCTTCACGGGCCAGGGGCTCTCGGGATTGACGTGGTCAGGGGTGATCGGTGAGACCCCTCCCAGGTCGTCCACTCCAAGCCCCATCAATTCCATGAGATTTTTCCTGTTGAGGTTCGGCGGCAGCTGGATGGAGATGTCCGGGAACATCATCCTTGCCAAGGATATGACCGACATTATTTTCTCCAGGCTTGGAGGTTGGAAGCCTTCCATTGGCGAGTTATTCTTTGGAACAAAGTTCTGTATGATTATCTCTTGGATATTTCCGTGCCTGTCTGCCATTTTTCTAATATCCAGGAGGGACTGATATATCTCAAGATCCGTTTCCCCTATCCCTATAAGGACGCCGGTGGTGAAAGGTATCTTCATCTTTCCGGCATTCCTCATCATTTCCAATCTGAGCCTTGGCTCCTTGCCCGGGCTGTTCTTGTGCGCCTCTTTTTCCATAAGCCTTTCAGATGAGCTTTCAAGCATCAGCCCCATCGATGCATTGGCCTCCCTGAGCAACCTGAGCTCCGATCTCCTTAACAGGCCCGCATTTGTGTGTACAAGAAGGTCGGAGGTCTCCATTATCTCCATCGATATGTCATATATGTATTCTGCCATTGACCCATAGCCATAAGAGTCCAGCTCTTCGCAGGCCACGGAGTAGGTCTCCGCCCGTTCACCGAATGTGAACAGCGCCTCATGGCACTTGTTGCGCTGGCCTGATCTCACCAAGGAAAGTATCTCCTCTTTGCCCATTATGTTGTGAGGCCCCTTTGGTTCTTTCCTGAATGTACAGTAACCGCATTTGTTCCTGCACAGACGAGTGAGCGGTAGGAAGATGTTCTTTGAGTATGTGACAAGATCAGAATAGTCATTCTTTATCCCCATCAATGTGTCATTTGACACCTTTTGCTCTCCTTGAAGAATTGAAAGGGCAGCATCCTTGGAAATAATGGCGTTCATGATCACGTCGCTATTGATGTTATTTGAAGATAAATTTAATGTTTTTCCATTAATATTTAAAAGAAAGTTTTTTATTCTTTTCATTGAACTAATAGCTAATGGATCAATGGGTTATCATCTTTATAGTGTTGTCCGTAGTTGTTTTCTTGGTAAGTTTCTTTATACCCCAAATGGCCACAAGGGGTGGAAAGAAGAGCGCCAGGAAGAAAACAGTAGCCATCCCTAGAACGGAGATCCCCTTTGATGAGTTCAAGGAGGAAGAGATCGTCAAACATGATGACATCTGGGAGTTGGATTCAGGCAGCGCAATGTCTGTTGAGGACGATCTGTCGATAAAGGGCCTCAGGATAGCCTGGAAACAGTTCAACAGCGAGATGGATGCGCTCTTGAGGGACATAGGGGCATCTGGTAGCTTGATGCCGTACCATGAAAACAAGTATAATGAGCTTCGAACCTTCTATTATTCTACGCTTGAGATGCACACAAATGTGCTCTCAGAACAAGACCAAACGACTATTAAGGAAAAACTTGCAAAGGCAAAGCAATTAATAGAAAGATATTAGATTATAACCCTTAATAATGCTTTTAATGTATTATTTTGTTCAATAACAAAATTTAACCCATTATTATTTACGAAAGATATAAAAAGGTATAATCGACAAACTAATAATATAAAAAGGAGGATTATCTATGCGTAAACTTTCAAATATATTTGGCGATGCTGAGGACGAGACTAAAGAAAAAGAGGAAAGAGCCCGCAGTGAGGCGCCAGTTTCACAGTCTAGGCCCATGGAAGAGCCTTTGGACCTCGTAGATGAGCCACTGAACGCTGGCCTCAAGGATGTGGCCCAGGTCAAGTACGAGGAAGATATATTGGGAAATGAGAAGTTTTTTGATTATGGAGTGACATATGTAAAGACCATCAAGCTCAGAAGCTTGGCAGATGTTCAGAAGGTCTCCCATGAGCTTAACGAGGGAAATATCGTTATTGCAAATATAGCGTTGCTCAATGAAAGGGACCCTATGGAGCTAAAGCGCACAGTTGATCAGATAAAGGGCATATGCAGGGGAATTGGCGGAGATGTTGCCGGGATTGGCGACACCATGCATGTGATCATCACACCCGCAAATATAAAGATCTGGCGCAGCAAGGTCTAGATCTCTTTTACATCACAATTCCCTGTTGGCAAGGCTTGGATTATCTCATCCATGTCTTCCCAATCCATCAATCCCTTGATTTTTCTTGCCACATCTTCCTTGCTGAGATTTCCAAACGTCACCTTCAAAGGTCCGTTGCAGTTCTTGCTTACGGCACTGAGCGGTCCGCACATGATCTTTTCTTTGTATGCCCCGATGCCTAGCTCGAGCGGCATCTTCTTCAGATAGTTCTTCTTTCCCTTTATGAAGAAGGCGCCTTTTCCAAGGAACTCTCCTGAAGGGGGCTCCTTCGTTACCTGATCGGGGTATACCCAATAGGCATCCAGGCCTGAAACCCCCATCTTCCAGGCACGAGAGAAAGACACGGCAAATATCCCTGCCTCATTAATTGAGGTCTCTGAGGCCCCTTTACCTTCCTTGATGATGACCTGCGGGGCGCCCTGAACGTCTGCATGCACATGTATGTCGTTGTCCTTGAGGTATCTCTTTACAAGCGTCTCATTGGTCCTTGCGTCCCTGCCACCCACGACGAGAAGCCCATCGGATGTTATGAACCACCTGTAGCGCTCGTACCAGTCCTTCTTTCTCTTCACTCTCTTTTTTACCTCTTCGACCTTAATTTCTTCGCGTTCAATGTTCTCAAGTTTTGCCTTGGTGATCTCTATTGCCTTCTTTGCACCTGCTAGCTTGCTGTTCATCTTCTTCGAGGTGTCATAGTAGGCCTGTGCGTTCTCGTTTATGTTCTTGGTGATGTCAAGCTCAACAAGATTGTCTGAGAGTTCTATGCTTATCTTGCCAGTTTTTGGTGATGTTGACTTGATGATTTTTGATGCTTTGTCATCACTTTCCTTGAGCCTCTTGTCCACTTCTTTCCAGCCAAGCTTCTTAACTGCCGAATATATGGCGTTAAGCATGTTCTCCACAAGCTGGTAGTTCTCAAATATCAGGTCCCCCATCTTATGGGCACGCTCGCCTTTCTTCTTGTACTTCTCAACTGTTTGGACCTGGGATGACAGGATCCTCTCCAGCTTGTTCAAGTGCTTTTGCTTCTTTGACACTTGAACGGAGGCGATCTCCTCCATCTCCTTTTTTCCATATACCTCGTCTGCGGCCTCGTTCAGCGTATTGTACTCGGCCCTCTCCAGACCCTTGTGTATGAGAAGGTCAAAGGGCACTATGGAGCCCTTTACTATGGCTGGACGCTTTGGCAGGTCTATTAGCGCCTCAATTCCCTTATGCAGCTTTTCTGGGTCCGGGTTTGTGTCGCTCTTCTCAAGCCCTGCCCTGAGGCATATCTCCTCTGCGTACATCCCGCCTATGTTGATCTTTGTGGCCAATAGCTTTACGACCTCGTAGTTCTCGTCATGCATCTCTTCCATGTCAACTTCAAATGGGGACATCATCTTTGGGGGCGGTTCATACTTTTCCCTAGCCTTCAGGGAACGCGTGGACCAGTTCTGGGCCTGAAGAACGCCGACGATATTTAGCTCATCATCTGCAAGAATGAGATTTCCGTTGCCAAACAGCTCCACAATTAGGTAGTATTTTATGACATCATCCATGTCTTCATTTCCATAAAGGCCGAATGCGATCTTTACCAGTCTGTCAAAACCTACCTGCTCAATATCCATGATCCTTAACCCGCCCAGATACTTCCTGAGCTGCATTGCAAACCCTGATGGATTTTGTGGCGCCTTCTTTGGGTAGGATGTAAGGAATATGGCTTTCCCAGGCTTTAAAATCAGGTCTCTTCTGCCACGCCCATACAGCTTTATCCTTATCTCATCGTGGATTTTGTAGATTTTGTCTACCTTCATACCCAAAATGTTAAAATCTTTTTTAAATTCATCAACAATAATATGGACGTCGAAACTTGAAAACATACAAAAGTTTATAAAATCATTTTCTTTTTATAGGTTATTGTAGTATTTGGTGATTATTGATGGACGAGAAGAACAGATTAGGTTTACTATTCACGGGGGTGGGCGCGATAGCTGGTGTTTTTTCAGCTTTCACAACAGGCTCCCTACACTCTTTGCTATTGCTGGTCATAGCCATAGGATTTTATTATGGCACCAGTTACATAACGAATTTTGCCAACGTTGACATGGAAGCATACGGTGGAAGAAGGAAGATATTGCAGTCTGGTATATTCGCTTTTTTGCAAGGCTGGCTGGTGGTCTGGTTCTTGATATACGAAGCATTAAAATTATATGAGTAATCATATGTTGTAATAGATGTAAATGTAGTATTTGTTACATATGCTAATTTTATAGCGGAAGCTTTAAATATTAATTTTACTACTTAAGCATTGGAGGAAAACGCATGGCAGAGAAAGCAAAAAAGACCCCATCCGCACCAAAGAAGAAAAAGGTCGTTTCCAAGACCACGAAGTCTGCTCCGAGCAAAAAGGCGGCAGTGCCAAAGAAAACAAAATTGCCAGTATCGGATAAGGAAGTAGACCTTAGGAAACTTGAGGATGAAAAAAGGATATCCGAGCTTGAGTACAAGCTGGAATCCATGGAAAAAAAGGAAGCGTCAGCGACCCAAAGACCTCCTCGTCCAGTACAGACCGTCTATAAACAAAATGGCGGCGGTACGGCTAAGTTTTTGGCAGCATTGTTTGCAGTTCTCTTTATTGGTGCTGCTGCATCGGCAGTGTACTTTTACAACGAATCTACTCTCAATGCAGATTGTGAAACTAATTACAAGGGGCTTTTGAGCGATTATACAGAACTATCCACTTTATATGATGTATTGTCAGCTGAGAAGACATCATTGGAACTCGATGTTTCAACACTTACATTGGAAAAGGCCGCGCTTAGCTCTGAAATAGATGATTTGGAGAATGACGGCATTACCAAAGATGTTCAAATCACTACCCTCGAAGCGCAGATAGCAGAACTGGATGAGGAAATTGACAATAAGGAAGGAAGGATCACCTACCTAGAAATAATGTTGGACTCATGCAAAGACAGGAATGAAGAGCTTGAGGATAGCCTTACCACATGCCAAGATGGCCAAGATGAGTTGGAGGCAATTGTGCTCCACCCATGCATTGGTTCATATTGGACATCTAATCCTGACACCGATCCAGCTGAGATCGAGTTCATAGATGACCAGGCAGTGGAATACTTCTACCTATACCTATGCGTGGCGTGTACAGACTGCTACAGTGTCTGTGATCCTTGCGACCCCTGTGATCCATGTGCAGACCTATGCGGTGGTACCTCATGCTGCTGCAACGATGGCCCATTCGATGCTATCAGATTAAAGGTCAGGGTAACGACAACATACGACTCGGTTTCTGATAAATACACTCAATCTATAGAGATAGTTTCGTGGAAATGGGTGTAACCTTTTTATTTTCTTTTTTATAATTTCCTTTGATTCCCATGAGGATAGCTGTTATTGAGTACGACAAATGCAAACCTAAGAAATGTTCATACCAGTGTCAAAGCTTTTGCCCAGGGGTACGAATGGGTGAAGAGACCGTTGTTATCGATGAGGATACCAAGAAACCCGTTATCTCTGAGACGCTTTGCTCAGGGTGTGGAATATGCATACACAAATGCCCCTTTGGGGCAGTTCACATAGTCAATCTGCCGGAGGAGCTTTCAGAGCCCGTGCATCAGTTTGGCCCCAACTCATTTAGATTATACAGGTTGCCGATGCCAAAGGAAAAAACCGTCTTGGGCATAATAGGCCCAAATGGTGTTGGAAAGACCACGGCTATCAAGGTTCTTTCTGGAGAGATAATTCCAAATCTCGGACAGTTCGATGAGATGGCCGCCCTTTTGGGGCAGATGGTGCAAAACGTTTCCGAGGCTGAGAGGCTTCAAAAGTACGATGAGATTTCAAGATACTTCAGAGGTTCAGAGCTGCAAAACTATTTTGAGAAAATGAGCGAGGGGCGGCTCAAGGTGGTTACCAAGCCCCAGTATGTCGACAAGATACCAAAGATCGTAACGGGGACCGTTGAAGAGGTCATAGGAAAGGTGGACGACCGCAATATGGGCGATGAGCTTTTCAAGAGGCTGGGAATGGAGAATGTCAGGGAGAGGGAGCTCAACGACCTTTCCGGGGGCGAGCTTCAAAGGCTTGCCATAATGGCGGCCATCGTTAGGGATTCGGACGTGTACTATTTTGACGAACCCTCGTCATACCTTGACATCTACCAGAGACTGAACGTCGCAAGGTCCATAAGGGAGCTCTCGAAGGAGAAGACCGTGATAGTCATAGAGCACGACCTTGCCGTGCTTGATTACCTGAGCGACTATGTGCATCTCCTTTATGGAAAGCCGGCAGTGTATGGGATAGTGTCATCCCCGATGGGTGTAAGGGTGGGCATCAACACCTACCTTCAGGGATATCTCAAGGACGAGAACGTCAGATTCAGGCAAGATGAGATCAGATTCATTCTGAGGAGACCTAAGGAATGGGCCTCAGATGATGAGCTCTTGGCATACCCAGAATTGAAAAAGGAGTATCCGAACTTCAAGCTTGATATTGATCCAGGCTGCGTTTACAGGGGGGAGGTGGTCTCGATAGTGGGGCCAAATGCCACCGGAAAATCCACTTTTGTAAAGATGATAGCGGGTGTTGAGGAACCGGATGATGGCGAGATCCAAACAGGCATCGAGATATCATACAAACCTCAGTACATAAAACGTGATTTCGATGGCACTGTCAGGGACCTGGTTTTCACTGTCGCAGGAAAGGATATGTATGAGAGCTGGTACAAGACAGAGATAATGTCGCCACTGCAACTAGAACCCCTGTTAGATAATTATGTGAGGGAACTTTCGGGCGGTGAGCTTCAGAGGACCGCCATTGCCACATGCCTTTCAAGGAAGGCAGACCTGTTCCTTCTTGACGAACCTTCTGCATACCTGGATGTGGAGCAAAGGCTTTCAACGGCAAAGATGATCAGGCGCAGGATGGAAAAAGAGGAGACGACCGCCATAGTGGTGGAGCACGATCTTGTAACCACAGATTATGTCTCGGACAGGTCCATAGTATTCTCGGGAAAGCCTTCGGTGCATGGCCATGCATCAGCCCCAATGCCTCTGAGAAGGGGAATGAACGACTTTCTCTCCAAGCTAGATATCACTTTCAGGAGGGACAGCGAGAACGGCAGGCCAAGGGCCAACAAGAGGGACAGCCAGCTGGATAGGAAGCAAAAGGACATCGGTGAGTACTATTATGCCGATATAAGGTGATCAGAACAATCTATAGATCTCTGACATGATGTCATCAGTCACGGTGTCTATGGCATGGTTGCCATTCACTATGGCAATATTGGCATCATGTTTGTTCTTGATGTACTCAATAACATAATGGAATCTGTCCCTGACCTTTGTCAGCTTTGGAAGCTTCTCAAAGTATTCCTCCCTCATCCGGGGGGCCATCCTCCTCTTGCATTCCAATATGTCAACATCAAGGAATATTGTCAGGTCCGGGATAAGGCAGTGCTTGTTTATCTCAACGAGCCACTCCAAGTCCATGTCAGTCCCTTGGTAAGAGAAGTTTGAAAAACAGTATCTGTCGCATATGACATTTGTGCCTTCAGAAAGTCTGGGGATTATCTCCTTTTCTAGATGGTCAAGCCTGTCTGCTGCAAATAAAAGGGCAAAGGTCCCGGATGTTATGTCAATCCTATGAGTCAATGCCAGCCTAAGGATCGCGCCCACAGGACCATCCGTGGGTTCCTTGGTCTTGTAGGTCGTATTTCCCGTTGAATTAAGCCTTCTCAACACTTCAGATGATTGTGTGGATAGGCCAGAACCGTCTATTCCCTCAATGACGATGAACTTTCCATCGAGATCGTTTGCCTTCATAAATATCATTTTGAAATATCAATTTGTATATTTATAGCTTGTTATGTATGATGCCCATCCATTGTTCTTGTAACCCTTGTGGTCCCTGCAGATGTTATCGAGCCATATGGAGTTTCTTCTTGTCTTGTGTAGTATGAATTCATACACAACCTTTATTTCTGCATTTTCGTACATGCAGGCCTTATGTGGCAGCCCTATGTCCATATGGGCCTGCCCCACGATAACGCTGCCGCATCTCCATGTCCTCAGGTGATACCTTTTTCCAGGGCCCGCCGAGAGAGTGTAATTCTTTGATTGTGGCATCATTCTCCCATTGTATGGCACATAGTTGACGTTTGCGGAGAATAGATTGATGCTTGATGTTTTCTCCCATCCGCCCCTTTCAAGCTGCCATGCCAGAAAAGATGATGACAGTTCAAACACGACGTTTATCGGGTCGGCCTTTACATAGACCGGGGTTATCATGGCCGGATTGCCATATACCTCATATGTCCATCGTGGGATCTCATTGTCTTCCGGAAGCTCTAGCACGGGGTCCAGTATCTCCACATGCTTTGTAGTATGCTCAGCTCTGCTCTCTTGTACATTTGCGATTTCCTTTTTATTGGATATCGTTTTCACACCGAATCTCTTCTCTATCTCTTTCCCCCCAAGCGTCGTGACCACATAGTACTCGCCGTCTTCCTCGATGATCTTTCTATCAAAATTTACGCTTATGCTCATATGACCGTCATAAGAGAGCTCCCTGATGAGGACGTTCTCCTTTACAGCACAGCCTGAATAGGGGGCTGACAATAGTATTAAAATACTCACCAACAATACTTTTCTTATCATTTTTTCACCATATAGGTAAAAATAAGCAAAATATTTTAACAATGTCAAGTTATTTATCTATAGGAATGTTACAAGATTTATATATATGATATAATATAGCAAGTTGGTGTTATTATCAGGGAATATAAGATAATCCATGATGTGGTCCATGGCAGCATAAAGATGGATGGTTTCATGTTGGACCTTGCTCAGACCCCTGAGCTCAACAGGCTTCATAACATAAAGCAGCTGGGACTTGTATACCTTGTCTTTCCTGGGGCCCAACATACCAGATTCGAGCACTCGATGGGTGTCTCGTACATTGCTGACAGGATAGCCCAGGAGCTGAGGATCAATGAGGATGAGCGCAACCTTGTGAAGGCAGCCGGATTCCTTCATGACATTGGGCATGGGCCTTATTCCCATACATTGGAATATGTGTTCCATGACATCCTGGGTCTTGACCACATGGAGATCACAAAGGACATAATCAAAGGAAAGCACGACATTGTCCCATCAGGCCTTGAGGAATTTTTTGGATTTGAAAAGATCCCAGACATATTGGAAAGATACGGTCTTGATCCCAAGGAGGTTGCCGACCTTGTCACAGGGGATGCTGAAAATCTTGGTTACCCTTACTTCAACGTGTCCGAGAGCGGACAGCAATTCTTCAATGAAAAAAAATATCTTGCCCAGATCATCCATGGTTCCATAGATGCGGACCAGCTTGATTACCTGATAAGGGACTCCTATTACACTGGTGTCGCGCATGGGACAGTGGACCTGGACAGGCTCTTAAAGACGATGGAGATATTCAATAACGACCTGATCATCCACAGGAAGGGGGTGCCCGCCGTGGAGGGAATGCTCGTTGCCAGGGCCCTCATGTACTCATCTGTCTATTTCCACAAGACGGCGAGGATAGCCGAGACGATGCTCTCCAGGATAGTTGAGCTTTCCCTGGACAAGGATGAGGACATAGACATATTCAGCATGGTGGACATGGACCTCTTGTCCTGGCTCGAGAACAGGTCGGACCTTGGCAAGGAGATATCATACCGCATCAAGTATAGGAACCTATACAAGAAGGCATATGAGCTCGACCTGGACCAGATCAGCGAGGAGCAAAGGCAGAATCTGGCAGAGCTTGCCGCTCCCAGGGAGAGGAGGAAGATGGAGGAGGAGATATGCCGCAAGGCCGGGATACCCGTTGGCAAGGCACTGATAGACCTTCCTGCCCCGGAACTGCTTCTCTCAGAGCCACGGCTGACAAAGACCAATGTCAAGATATTGGAGGATGAGAAGGTCTCAACGCTCCCAAAATACTCGCCGCTTGCCAATGCGCTAAGGAAAAGGAGGGTCACCAATTGGGCCCTGATGGTGTTTTGTGACGGAAAGTATAATAATCAGGTATCCAAAGTTGCTGAAAGATTATTTTAATATTATAAGGTCGAATAGCGATGTTCTCTTTAGTCAATAGAAGATTAGACATTAAACTGATACTCAAGAATCTGGGCCTTATCCTGCAGGGCTTGGGGGTAGTCACCACGTTCCCCATAGTGCTTTGCTACTTTTTCCAGGACGAGGTGACATACATACCATATTTCGTCATACCTGGTCTCGTTTCATTTCTTGTCGGTTGGCTATTTTCCAAGATTAAGGTGGACATCAATATCCAGATAAGGCACGCAATGGTAATATCTTCCCTGGCATGGCTATTTGCCGCGCTTGTGGGGTCAATACCAATATTCTTCCTTTCAGACCTTTCATTCATAGATTCATATTTTGAGTCCATCTCCGCATGGACCGGCACCGGCCTGACAATGTTCTCCGGGTCGCTGTCGGTTGAGGGCCTCCCGCACATATTGCTGTTCTGGCGATCGTTGTCCCAGTGGGCTGGCGGCATAGGCGTTATACTTGTGGCGATGATCGTTCTCATAAGGCCAGGGGTATCTGCTGCAAGGCTTTATATTTCCGAGGCAAGGGCTGAGAAGATAAAACCAACGTTCTTTGGAACGGTCAAGGTCATATGGAAGATATATTTCTTATACACAATCATCGGCATAGTGCTTTTCTATCTCGTCGGGATGCCAATATTCGATGCTGTCAATCATTGCATGACGGGGATTGGCACGGGAGGGATGTCCATCAAGGACTCTTCCCTTGGCTTTTACGACTCAGTAAGGATCGAGCTCGTGGCGGTCTTCCTGATGACTCTCGGAGCCATAAACTTCACTATACATTACAAGGCCTTTTTCAGGGGAAAGATAAGGGCCTTCTTCAAGGATGTGCAGGTCCAGGCCATATTTGGAATATCCCTGTTCTTCCTGATATTGATGCTCTCAGACCTTTCCCTCCTGTATTACCCGATGGAGGCATTGAGAAAGGCGTTCTTCCAGATATTCTCTGCAATAACGTGCTGCGGGTTCTCAACTGACAATCTTGCCAACTGGTCGGAGATCAGCAGGCTGCTCCTGATCCTTTTGATGATATGCGGTGGCGGCGCCGGTTCAACTGCCGGCGCGATAAAGCTTATCAGGATAGTGGTGGTATTCAAAACGCTCCTGCTCCAGATAAAGAGGGCACTGCTTCCGAGGAATGCCGTATTGTCACTGAAGGTGGGGGGTGCGAACTTCAGCGACAAGGACGTGATGGAGGCGTTGCTTTTCTCGCTTGTATACCTTGTTTTCCTGTTGGCGGGGGGTTTTGTCCTGATGTGGCTGGGCTATGGGGCCATCAACTCGCTCTTCGAGATGGCATCTGCCCAGGGTAACGTGGGGCTCTCCATTGGCATCACCAGCGTAAATCTCAACCCGGTTGGGAAAATAGTCCTGATATTGGGAATGTGGATGGGCAGGCTGGAGATAATACCAACGCTTGTCTTCATTGCAAACTTTGCCACACTGCCACTCAGAAAGAGCGTGAAGCAGGAATAGCTCAGTCCAGCACTTCTTTGGTCACTATGTCGTCTGGGTCCAGGACCGAGACGCCAGTCCTATTTCCTAGCACCTCTATCTTCACTATCCAGTTTGGGTAATCAAGATTGACAGATGCACCTATCTCCTCGCAGATCTTGGAACCCAGGTCCCTCTCAAGGTCCTTGGAGGAAAATCCAGGGCTGCCCCTCTTCTTGCATCTGACCGCGAAGCTGTCCTCTTTTGTTATCTTTTCCTTGGACAGGGCCAACGCCTCGTCCATTATTTCGCTTGTGTTCGTCTTCACTAGCCTCTCTAGCGGCAACACCCTGTATATGGCAGTTGTCTCGTATTCCCTGATGCACTCTATGCCTTCTTTCATCTCGACGTTGGCATTGACAAGCGTGACCCCTGGATATCTGGTCTTCCTTATCTTTGCTTCCTCTCCAAATGCCCATTCCAACTCCCACATGGCGTCATATTGGCGGATAAGGGGCGATGTCGCTAAAAAATACATGGAGGCAGATATACCTTACATATTTTTAATTCTTTCTAATGGGATGTCATTCATACTCAAGATGCCAGATATGGATAATATATGTAAAAATCATTATTAAATAAAAAAATAAAAAAAATAAATTGATAAATTTAAATTTTATGAGTTATTTTTTCTTCTTTTTAGTTGAAGGCTTATTTTCTGTTTTTGTTACTTTTTTATTTCCTTTTTTTGCACCCATATATACACCTCCTTGATATTACATTGTTAATATCTAATTTATAAATATTTCTATTATTATATCATTTTTTATATGATATTATCTATATAAATATAATAAAATTTAATATTATTAAATTAAAATAATAAAAACATTATATTTAATATTTAAATAAAAATTAAATATATATTATTAATTAAATTATCATTAAAATTAATAATAATATATAAAATATAAAAAAAAAGAAGAAATTTTATTTATTCACTTCTGTTAAACGATATTGTTGCAAGCAGCACGAACACGCTTCCGAGCAGGATTATGAATACGACCTCCTCAATGGTGCTCACCGTGTGCCCCATAAGGCTAAGATTAAGCCCCATTGCCTGCCTGAGTATCTCGTTCATGGACCCAACATCGAGCATTATGTGCTTGAACATATCCACGGCGTATGTCATTGGATTTATCTTAACAAGCGCATTCATCCATCCTGGCATCCCGTTCAGCGGGAAGAACGCTCCAGAAAGAAACAGCATAGGGAAGATTATCACCTGTATGACCGCCTGGAAGCCTGTGGATGTCTTCAGCGTGCTTGCCACCAGAAGCCCTATTGAAGAAAGCGTGAATGCGACCATCACCATTGCAGGTATCAGCAGCAGTATGCTCTTCAATGTCACTTCAACGCCTATTATGGGGACGAACACGAGCATCAGCAACCCCTGTATGACAGCTACTGTTGTGCTCCCGAGGATCTTTCCAATGGCCACGTTGGTCCTTGAAACCGGCGAGACGAGTATCTCCTTCATGTATCCCTCTTCCTTGTCGGTCACGACCGATAGGGCTGAGAATATTGATGTGGAGAAAACGGTCATCGCTATTATGCCCGGAAATATGAAAGAGACGTAGTTGAAGTCGGCGAACTGTTGCATTCCACCTGTGTTGAACATGGACGTGAGCGCTCCGCTCATTCCGCTTCCAAAGATGACCAGGAACATTATTGGCATTGCAAATGAACCTAGCAATCTCGGCTTGTCCCTGATGAACTTGATCAGGTCCCTGTGCCAAACAGCGTATATGGCTTCCATCTTCAGAACCTCCTGTGCCCAAATGCGGGTTTTTTACTTCCATTCCCAGTAGCTTCGTCTCGTATCTCCCTTCCAGTTAGCTCAAGGAAAACATCGTTGAGCGTGGGGCGGTGCAAATTGATGTTTTTTATGGGGACAGAAAGGTCTTTGATGAATCCGGCAATGAACTCGCTGCCGTTCTTTACGCTAAGCGTGATCGCGCTTCCCTTCGTCTTGACGTTGTTCCCATATTTTGATTTTATCTCTTCAATGGCCAGTGAATTGTCTTCGGTTGTAAGCTCTATCATGTCCCCACCTATCTGGTCCTTAAGATCGCTGGGCGTGTCCAGGGCGATTATCTTGCCGTTATCCATGATGGCTATCCTGTCGCTGTACTCAGCCTCGTCCATGTAATGGGTGGTCAAAAATATCGTGATCCCCTCACGATTCTTCAATTCAAGGATATAATCCCAGATGTGTGTCCTTGTCTGGGGGTCGAGGCCCACAGTGGGCTCATCCAGGAACAGGACATTGGGATAGTGCAAAAGACCTCTCGCTATCTCAAGCCTTCTTTTCATCCCCCCGGAATAGTTCTCGACCACATCGTCCTTCTTTTCAAAGAGCTCGACCATCTTCAGGACCTCATCGACCCTAGTCGTCCTCTCCTTCTTGGGCACGCTGTAGAATCTGCAGTGAAGCATGAGATTCTCTGTTGCGGTAAGCTTTTCATCTAGTGTATTTTCTTGGAATATTATGCCAATGCTCTCCCTGACCTTCTTTTTTTCCTTTAGCACGTCATGGCCGCATATCGTGGCATTCCCTTCTGTTGGCTTCATCATGGTGCATAGCATGTTTATTGTTGTGGTCTTTCCTGCCCCGTTGGGTCCGAGGAATCCGAATATCTCGCCCTTCCTTACGGAAAAATCGACGCCGGAAACTGCCTCGAAGTCCCCAAATCTCTTTTTCAGACCTGTTACCTCAATGACGTTCTCGTTCATTTAATGTTCACCTT
>Ga0272442_10006924_pt1 | contig 14762 bp, 15 predicted proteins | sample SSMForm2O_FD_200262 | JGI IMG/M metagenome (GOLD analysis project Ga0272442, IMG submission 200262) | Marine sediment archaeal communities from Little Sippewissett salt marsh, Falmouth, MA, United States - SSM-Form-2O | ecosystem: Environmental > Aquatic > Marine > Wetlands > Sediment ...
ATTAGAGGGCAGAACAGCAAAAATTGGTCGTAATTTGGAGGAAAAACCGACATAAGGAACGTTCAGATCGAAAATGTTGAGGTAAAGTCCTTCACAGAACGCCAATTGCAGGATAATCGAAGTCCTCAGCAAATATAATTACTGGTAAACGCTGGCGGGGGTGCCCTTCCCCCGCACTCTTGCGATCATTCCTTAAATTTTGCCTAAATTCTAAGGATATCCCCTCTGTCGAGGATCTTGAGGCTGGACTGAAAAGACCTGGCGGTGAGGGGATTTGCCACCATCTCAGGCAGGCCAAGCTCCTCGATGGTCATCTTGCATAGCTCCATTCCGTCCTGTGAAGAGCTTGCCTCCGCAGACTTGATGACCGCGCTGTGAATCCTCTGAAGATAGTCGAGACCCCGGTCCATGATTCGATATGCGTCCTCGCCAAATCTCGGCTCGTCCCAGGCCGAGAGGAGGACTTTGACTCCCTCGATCGCCCTCAACCTCTGGATGGATCGGACAGAGGCCAGGATGTCATCGTATATCGGCATGGCTCCATCGAGGGGAATGGCATCGGCGGAGAAGAGAACCCCCTCCCGGGGCATCCAGAGGGAGATCGAGCCGGGAGAGTGTCCGGGGGTGTGGAGAACCTCGATTTTTAGCCCAGAACCGAGATTGATAACGTCCCCGTCCTGGAGGATCTCGTCGATCCGGACTGAGCCGGCCACCAGACCTTTGAAGCCCGGGACGGGCCGCTCTCTCTCTTGCTGATCGGTGTCCTCAATCCAGCCCTTGTCGGCTGAATGGGACGCTACAGAGCAGCCCGAGATCTCTTTTATCGCCTTTGCGGCTCCGATATGGTCGGGATGACCGTGGGTTAAGATCAGGCGCGATATCTCCTCCGGCCTTCGGCCCGTATCCCTCAAATGATCGACGATGATCCGCTCGGAGGACGCCACACCGCCATCGACGAGAGAGATCTCTTCACCACAGATGATATAAATGTAGACGAACCGCGAGATGGTGATGCCGGAAGTATCTCTGATCTTAAAGGGGATCTTCAACGCGTGAATGTGATCTGTGATCGCATGACCTGGGATCTTCATTATTTTTGCCTTCCAATATTTGGGTCAATACCCCCTTTCTTATGCCGCTTCAATATTAAAAGATTGGGATTGTGCTGCCAAATGGATTGTTGGTGGAGATCTTCGGCATGTCGCAAAGATGGATGCTCCCGATCTCATTTGGGGCTTCCGACTACCAGAACTTTATTTCTTCTGAAGGCAGTCCGGCTGCGGGATCGTAGCAGAAGGGATGACGACGAAAAAAGAACGAAAAACAGAAAACAAAAACCAGATCAGCGCCGAGGAGGTGGAGCCCACCGACCTCATGCGCGTATGAGCAGCTACTCCAGCATCTTTCCTATCCTATTCAGAGCCTGCTGGAGCCTCTCCTGAGATGCGGCGTAGGAGATCCGAACGTTATCGACGCCGCCGGGGCCGAAGGCCGAACCGGGCGTTGCGGCCACCATCGCCTCGGAGAGCATTCTTTCGGCGAACTTGTCTCCGCCCCCAAACTCCGAGACGTCGGGGAATACGTAGAAGGCGCCGCCGGGAAGAGAGCACTTGATCCCGATCTCCGCCAGCCCCGAGACGAGGAGGTCCCTTCGGGCCTGAAACTCTGCCACCATGGCCTTGATCGTATCCTGGGGGCCCTTGAGGGCCTCGATCCCCGCCCACTGGACGAAGGTGGTGGCGTGGGATACGGAGTGAGAGAGAATCCTGTTCACCCACTTCATAACCTCCTGGGGTCCGGCGAGGTAGCCGAGCCGCCAGCCGGTCATGGCGTAGCACTTGGAGAAGCCGTTGACGGTAACGGTCCTCTCCGCCATCCCCGGAAAAGAGCCGATGCTGATATGCTCCTGGCCGTAGACGATCTTCTCGTAGATCTCGTCGGAGAGGACCATCAGGTCATGGTCTGTGGCTATATCCCTGATCTCCTCCAGAATCTCCCGCCCGAAGACGGCTCCGGTGGGGTTTGAGGGCGAGTTTACCAGGATCATCTTCGTCTTCGAGGTGATGGAGTCGGCGAGACCCGCGGGCTTGAACTCCTCGTCCACCTCGGCCCACCTGACCCTTCCGCCTGCGAAGTTGACGCTAGGTTCGTAGCTGACCCAGGAGGGGCCGATTAGAACGCATTCGTCGCCAGCATCGAGGAGCGCCTGGATCGCGGCGAAGATGGCCATCTTCGCGCCGGGAACCACCGATACGAGGTCCGGGGAGACCTCAATGCCGTTGTCGTTGTAGAGCTTCTCAGCGATAGCCGCCCGAAGCTCCGGGATCCCGCTGGTGGGCAGGTAATGGGTGTCACCCCTCTGAATCGAGCTGATGGCGGCATCGCAGATGTTCTTCGGGGTATCAAAGTCCGGCTCTCCCACCCCCAGGTCGATGACGTCAAGGCCTGCTGCGTTCAGCTTTTTGGCCATCGCCGAGATCTTCATGGTGGTGGACTCGGGGATCGAGGCGAGTCTCTCAGAGACCAAATCTAATCATCCCCCAGCCTTCTTACCATCTTGACCGCGGCCTCCACGGCGCGCTTGGAGTAGTCTATGCGGCGATGCGCGTCCATCCGAGACATCTTAGGGCCGGATATGCCCAGGGTGACGGGCTTGTCGAACTCCAGGGCCAGGTCCATTATCTTCCTCGATGCCTGCTGGGCCACGATCTCATCATGGCCGGTCTCGCCCTGGATGACGCAGCCGATCGTCACCACGGCGTCGACGTCATCGCGCCCGATCAGCTTCTTTACGGCGAGGGGCATGTCGTATACGCCGGGAACCATCAGCGTGCCGACGACCTCTGCACCCAGAAACTCCGCATGTTCTCGTCCCAGGATCTCCATCTGATAGGTTATATCCCGGTTGAACTCAGCGACCACAAAACCAAGTTTTATCATAGATCCAACACCGCCAAAGGGAGGCTGCTTCTTTAGCTCGGCGCATTTTGCGCTAATAAACCCATCGATCGACCCCTTGCGGAGCCGCGCGGTCAAAACCCATTTATCCCTTGCCAATTATGCGAAGTGGTGGATGCCTTATGAGTTGGGTCTATTTAGATGGGAAGTTCGTTCCCGCTGAAGATGCGGCGGTTTCGGTTTACGATCACGGGCTTTTGTACGGCGATGGGGTCTTCGAGGGGATCAGGGCCTACAACGGCAGGGTATTCAGGCTGGAAGAGCACGTCGAGAGGCTCTACGACTCGGCCAAGGCGATCATGCTGGAGATACCCATGACCCAGGAGGAGATGTGCGATGCGATCCTGGAGACCTTGCGGAAGAACGGTCTCACCGACGCCTACATCCGCCCCCTGGTCACGAGGGGCGTCGGCGACCTGGGGCTTGACCCCCGAAAGTGCCCAAAACCCACAGTGATCATCATATCTCAGAAGTGGGAGGCGATGTACGGAGACCTCTACGAGGTGGGACTCACCGCCATAACAGTCACCGTCAGGAGGAACTCGTCTGCGGCGCTTCCGCCCAACATCAAGTCTCTAAACTACCTGAACAACATCCTCGCCAAGATCGAGGCGAACGTCAAGGGCGGAAACGAGGCGATATTCCTGGACGACGTGGGGAACGTCTCCGAAGGGAGCGGCGACAACATCTTCGTGGTCAAGGATGGGAAGATTCTCACCCCCCACACCCTAAACAACCTCAAAGGAATAACCAGGAAAGCCGTCATCGAGGCTGCCCTGGCCCGGGGATACTCGGTGGAAGGCGTCCACCTCGGGATCTTCGACCTATACACCGCCGACGAGATATTCGTCACGGGAACCGCGGCAGAGGTCGCTCCGGTCACCAAGATCGACGGCAGGGTCATAAGCGGGGGAAAGCCGGGACCCATCACTAGAGATCTGATCGAGGGCTTCAAGGAGATGACCCAGACCACGGGAACGCCCATCTGAAGGCGATACCTTATACTTTGAAAAATTAGAGGATCCGCCTAACCGGGGATGATTTTAAGGAGGACGTTCCTTCTCCTGGGGCCGTCCAGCTCCAGGAAGAGGACCCGCTGCCAGGTTCCCATCACCAGGCACCCCTCCTCGATCGGTATGGTCTGATTGTTTCCGAGGAGGACGGCCTGGAGATGGGCGTGGGCGTTGTCGTCGATCTTGTCGTGAAGGTAGCCGTCCCCCGGCGGCGCCAGGGACGACAATCTCCTGAGCAAGTCTTGGACGAGGCCGCTCTCGGCCTCGTTGATCACGATCCCAGTGGTGGTATGGAGGGTATATACGAGACAGATCCCCTTCTCGACCCCGCTCTCCTTTACGGCGTCGTTAACCTGATGAGTTATGTCTATCACCTGAACGGGTTTTTCTGTCTTTATCTCAAGCATTATGATCACCTGAATTTCTGTTGGATGAGTATATCGGACGTAGGGGATTTAAGCCGAACGGGCCGGGAATAGAACGTCAGCCTCGTCAGCCTAGATCCCGAGTCAAGATCTGGCCTGTCGCCCTCATAGTCCGAGAACATCCGAAAGCCCTTTACAGGCGAAGGTCAAATTTTGTCACCATTCTTTAGATCTCAGCTTATAAAAAGCGAGGCGTATTCATGACGGAGAAGACGATTCTGGTTCTGGGCGGGTACGGCGGCGCAGGATCTGCCATATCAAGGGCGATCATGAAAAACACCCGTGCTCACCTTATCGTGGCCGGAAGGCGCGAGGAAAAGGCGAAGGTCCTGGCAGAGGAGCTGAACCGTGAGTTTCCCGGCAACCGGGCCTCCTGGGCCTTTGCCGACGCCTCCGATTGCAAGACCCTCGCGGAGCCCTTTGGGAGGGCCGACCTGGTCATCGTGGCAGCGACGACGATCTCCTTCGTCGAGACGACGGCGAGGACCGCCATCGAGGCAGGAGTCGATTACCTGGACATCCACTACCCCCAGGAGGTGGTGCCGATCCTCGAAGCCCTCGCCCCGGAGATAGAGAGGGCGGGCCTGACCTTCGTGAATCAAGCGGGATTCCTCCCCGGCCTCCCTTCGGTCCTCGTCCGGAGGGCCGGGGCCTTTTTTTCAGACTACAGAAGGGCCGCCGTCTCCGTCGCCATGAGGACCGACTTCGACCCCGGGGGCGCGGTCCTGGAGTTCGTCGAGACCTTAGGCGACTATTCCGCCGAGGTCTATCGCGACGGCGAATGGAGGCGGGCCGGGTACCGGGACGTCCGGAAGGTCGATTTTGGACCGCCCCTGGGAACGAAGAACTGCTACCCCACAGCCCTGGCGGAGATGAGGGATCTGCCGGCGAGGCAGGGGATCGAGGAGCTGGCGGCTTACGTTGCGGGGCTGAACTGGTTTGTCGACTTTGTAGTGACTCCTCTTGCCTTTGTCCTCGGCGAGGTGAAGAAGGGGTTCGGAAGAGACCTGCTCACAGGGCTCATGGTCTGGGGGTCGAAGCGGTTCAAAGCGCCCGGAGAGGCGGTCGCCCTCGTCCTGGAGGCGAAAGGGGAGAAGGACGGCAAAGAGCTCTCGGTCAGGATGACGACCAGGCACGACGACGTCTACGAGTTCACGGCGATGCCCGTAGCGGCCTTTTTGATCCAGTATTTGGACGGAACTATCAACTTGCCCGGCCACTGGATGATGGGCCAAGTCGTCGATCCGACGAGGTTCGTTGAGGATCTGGAGAGGATGGGGGCAGAGGTGGAGATGGAAGTGGAGGTTTCGCGAGGTCTGAGACCTTCAGGCGAGATGGAGAGGGCGAGATGAAATCTGACCAGGAGTTCATGAGGGCCGCCATCGAGGAGGCGAGGGCGGGCTTGGCCGAGGGCGGCGTTCCCATAGGCGCGGTCCTGGTGGAGGATGGAAAGATAATTGGGAAGGGCAGGAACCGGCGGGTCCAGGACGCCGATCAGCTGATGCACGCCGAGATTGACTGCCTCAGGCACGCCAGGCTTACTGGAGGCTATACGGGCACCACTTTATACTCGACGATGATGCCCTGCTACCTCTGCGCGGGAGCCGCGGTCCAGTTCGGGATAAAGAGGGTGGTGGCCGGAGAGGCGGAGAGCGCCCCCGAAGCAAGGGAGTTCATGGAGTCTCACGGGATCGAGGTCGTTAACCTGGACCTGGCAGAGCCCAAGGAGCTTTTGGAGGAGTTCATACGAAGGCGACCGGGGCTATGGGACGAGTTTCTGGCCGAGTGCAACCCGGACATCTTCTGATGATCTAGGAAGGTGAAGAGATGTTCATAAAGGACCTCAAAGATTGTCCGCGGTTCGTCGCCCTAGACGGGACCGAGATCTGCGAGCTCCTCCATCCCGACCGGGAAGACGAGGAGCTCTTTTTGGGCTACAGCCTTGCCCACGCTCGACTCGGCCCCGGCGAGGCCTCGGAGCCCCACCGTCTCAAGACATCCTCGGAGGTCTACTTCATCCTCGAAGGAAGGGGCAGGATGACGATCGAGGGCGAGTCTGCGGAGGTGGGTTCTGGCACGGCGATATACATCCCGCCGGGTTCGAGGCAACATATCGAAAACCGGGGCGACGGCCCCCTGGTTTTCCTATGCCTGGTTTATCCGCCATGGTGCGAGGAGGACGAGGATACGGTCTGAATAGCCGGTCATTTCGTGTCTGGTATTGGAATCGAAGCTATAGTTTTTAGTCAAACTGGCAGCGGCGCACCCCGCAGCAGAGCTGCGGAGCGTGATTTGGGCCGCCGCCCTGTTAAGCCGATAGACTGCAAGTAGCATCATTCTTAAGCCAATCATATGCTTCCTCATTCCACGCCACTTAGATCATCCTTGTCCGATTCAAACTGTTATGTTGACTATTTGACTATCCCAACCGCAGCAAGCTGTGGGACACCTGCTTTAAAAATGAAACGGCTTTAATAGAGTCTATTGAAAATTATATTTTGGAGGATGGGATTTCAGAGGACGGTTATAGCAACAATTTGGCAACCAGAGATATAAATATTACTTTGTATGTATAATAACATCAAATGCAGCGATAGGACATTATTCCGGGTATATTGATGATGCGTAATTTAATAATTTATTAACTAATAAAAATTTGGAGAATAGATTATATATAAAGAACTACTGCAGATACATCAGAGGGATAAATGGTGCAAACTACGCATTCGAGACAGTATGCTTATGCTAAGCAACTAAACGAATATTTAAAGAAGAAAAGTCCTGAAGAACTACTACATTTAGAAGGGCCTGGAACGAGCTCGCTGGCCGCCTGGTTTTTGGGACCTAAAGCTGAAAACGAGTTTCTGTTTGCTGAACTGATATTGCAGGGGATCGAAGCTAACTGCAATGACAGAAAGAATTATTTTAAGAACGACCCCCCATATGTCACAGATGAGAAAAGAGATGCTTCGTATGATCATAGCGTGGAAAAAATAAGGGACGAATACGGTAAATTGTTGAGCTGGCTTCAAGGTTCGGTTCCGTTTTTCAGCTACCGATATCAAGCACATATGAACTGGGATCTGACCATCCCAGGAATGCTGGGGTACTTCTCTGCCATGCTCTACAATCAGAACAATGTGGCAGCTGAAGCGTCGCCAGTTACGTCTCAGGTCGAAGCCAAGGTTGGAGACGATCTCTGCAAAATGTTGGGATTTACAATTCCAGATCAAAACGATGAAAACGCCATAAGGCCGTGGGGGCATATAACCTGCGACGGATCAGTCGCCAATCTGGAAGCCATGTGGGCCGCCCGCAACTTGAAGTATTATCCGATTTCTGTAGTTGCGGCCTTAAATAAAGAACAGGACCTTAAGGCTGCAAAACGTATGACCGTTCCAGTATATGATAAAGACAAACACAAGCTAATTGACAGACATCTAATTGAGCTGGATATCTGGACCCTTTTGAATCTACGCATCGATGACGTTCTTAATCTCACGCAACGGATGGGAAGTGAATACGGGATAAAGTCCGAGATAATTACAAAAGCTTTAGACCCTTACACCATCCAAAGCTTGGGATTTGACGAATTCAACAGACGCTACATTAAGGATATCAAGCAACCAGTGATAATGGGTCCAGCCACCAAGCACTATTCATGGCCCAAGAACGCAGCAGTTCTCGGCATAGGTAAGAATAATTACAAGGATATCAACGTGGATGAGGACGCCCGAATGGATATCCATGATCTTCGTTCAAAGCTGGGCAAATGCCTGGACGCGAATCAGTCGATTTTGATGGTCGTTGTGGTTCTGGGTTCAACAGAAGAAAGCGCGGTCGACCCACTGGCCGAAGTGATCGCCTTGCGAGAAGAATACCGAAAAAAAGGGCTGGAATTTTCCATTCACGCCGACGCTGCTTGGGGAGGGTATTTTGCAAGCCTTCTGAGAGAAGTCGATGAAATGGAAACTCGTCCAATTGGAGTCGATTCTACGCCAGTCCTTGATCTGAGCGAATATGTCAGAAAACAATACCAAGCAATCCCAGAGGCAGAATCTGTCACCATTGATCCGCATAAGGCCGGTTATGTTCCTTATCCAGCAGGAGGTCTCTGCTATCGGAACAAAAGCATGAGGAACCTGGTAGCATTTTTGGCCCCGGAGGTCTACCACGGGGAACAAGTTGATGCCGTCATGGGAGTGTTCGGCATCGAAGGTTCAAAACCGGGAGCTTCTGCGGCGGGAGTATACTTAAGCCATCGTATCATCCGACCTGACCCTAGCGGCTATGGACAAATACTTGGAAAAGCGCTTTTCAACAGCAAACGCTTTTACTCGGGGATCATCACCCTGGCAGAACCTGACGATCCGTTCATCGTCGTTCCAGTGCAGCAGATTCCTGCAGAAAAAGAAGGAAAGAGCCAGAAAGAAATCGATGAGCAGCTGAAGTTCATAAAGGATGAAATCGTCGGTAAAGAAAATCGGGAAATAAGTCCCAAGGCCATGGATCTGCTGAAAAAATTGGGATCGGACCAAATCATCATCACGTACGCCTTTAATTTCAAGGAAAAAGATGGAACGCTCAACAGAGATCCAGAAAGAGTAAACAAGTTCAATCATGAGATTTTCGAGCGACTAAGCCTTTCATCCGATCCCGAACACAACAAAAATGTTCCGCTCATCATCACCACTTCTCAGTTTGAACCTGAGGTTTATGGCGAGAAATTCGTGTGCACTTTCATGAAACGTCTCGGGGTCGATGATTCCAAACTGATCACCATGAACTTCTTATCATCGACTACCATGTGCCCATGGCTTACTGATACTGCAGATGGCAATTTCATCCCTGAACTTACAAAAGCCCTCGGGGATACGGTTCGCTTGCTCGCATACGATTATCAAAATAAATAGCATTGAATAAGGGCAGCAAAGGGAGGGATTTGACATATGAAGGAAAGAGATTTGAGAAGCGAGGCTTTGAGGGGGCGTGTGCCCTCCTGCACAACCATAGCGGTTGGAAAAAAGGCGACGTCCGACGGTTCGGTCATCATCGCCCATTCTGACGACGACGTGTCCGATACACGTGTCATCTATGTACCAGAACGGAATTTCGAAAGTGGTGCTAGCGAACCAGAATTCGGCTGGCGAAATGTCTACTACGACAATGCAAGCCTGGGTCCGAAGGATTACAACAAGACTGAGCTTCGCCGCTATATTGGCGAAGACCGCGGACCTGGTTATGATACGAAGGATTATGCTAATAGCATAACTCTGGGCCGAATTCCGCAAGTTGCACATACGTACGCCTATTTCGACTGCAGCTACGGAATCATGAACGACCACCAGCTCATGATTGGAGAATGCACGTGCGGCGCCAAGGTCCATCCAGAGCCGGAAGAGGGCAAGCGGATCTTCTACGCCGCGGAGCTATCTCGCGTAGCTCTGGAGCGCTGCACTACGGCACGGGAAGCGATCGTGCTCATAGCTCATCTAATCGAAACATACGGCCTTTATGGAACCGGGGAGACTCTCCTGTTGGGCGATACAGAAGAAGCCTGGGTCTTTGAGATGTGCGGTTATGACGAAGATGGAACCGATGGCATCTGGGTGGCACAAAGAGTTCCAGATGATGGGTTTTTTGTTGCAGCAAATCAGTTTCGCATCCACGATGTAGGAACATCTGGAGATAAGTTGCTTCCTGAGACCTTCATAAAAGGTGGCAAAACGCCCCGACAGGATTATCCAGACCTGTCATACTTGGGGATTAAGACGGATCCGAAAATCCTTCACACGCAAAAGTGGAAGCGTACCGCCGAGTATGAAACGTATGATACGATATGTTCCAGTAATCTTTTTGAAGTGTGCGAAAATAAAACATGGTGGCATCCATCTCAGGGGCCATTGGACTGGCTCAAGACCGTAAGCTGGGGAGAATATTTCCATCCCTATTACTCGCTCAGGCGCGTCTGGCGCGCTATTTCGAGAGTTGCCCCGGGATTGAACCTGCCGGCCTGGGTTGAGGACGGATATACAAAAGCCTACCCATTTTCGGTTGTACCAGATAAAAAATACCTATCTGTGGCAGATGTCATCGCAGTCTACAGAGATCACTATGAGGGAACGGAGTTCGATCTGACAAGAGGTCGAGCCGCTGGACCATTCCATGATCCTACACGTTATGAAGAAAACCCTGATCAGGGAGATTCATTCAATTTGAATTCGTACCACCCCGAAGGCGCCTGGGAGAGATCTCTCTCCATCTACCGATGCGGCGTGATATCGATCAACCAGGCACGCGGAGATCTGCCAGACCCTGTCGGAGGCGTTAGTTGGATCGGGCTCGACCGCCCTGCTGCCACCTGTCTAATGCCGTTTTTTGTGGGCGTATCAGATCTGCCGAAGAGCATTCAGACTATGAATCTGTTGGAATTCGATTTTTATAGTGACAGCGCCTGGTGGGCTTTCAACTTCGTCGCCAACTACGCAACGATCAAGTATTCCTATATGATGGAGGACATCAGGGAAAAGCAGGGGGAACTGGAGAACGCCGCTTATGAGGAGGTATCTGAATTACAAAACCTCTACGAAATTTCTCCAAAAGAATTGACTATCTTTTGTAACAAAAACACCGAGAAAGTAGTTTCGGAGTGGTGGGATCTGGCGAAAGCGCTCGTTGTCAAATATAACGACGGATGTATCACAACTGACGATGAGAATATTATGAAAAAAGCAGGTTATCCTAATCCATGGCTTTGCGATGTGGGATACTATAGAGGGCCAACTAGTTACCAAAAAAACAAAGATTGAGGGCGATGTCTAGACCTGGCACCGATCGTAGGTTAAATTTTTACATTCTCATTTAATAGTGCACCATCTCCTAACAGTACAGGAGATCTATCAAGAGGAACATCAAGAGGAACAACATGACAAGGATGACGAAGTTGAATATCTTCGTATTCCAAAGCAGATGATGTACCTCGACGATATGATTCGATACGTGGCAAAAGCTGGCTACGAAGGGAGAAAGAAAACACCAGGGGCTGGATGATAGCAGCCCTTGTTATTGATTTCACATGGTTTTACATGAGAATGTGGGGAAAAAGGATGCCAGAAGAAAAAGCCCTCCCGGAGGGACGACGGCCTTCTTATCCGGCCATCAAATGATTCGACTTTTTCCAGTAACCGGAGCCGCATACCCCAGTATCCTGGGATTTATGCCGGCAGATAGCTGATGGACGTCAGTGAACCCGCTCGCCGTCTCATCGACGGTCTCTGCCTGGTTCTCCGTCCCGGAGCTCTCTGAAATCTCAGAGACCACCGCATCTTCAGAGGCGGGCTCTGCGCCCGAAAGAGGTGCGTATCCCGCGGTTTCGGTGCTGGTCCTCATTCCGACAAAGTTGCCGCTGGTTTCCCCTCCGAAGCTGTCGATCTGGGAATAGGTGCCACTTATGGTATCACCAGAAAAAGTCCCCTCCATCAAGGTGAGGGTCAGGACGTCTCCAGCAGCAAAGAGGGTGCCGATCTCGACTCCATCTCCAGAGATCGATCCAGAGAGGATGCCCTTCATCAGCTCGAGCGTCTCGAATTTCGAGGAGCCCCAGATCAGGTCCTCTGACTGGTACAAGACGGCGGTAATCGTCCCCGACGCCCCCAGGCTGAAGGTCCAGATCCCTTTGATGTTCAGAGATTCGACTACTGGCGATATTTCTGACCTCGCACCGCTCTCCGAGCCGTTTATACCGTCCTCGGCGAGAGCCGTTCCCCAAGCTGAAACCAATATGAAGATCGATAGGCATATCTCAGTTATCTTCAAACTAACCCCTTCGTTCTGATATTTCTTCGGCCGCGAGACTTTCCCCCTACCGTCCCTGCGGTCCTCCACCAACCCACCCTCCGGATAGATAAGCTTTGAGGTGAAGAAGCCGGATCCTGCGGCTAAAGCTTGCACGCCTTCTCGTCCTGTTGGCTCTTCTTCACCAGGTAGTATCCTGTGGAGAGGGAGACGACGATGAACCCGATCCCGATGAGGGTCATGCTGGGAAGGCTCTTGACATCCAGGATTATCACCTTCCTCGCTATGGCGATGATCGCCACCAACAGAACCACCTGGACGTTGATGACGTTCTCCTCCAGATATATCTTGAAGGTCTCCAGGAGCTCGATCCCGATCAGAACCAGGAGGAAGTAACCGAAGATCTCCAGGAGCTGGTCGATCTCCAGCAGGACCAGGGGAGGAGAGGCGATGTCTATAACGATGATGTAGAATAGCTCCGCCGTGGCCAAAAGGACTACCAGAGCCATCATCCAGGTCAGAACCAACAGAACCACGTTCTGAAACTTGGTCAGTCTCTCCATCATGAAAATCCTCTCTTTAGTCTCCGAATCGTGCTCCACGAACTGCCCCTCTGGTCTTGCTTCAACTTTGATTTTCTTATCTGAAGTATCTTCTGGTGGTGTACCTGAAGTAGACAAAAAGCCCCAGGGTCAGGGTCGCCAAGGAGACGATGTTGGCCACGATCAGAGGCGAGTTTTTAAGGTGCAGGCCGTAGACCATCCATAGAAAGACCCCCAGCCCCATCTGGACCATCATCACCAGGCTCACATCGTCCACCGACTTCGTTCGCACCATCTTCATCAGCTGCGGCAGAAATCCGAACATCGTCAGAGCCGCAGCGGCATAACCCACTATTTCCCAGTCCATCAAGATCGATCTCTTTTAAATTGAACCTGCTACCCATCAGCCGCTTCTTAACTCCAGCATATAACCTTCGGCTCGTTAATCCGGTTTTTGGTGTCTCACCGAAAAATTACAAGTTTGCGACCGAAATTCTTATTAATTAATAAAGAAATTAGAAACTATGTTTAAGGAGCTTAAAGGAGGCTAGATTTTGAAGAAGCTCTCATTGTTCGTGCTTTTAACCTTGATCTTTTGCTCAACCTCGGGAATGGCGAGCGCTGTCGATTATCCTTTGACCGTCACCGACTCTGCGGGAAGAGAGGTGACGATAGAGACGCCGATCGAGAAGATAGTGGTCCTCCATTCCAACGCCGCCGAAGCGGTCAGCATCCTCGGCGCTGCCGACAGGATCGTAGGGACGACGGACAGCGTTCCCAAATACGCAGCTTACTACTTCTCCGATGTCATGGGCGACTGGGAGATCGTGGGAACCTGGAAGGAGTTCGATTACGAGAAGATAGCCGACCTCGCCAGGAACGACGACGGCGATATTGAGCCCGGGATGCTGGTGATAGCTTACGCCTATAACAATAAAGCTGAGGAGGTGGACGAGAACCTTGCCCCCTTTGAGAAGATCGAAGTTGTGGGCCTCGACCTCTACAACGCTGAGACCCTGGAGAAGGAAATGACCATCCTCGGAACGATCCTCGACTGCGAAGCTGAGGCCGAAAGCTACAACGACTGGGTCAGCGATAAGAAGGCCAATGTTCTTGATGCCGTCTCAGACCTCGAGAGGCCGAGAGTCTACGTCGAGGGAGGCTCCGGCGTTGATCTGGGAGCCCTCTGGACCTACGGTAGAGGATCAGCCCCGAATGATATGATCTCCCTCGCCGGGGGAGAGAACGTGATCGATGTGGATGAGGCCGAGCCCAAGGTAGAATGGGAGACCGTCCTCGCTGAGATGCCCGAGGTGATCATCAAGGTGCCGAAGGCCACAAACCAGCTTGGCTGGAGCAACGTCACCGATATGGAGGCCTTCGTAGGAGAGATCGAGAGCCGTCCCGGCGCTGAATCCGTGCCAGCGGTGGAAGATGGCAAAGTCTATGTCATATTTCGGGACATAACCCTGGGGACGGGCGCTGCCGTAGGCCTCACCTACTGGGCCGAGATCATCCATCCTGAGGCAGACCTAGATCCCGTGGGGGTCTATCGGGAGTACCTGGGGATGAGGGGGCTCGACTACCCTGAGGAAAACTTCTTCGTATACCCGATGATCTGAACAAAAAAGTGCGCTGCCGGTCTATTGGGCCTGCAGCGCAAAACATACTTTTCGACTCGATCCAACATTCGTGTCTATCGCCCCCGCCATGGAAGAAGCCGCCGATCTCGCCGATCCTCTCCCCGATTCACCCTCCATCTCGAGGTAGGCGGCCTTCAGGCCTCGACCACCTTGGGTTCAAAAGCTCGGCTCTGACGACCCTCCTCACCCGCCGTCGAGGCCCCGGACTGCCACCCGTCGATCCCGACGCCTTAGCAGACTTTGGCTCCGTAGCCTGCATCGGGAGCACTTCACCAGGTTCTTGGGGCTGGATCCAAAAAGGAGTAAACATATATCCAGAGATGCCCGTGTAACCAATTAGACTTAAATTGGATCAAGTTTATGAGCGAAGCTGATACGATGTCAACG
>Ga0272442_10006926_pt1 | contig 14759 bp, 23 predicted proteins | sample SSMForm2O_FD_200262 | JGI IMG/M metagenome (GOLD analysis project Ga0272442, IMG submission 200262) | Marine sediment archaeal communities from Little Sippewissett salt marsh, Falmouth, MA, United States - SSM-Form-2O | ecosystem: Environmental > Aquatic > Marine > Wetlands > Sediment ...
TCAACAATGGCCGCGACTGGTCCGCCCCCGCTGGGGCCCTGGTGCAATGCCGCTACCGATACGAAGACGGCAGCGTCGTCGACCGCTGACGCGACAACTCCGCCGACCGCACCCTTGATGTGACGGTGGTGGTGCACGTCGGAGTCGTCGAGCGAGACCTGGCGGCGCCCCCGCAGACGGGATGTCGGATCGGCTTCACACTTGACGAACACGTTGACGAGCCGGCCGTCGAGATCCTCGGCACGGGCACGTTCCGGAAGGTCGAGGCCGGCGGACCGGATCGCGCGGTAGACACCTTCCTGGTCGAGCGCATCGTTCATCACGTCGTGGCCGATCCGGTATCTCCCTCCGGCCCCGGGCACGTTGCCGACGACAACGGTCTGTGCCTGGTCGAGCTCAACACCCGACGAGCAGGAGGCAACGGAGGAGTACAGGTCGAGATCGTGTCCAATCTGTTCCGCGGTCGGCATGTCGATCTCGCCGAGTGCAACGGCGATGCCGAGTCCTGAGGTGCCGTTGGACACGTTCATCGACTCGAGCGGGTCTTCGGTGAAGACGGTATGCCCACGCGCTTTGGCGTCGTTGATGGTCTCCATGACCAGGAGCGGAGTCTTCGTCTGAACGTAGTGGACGTCGGCCGGGTCTTCGATTCCGGCTTCGGCCATGGCGCGTCGCACACCCTCGGCAACCTTCTCCACCATTGCCGGGCGACCGATGTCCTCCGGCAGGATGACATCACTCATGGCGTACCCGACGGCAAGGCGCGGTTCATCGGATGCAGGGCCCTCGTCCGCGACCTTGGCGAAGATGGTGGCGTGGGGAGTGAGGATCCCGTCCGTACCGCCGGACCAAACCATCGGGATCTCGTCGACTTCCTCGACCGGCCGAGTTCCCTTCTCCATCAGCACTTTCCGGAACGCCTGATCGGCAAGGATTCGGGTGAAGTCGTTGACCCCGCCATTCCCTTCGGTCTTCCCGACGACCGCGACGACGCCGTCTGCGTCGAAGACCCCTTCTTCGATCAGCGTCGCAAGACCTGACGCGTCGCCAACACTCTCGAGCACGACTTTTCGGACCTCGATCGCCATCGTCTACTCCCTCGCTTGAGCCGATCCCTGCATTTGCACCGGAGCGTCGTCCTCGACGCGTACTGTGCGAACAGCACATCTTCGGACAAGCGCCAACTCTAGACAAGGGACGAACGACCCTCGCTTGAGAACAGGAAAGGGTGTCAGAGGTGGATCGGCTCCGGGACGGTGGAAACCACCGGACCGTTTTCGGTGATGAGCACCGTGTGCTCGAAATGGGCTGAGAGCGCCCCGTCCGCCGTGACTACCGTCCAGCCATCGTCGAGCACCGCGGTCTCGGCAGTTCCGAGGTTGAACATCGGTTCGATGGCCAGGGCCATTCCGGCCTTCAGCTTCAGACCCTTGCCGGGCACGCCGTAGTTCGGGACGTTCGGGGCCTCATGCATCTGCCGCCCGATCCCGTGACCGATGTACTCACGTACCACCCCGTAGTTGTGGGGCTTCGCCGTCGCCTCAATCGCGTGACCGACATCGCCGAGGCGGTTTCCCGCCCGCGCCATACCCAGGCCGTTCCATAAAGCCTCTTCCGTGACTTCCAGCAGGCGCCGCACCTCGTCCGGGACATCGCCAATGGCCATCGTAAAGGCCGCATCACCGTGCCATCCTTCGTAGATCGCGCCGGCGTCGATCGAGATGATGTCTCCGGTGCGCAGCGTGTAGCCGTCCGGGATGCCGTGAACGATCGCTGAGTTCGGCGACGCACAGATCGTGGCGGGGAACCCGTGGTAGCCCAGGAACGAGGGTCGGCAGCCGCGCTCACGAACGACCTCAGCCGCTATTGCGTCGAGCTCTCGCGTGGTGACTCCGGGGACCGCCGCTTCCCGTACGGCTTGGTGCATCGCCGCCACACACTGCCCGGCGATCTCCATCTTGGCGAAGTCATCCGGCTTCTTCTTCGAGATGACCTTCGCGCCGACCATCAGGACGCCAGCTCGCACGCAATACGACAGAAGATGTCCTCGACCGAACCTGTGCCCTCAACCCGCCGAACGCGATCCCCGTAGTAGGCCACGAGGGGTTCCGTCTCACCGTGGAATATCTCGATGCGGTGGCGGATCGTCTCTTCGTTGTCGTCGCTTCGTCCTTCGATCTCGGCCCGCTTCAAGAGCCGCTCGACGACCTCGTCCTCATCGACACAGAGGTAGATGATCGTGTTGATGGCGTCGTCACCGACCACCTCGGTCAGGATCTCTGCCTGACGGAGGTTCCGAGGGAATCCATCGAGGAGGTACCCGCCGGCAGCGTCGTCGCGAGCAAGACGTTCTTCAACGAGGGCAACCACGAGATCGTCGGGGACGAGGTCGCCGATCACCATGTACTCCGAGGCGCGCTTCCCGAGTTCACTTCCCGACTCCATAGCCTCGCGCAGCATGTCCCCCGTCGAGATGTGGGGGATTCCGAGTGCCCGCGTGACCAATTTGGCTTGTGTTCCCTTGCCACCGCCCGGAGGCCCGAGGAACAAGAGGCGTCTACCCATGAAGAACTCCTGGTTGATGTCCGGGACAGGATACCGCTCACCGTTCACGGTGCGGTCGGCCAAGAAGTAGTCCGTAGTCCGTAGTCAGTAGTCAGTACCGAGTCGGCCGTTGGCGGCGGATCAACCCGAGTTGATCATCAGTCCGTGGTGCTCTGCGACTGCCGCCCTGTACACCTCGTCGGGAATGGTGACGATCGGCTCACCCGTGTGTGGATTGATGAGAAGCAGATCTCCAAAGTCGGCCCCAACGATCCATGCCATCGGGCCCTCCACGATGAGTCCCTCCGGTGTGACAACGGTGATGTTGCCGGCATCCAACGTGCACCAGATGGCTCGGTCCATCGTGACGGTGTATCCCGCATACTCCATGACGAACGGTTCATAACACGCAGCAAGAACATCTGGGTCTGCCGCGGGTGGCAACGGCGGGGTTGGTGTCAAGATCTCGACGCCGATCCACACGAACTCTGCGGCAGCACACCGATTCGGAGCGGTCCCTTCAGGCGCCCGGCCACCGACCACCACGATCGTATCGCCCTCGGTTGCGACCTCCACCCCACGGAAAAGCAGCCGGGGTGGCTCGAGGAAGTGGGCCTCCGTGTCGACCGGCCACCACACGGTTCGTATCCCTGCCGGGGTGAGAAGCTGAGCACAGCCGCTTGTCGGGTCGAAGTCCAGGGTCCCGATCAGCGCACCGGTGTACGCGACCGGTGGGTCCTCTTGGTCCCTGAGAGCATGGTGATAGAGACCGTGGGTTGGCAGCGGCATCCGAATGAGTCGGCTGCTCGGCGATGATTCCCCACCGTCGAAGAGGTCTCGCTCGCCCAGTGGTTCGCCAAGCTGCACGATGTACGGAACCGCCGGATTGTCCGGGCATGTGACCGTGGGCTCGGTGACGAGCAGGCTCTCCACGAGGAACGTCACCACCACCTCATCGGTGCTCAGCTCGACCTCGGGAGGTTGGAGCCGGTCGCCCGGCCGCTGTCCGTTCGCGCATTGGCGCTCCGTGACCACAACGTGTACCACGGTGTCCGATGGATACGGCCGGTCGAAAGCGGGATCGAGCTGCCACGTGGCAGGAAACACGGTCTCGGGAACACTCACCGCGGTCGTCGAAGAAGATGGAATGGACGACGTGTCACCATGGCTCGAACACCCACACACGGCAACAGCAACGGCTCCAATGAGAACCAGCAACTGCTGCGAACGTCTGGCGATCGTCACGAAGATGACCCCTCCGTAGCTATGACGCTCCACGTCCACGATAGGTTCCGATCGGCGTTGCGTAGTCCGGTCGGGACGGTCGGTGCGAATTGCCGGACCAGAAAGCTGTCAGTAGTCCGTACGCGACGACTGACAGCGCTTCGTCACAACTGCCGGTAGTCCGGTACTGACTACGGACTACTGACTACTGACTACCGCGCCGGAGGCGCCCTAGGACAGGAACCCTTCGTAGTTGCGCATCATCAGCTGCGACTCGATCTGCTTGGTTGTCTCGAGGGCAACACCGGCCACGATGATGATCGAGACGCCGGACAGTCCGACCGGGACATTCCAGATGTACCCGAGGATCGACGGCAGCACCGTAACCACAGCCAGGTACAGGGCACCCGGCAGCGTGATCCGACTGAGCACGTACTGCAGGTAGTTGACGGTCGCTCGTCCCGGGCGGATCCCCGGAATGAACCCACCCTGGCGCTGGATCATGTCTGCCTGGCGCTCGGGATCGAACTGGATCGCCGTGTAGAAGTAGGTGAAGAACACCACGAGCAATGCCAGCACGAGGATGTACCAGATGCTCGGAGAGAACCCGCCACCACTCGACGAAAGCAGGTTCGTGTCGATCCAGTTGCGAACGGTGGCGCCCCAACCTTCCGGCGGCAACACCGAGGCGATGAGAGCGGGGAAGTACATGATCGACGTAGCGAAGATCACGGGGATCACACCCGCCATGTTCACCTTCAACGGGATGTACGTCGATTGCCCGCCCATGACCTTGCGGCCGCGGACGCGTTTCGAGAACTGCACAGGGATGCGGCGCTGGCCCTGCTCGATGTAGATAATCCCAATCGTCAGCAGGACCATCACTCCGGCGATCACCACGAACTGATACGTCTGCGAGTTGGCGTTGAGAATCACGAGCTGCGACGGGATCTGCGAGATGATCGAAACGAAGATCAGCAGCGACATGCCGTTGCCGATGCCGCGCTGCGTGATCAGCTCTCCGAACCACATCAGCAGCGCTGTTCCGGCCGTCATCGTGATGACAATGATGATGACGTTGCGGGGCGTGTAGTCGGGGATCAAGTCGATGCCACCCGTCAACTGACCGGAGTGGAACAGGAACGAGAAACCCGTCGACTGGAGCAACGCCAGGATGACGGTGAGATACCTCGTCCACTGCGTGATGACCTTCCGACCGGTCTCACCTTCTTCTTGAAGCGCCTGAAGCTTCGGGATCACGACGGCGAGCAACTGCAGAATGATCGACGCCGTGATGTACGGCATGATCCCCAGTGCAAACACCGAAAGGCGCGTCAGCGCCCCACCCGAGAACAGGTTCAGCAGGCCGACAAACCCGCTCGTCGTGGCGGCGTCGGTGAACTCCTTGATGGCGTCGAGATCGACACCGGGAACCGGGACCGTGGTCCCGAATCGGTAGAGAACAAAAATGAACAGCGTGAAGAGGATCTTGTTCCGTAGATCGTGGATCCGGAACGCGTTCCTGAAGGCGGTCAGCATGTGGTTCGGGTGCTCCTCTTGCCTGCGATGGGCACGGTAGTAAGGATTCGAGGATGACTAGTCCTGAATGACCTCAACCGATCCTCCCGCGGCCTTGATCTTCTCTACGGCGCCGAGGCTGAATGCGTGGGCTTGGATCGTCAGGGCGCGGTCGATTTCGCCCTCGCCGAGCACCTTCACCTTGCCGCGGTGCTTCACGAGTCCTTGTGTGCGGAGGTCGTCCGCCGTCACCGTGGTACCTGCGTCGAAGTCGTTGAGACGTTCAACGTTGATCACGGTGTACTCAACCCGGTTTGGGTTGCGGAAACCACGCAGCTTCGGCATCCGGCGCTGGAGCGGCATCTGCCCGCCCTCAAAACCGCGCCGGACCTTGCTCCGAGCCTTCAGGCCCTTCGTTCCACGACCGGCGGTTTTGCCGCGCCGACCGGACTCACCGCGTCCAACGCGGATCTTTCGCTTCTTCGACCCTTCGGCGGGCCGGAGATGATGGAGTTTCATCCAACTTCCTCCACGTCGAGGAGGTGCTTCGCACGAAACACCATGCCGCGCACATCCGGTGTGTCGGGCCGCAAGGTCGTGCTATTGATCTTGCGGAGCCCGAGGCTTTCTACGGTTGCGCGAATCTTCGGCTTCTCGCCGATCGTGCTGCGCACCAGCGTGATCTTCAGACTCTCGGCCATCAGCTACCGCCTTGGGTCTTCATGAGTTCGGCCGACCGGTACGCCGCGAGCAGCGCGGGCGGGAACAGCTCTTCTGGACGTTTGCCCCTGGCTTTCGCAACCTCATCAGGTCGCTGCTGTGCCTGGAGCGCGTTGACGGTCGCCTTCGCCACGTTGACGTGGGTTGGCGAGCCGAGCGACTTCGAGAGCACGTCGCTAATCCCGGCGGCCTCGAGAATCTGGCGCACCGCGCCGCCGGCGATGACGCCGGTACCCGGCGCGGCCGGCTTGAGGAGCACCCGAGAGGCGCTCTGCTGACCGATCACCTCGTGGATGATCGTCCGTCCGGCCATCGGCACGTCGAACATGTTCTTCCGTGCGATCTCCATGCCCTTTTGGATGGCCATGGGCACCTCTTTGGCCTTGCCGTATCCGATCCCGACTTTGCCCTTGCCGTTGCCGACCGTCACGAGTGCGGTGAATGAGAAACGCCGCCCACCCTTGACGACCTTGGCGACGCGATTGATCGCGATGACGCGCTCGTCGAACTCCGGCTCGCGGCGTTCGCGGCGGTCCCTGCGGTCTCTTCGGTCGTTCCGATCTCTTCTATCTCGAGTCGTCATAGCGCTCCTAGAACTCCAGCCCGGCTTTGCGGGCTCCGTCGGCCAGCGCCTTGATGCGCCCGTGGTACGCGAAACCGCCACGGTCAAAGACGACCTCTTCAATCCCTGCGTCCTTCGCCCGGGAACCAATCAGCTCCCCGACCTTGGTGGCAGTGTCGACGTTGAGCGTCTTCTTCGCGAGCTTCCCCTCACGAGAAGAGGCGGCAGCAACGGTGACACCCTGGTCGTCGTCGATGATCTGTGCGTAGATGTAGCGATTGCTGCGGAAGACCGCGAGCCGGGGGCGTTCCGCGGTGCCGTGCACCTTCTTGCGTACCCGGAAGTGGCGGTGCCGCCGAGCATCTGTGCGTGAACCTCTCATCAGGCAACTCCTGCTTTCCCGGCCTTGCGGCGTACGTACTCATCGACGTAGCGGATGCCTTTGCCCTTGTAGGGCTCGGGCGGGCGAACGGCGCGAATGTTGGCCGCAACCTGACCGACGAGTTGCTTGTCGATTCCGCTGATGATGAACTTGGTAGGCTCAGGGACCTCGAAGGTGATGCCCTCGGGAGCCTCGATCGACACGGGGTGCGAGTATCCGACCTGAAGTTCGAGCGTATTGCCCTTCAGCGCGCCGCGATAGCCGACGCCGACCGCCTGAAGCTCCTTGGAGTATCCGGTAGACACCCCGTTCACCATGTTGGCGATCAAGGCGCGATAGAGCCCGTGCAGAGCGCGGACCTCACGGTCGTCGTTGTCCCGAACGACGGAGACGACGCCGTCTTCGATCGACAGGCTGACGCGTGGGTCGATCTCCTGGCTGAGTGAACCCTTCGGTCCTTTGACGACGACGACGTTGCCTTCGGTCGTCAGCTCAACGCCCGACGGCAGTTCGATTGGTGCTTTTCCGATGCGGCTCATGTCACCAAACCTCGCAGAGCACTTCGCCGCCGACCTTTCGTCGGCGAGCCTCTCGGTCGGTCATCACGCCGTCCGATGTGGACACGATTGCCACACCGATGCCGCCGCGGACGCGAGGCACGTCGGTCGCGCCCTTGTAGACGCGACGTCCGGGCTTCGAGACACGATGGAGGCCACCGAGAATCGGCTTCCGGTTGTTGCCGTAGCGGAGTCGGACGGTGAGTTCCTTCCCGACGCGAGCGTCGTCGACCACGTACCCGTCGATGTAACCCTCTTCAGAGAGGATGCGGGCGATCTCTTCTTTCAACTTCGAGGACGGCATACGAGTCTCCGGATGCAGCGCGATATTCGCGTTGCGAATCCGGGTGAGCATGTCGGCGATGGGATCAGACTGCATGATTACCACGAGGCCTTTCTCACACCGGGCAGTTCACCTTCGTGCGCCAGTTCGCGCAACGCCGAACGTGACATGCCGAACTTTCGGTAGTAGCCGCGGGGACGACCCGTAACTCCACACCGGTTGCGGTAGCGGGTCGCGCTGGCGTCGCGCGGCATCTTGGCGATCTGCTGATACGCCTCCCGTTTGTCCTCGTATGAGGCGTCGGGGTCCTTGATAACCTTGACCAGCTCGGCGCGACGTTCGGCGTACTTGTCGACCGTGACTCTCCGTTTGTTGTTCTTGGCGATCTTCGATGTCTTCGCCATCACACACCTGCCTGTTGACGGCGGAACGGGAACCCGAAGGCATCGAGTAGCGCCCTGCCTTGCTCGTCGGTTGCTGCCGTGGTCACGAACGTGATGTCCATGCCGCGGACCTTGGCGACCTTGTCGTAGTCGATCTCGGGGAAGATCAGCTGTTCTGTCACACCGAAGGTGTAGTTGCCGCGGCCGTCGAACCCATTTGGGTTCATGCCGCGAAAGTCCCTGATCCGTGGGATCGCCGTAGCGATGAGTCGGTCGAGGAACTCCCACATCCTGGCGCCGCGGAGCGTGACCGATGCACCAACCGGGACACCTTCGCGCAGTTTGAAGTTCGAGATGGATTTGCGAGCCATCGTGACCTTCGGCTGTTGGCCGGTGATGATGCGGAGGTCTTCGACCGCTCCGTCCATGAGCTTGGAGTCCTGAGCGGCGTCGCCGACGCCCATGTTCACCACGATCTTGAGAAGGCGAGGAACCTGCATCGCGTTCTCGAGCTCGAGGTCTTCCTTGATCTGAGCAGCGACCTCGTTGTTGTACTTCTCTTTGAGGCGAGGAGTCATCCGAGTTCACCTCCGCACTTGCGGCATACGCGGTACTTGCGGCCCTCGTCGTCGAACTTGGCTCCGATGCGGGTTGGCCCACACTCGGAACAGACGATCATGACGTTGGAGGCGTCGATCGGCATGTCCTTGTCGATGATTCCGCCCTGCATGGTCTGCCCGGTAGCACGCTGGCTGCGTTTCGCGGTAGCGACACCTTCGACGATGATCTTGTTGCGGGTCGGGAAGACTCTGGCAATCTTCGATTCCGTGCCGGCATCTTTGCCGGTGATGACCTTCACCGTGTCACCCTTCTTCAACTTCATCACAGCACCTCCGGTGCCAGCGATACGATCCGCATGAACTTCTTGTCGCGCAGCTCACGGCCGACCGGACCGAAGATCCGGGTGCCGCGGGGCTGCTGCTGGTCGTTGATGATCACGCAGGCGTTGTCATCGAAACGGATGTAGGTCCCGTCCGAACGACGGTTCTCCTTTTTCGTCCGCACGACCACGGCTCTGACGACCTCACCCTTTCTTACGGTTCCACCGGGTGTGGCGTCCTTGACCGTGCAGACGACGGTATCGCCGAGGCTGCCGTACCGCCTGCCCGATCCGCCGAGAACGCGAATGACCAAGACCTCCTTGGCACCGGTGTTGTCGGCAACTCTGAGCCTGGATTCCTGTTGGATCATCTTGCACGCTCCACGACTTCTGCAACGCGCCAGTGCTTCGACTTCGAGATCGGGCGGGTCTCCACGATCCGCACCGTATCGCCGATGTTGGCGTCGTTCGTTTCATCGTGCGCGTGGAATCGCTTCCGCACCGGCACGGTCTTGCCGTACTTCGGATGACGCTTGGAGTCGCGGACTTCGACGGTGACCGTCTTGTCCCTGGCGTCCGAAACGACGACCCCGACGCGTGTCTTGCGGCGTCCCCGTTCCATCTACGCCTCCTCCTTCTGTGTTTCCCACGCAGCGATCTCTTGCTCGCGCATCATCGTCTTGATGCGGGCGACCTGGCGTCGCACCTGTGTGATTCGTGCGGTGTTATCGAGTTGGTTCGTGACGATCTGGAACCGGAGGTTGAACAGCTCCTCTTTCGACTCGTCCAACTGCTCTTGCAGTTCGGCGTAGCTCAGCTTTCGCAGGTCGACGGTCTTCATACGTCCTCCCGCTTCACGAATTTGGTCTTCACCGGCAACTTGTGTGCGGCGAGGCGCATGGCTTCACGTGCCAACTCCTCGTCGACGCCGGCCATCTCAAACATGACCCGCCCCGGTTTCACCACGGCGACCCAGTATTCGGGATTGCCCTTGCCGGATCCCATGCGGGTTTCGGCGGGTTTCTCGGTGATCGGTTTGTCGGGGAAGATCGTGATCCAGACCTTCCCTCCACGCTTGATCTTTCTCGTCATCGCGATACGGGCCGCCTCGATCTGACGAGCGGTGATCCATCCTGGCTCCTGAGCCTGGAGTCCCCACTCGCCGAACGAGACCTTCGTACCGCCCTTCGCCTTCCCGGTCATGCGGCCCGTCTGGACCTTCCGGTACTTTGTGCGTTTCGGCATCAACATCAGGCGTCTTCTCCTTCGGAGGTGTCGCTCGAGTTGTCGCCGGCTACATCAGCTGCATCCTTGTCGTCGACCTTCTGAGTCTCGATTGCCTCAGTGGTTTCGACCGTGGGGGTCTCCTCCGCTTCGACAGCGTCGACCGCTTCCTCGAGCAGCTCGGTCTCCACGAGGGTTTCGGCTACTTCTTCGGCGGCGATGGCCTCAACGGCCTCGACTTCAGCGACCGCCTCAGCGATCTTCTCTTCAGCAATCACCTCAGCGACTTCCTCCTCGACGATCGCCTCAGCGACCTCGATCTCGGCGACCGCTTCAGCTACGTCGAGTTCAGCTACGGCCTCGATGACTTCTTCTTCTGTGACTGCGTCGGCGATCTTCTCTTCAGCGATCTCCTCAGCCACTTCGACTTCGACGATCGCCTCAGCGATCTTCTCTTCAGCGATCTCCTCAGCGACCTCGGCTTCGACGATCGCCTCAATGATCTCGGCCTCAGCAACGGCTTCGACGGCCTCAACTGCCACGGCGGCTTCTGCGATCTCGACCGCCGCCTCCGCCTCGATCAGCTCGTCGACCTCGGCCTTGGCTGCTTCGAATTCCGCGGCAGCGTCGGCTGTTGTCGTCGAGGGGCGTTTGCCGCCGCCGGCCTCGATGAGACGCTTGCCACCCTTCTTGCCGTCTCCAGACTCAGTGACGCGCTTGCCACCGCCGGCCTCGATGAGGCGCTTGCCACCGGACTCGCCTGCGGCCGCTTCGGCGCGTGAGCGGGCAGAGCGGCGACGTCGTTGTGCCGGTCCGCCTGCGGCGAGTCGGGCTTCAGCAGCGATCTTCTCGTTGCGTGCGACCGCGCTCGTCAGCAGGTCACCGCGATACACCCACACCTTGATGCCGATGGCACCAACGGTGGTGCGAGCCGTTGCCCGACCGAAGTCGATGTCGGCTCGGAGTGTGTGCAGTGGGACGCGACCTTCGAGGTACCACTCGCGACGGCCCATGTCGGCGCCGCCGAGACGGCCTTGCGCCTGGACGCGGACGCCCTCGGCTCCGGCTTTCATGGCGGTCGTCACGGTGCGCTTCATGGCACGGCGGAAGGCGACGCGGCCTTCGAGCTGGTCGGCGACGCTGCGTGCCAGCAGCGTGGCGTCGAGCTCGGGGTTCGCAACCTCTATGACGTTGAACTTGACGTTTCGGCCGGTGAGCTCTTCGAGTCCAGACCGGAGCCTCTCGGCCTCCGAACCACCACGACCGATCACCACGCCGGGGCGTCCGGTGTGGATGTCGATCTGAACTTTCTTGTCACCGATCCGCTCAATGTCGATTCGTGAGACGGCGCCACGAGTGAGCTCATCACGCAGGTACTTGCGGATCTTCTGATCCTCGAGCACCTGTGACGCGTAGTCCTTCTCGCTGTACCAGCGGGACTTCCAGTCGGTGACGATCCCGAGTCGCAGGCCGTAGGGGTGAATCTTCTGGCCCATCAGGCGTCCTCCTCCGCGTCGGCGACGACGATCGTGATATGGCTCGTGCGTTTGCGAATGCGAGTTGCGCGACCTCTGGCGCGTGGGCGCCAGCGCTTGAGGGTCGGACCCTCGTCGGCGAACGCCTCGACGACGAGCAGTTCTTCTGCGTCGGCTGCCAGGTTGTGCTCAGCGTTCGCAACGGCCGAGTCCAAGCACTTGAGGATCGGGTCTGCAGCGCGGCGGGGCGTGTGCTTCAACACGACGCGCGCCTCATCAACGGGGAGCCCCCGCACCAGATCCAGTACTCGTCGTACCTTGTACGGCGACTGCCGAACGTGTTTGGCTTTCGCGTTGGCCTTCATCGCTTCCTCGCAGCTTTCTCGCTCCCGGCGTGTCCCCGGAACGTCCGGGTCGGGGCGAATTCACCCAGTTTGTGGCCGACCATCGACTCGCTGATGTACACGGGGACGTGCTTGCGACCGTCGTGCACGGCAATGGTGAGACTCACCATCTCCGGCGTGATCGTCGATCGCCGACTCCACGTCCTGATGACCTTCTTGTCGCCGCGGTCGTTGGCCGCTTCAACTTTGCGGAGGAGGTGTTCGTCGACGAACGGCCCCTTCTTCAGGCTCCTCGCCATGGTCTACCTCCGACCCTTCTTGCTTCGCCGGCGCACGATGTACTTGTCGCTGGCTTTGTTCTTCTTGCGGGTGCGCCCTTCCGGCTTGCCCCACGGGCTGACCGGGTGTCGGCCACCCGAGCTCCGGCCTTCGCCACCGCCGAGGGGGTGGTCAACCGGGTTCATGACGACGCCGCGCGATTGCGGACGTTTTCCCTTCCATCGGCTCCGGCCCGCCTTGCCGATCTTGATCAGCTCAGCCTCGGTGTTGCCCACCTGGCCGACCGTTGCGCGACAGTCGAGGTGCACCTGGCGCATCTCGCCGGACGGAAGCCGCACGAGTGCGTACTTGCCCTCTTTCGACATGAGCTGGATGGCTGCACCGGCGGACCGGCCCATCTTCGCTCCGCCGCCCGGGCGTAGCTCGACCGCATGGACGACGGTGCCGGTGGGGATGTTCCTCAGCGGCATCGCGTTCCCTGGACGAATGTCGGCCGACGATCCGGACTCGAGCATGTCCCCTACTTCGAGATTGACGGGAGCGAGGATGTATCGCTTGTCGCCGTCGACGTAGTGGAGGAGCGCGATGCGCGCGTTGCGGTTCGGGTCGTATTCGATCGCGGCGACCTTTGCTGGGACCCCGTCCTTGGTACGACGGAAGTCGATCACGCGATAGCGTCGCTTGTGGCCACCGCCGCGATGCCGCGAAGTGATGCGACCTTGTGCGTTGCGTCCCGATGAACGTTTCTGCTTCGCAAGGAGGTTTTTCTCCGGCTTCGACTTCGTGATGGTCTCGAAGTCGGAGACGGTCTGCCACCGGCGGCCCGGCGAGGTTGGCTTGAGTTTCTTTACACCCATGTCGTTATACCTCGAAGATGTCGATCTTGTCGCCGTCGGCGAGTTTGACGAGGGCACGCTTGGTGTCTTTGCGTTTGCCGAGCACGTAGCCGGTTCGCTTGAGCTTGCCCTTGCGGTTCATTGTGTTCACGGACAGGACCTCCACGTCGAAGATCGACGCGACGGCCTGCTTGATCTGTGTCTTGTTCGCCCGTCGGTCGACGACGAACGTGTACGTGTTCGCGTCTTCGATGAGGTCGTACGACTTCTCCGAGACGATCGGCTCAAAGATGATGTCCCTGGGATCCTTCACGAGCCCACCTCCTCGGTTTCATCACCTTCGGCGGCGACCTCTTCACCGGCGACCGGCGGCTGGCGATCGGCGACTGATTCGGCGTGTTTTTCGGTTCCCCGAGGAACACTCTGACCGAGATCCAGGGTCCCCTTCGACATGATGACGGTTTCGGCCCACAACACGTCATACGTATTGGCCTGCCCCAGGTTCGAGGCAATCACACCTTCAATGTTGCGGAACGACTTGATGGCCGTGCGCTCGTGGTCTTCAGCGAGGAGCAACACCTTGCCGGTGATGCCCATGGCTTCGAGGAGCGCAATGGCGTTCTTCGTCTTGGGTTCTGCCCACACGTCGAAGTCCTCAACCACTTTGATACGCGCATCTGCGGCTCGAGCCGAGAGGGCGCTGCGCAGGGCGAGCCGCTTCATCTTCTTCGGAGTCCGCTGCGAGTAGTCGCGGGGCTTTGGGCCATGGGCCACACCACCGCCGGCCCACTGCGGCGAGCGGATCGAGCCGTGACGGGCTCGACCGAGACCCTTCTGGCGCCACGGCTTCCTCCCACCGCCACGCACTTCGGCGCGGGTCTTCGTCGAGTGGGTTCCGGCACGGGCAGCAGCAAGTTGCGCGGTCACGACCTGATGCATGACGGCAGCGTTCGGCTCGATCCCGAAGATGTCCGGGTTGAGGTCGACCTCGCCGGTTTGCTCCCCGTTTGCTGTGAACAGCTCTGCAGTGAGTCGATCAGCCACGTGTCTTCACCGCCTCCCGCACGACCACAACGGCGCCTTTGGCTCCGGGTACGGCCCCCTTGAGCAGCAGCACGTTGCGGTCGGCGTCAATTTGCACGACGTCCAGGTTCAGCACGGTGGTTTGGTCCCCACCCATACGACCCGGCATCCGCTTGCCTTTGAAAACGCGAGCCGGAGTAGCGCAAGCACCGATGGCACCGGGAGCTCGGTGGACCTTGTGGACGCCGTGGCTGGCACCCTGGCCCTTGAACCCGTGGCGCTTCATCACGCCGGCGAAACCCTTGCCCTTGGAGATTCCCGTCGCGTCGGCACGTTGCCCGACCTCGAGCACGTCGGCGATCGTGATCTCCTGACCGAGTTCGTAGGCGTCCGGATCGTCCACTCGGAGCTCAACGACATGCCGGTGTGGTGCGACACCCGCCTTGGCGAAGTGCCCGACCTGCGCGCGGTTGGCTTTGTTGGCGGTCATCTCGCGATATGCGATCTGAATCGCGGCGTAGCCGT
>Ga0272442_10006927_pt1 | contig 14757 bp, 14 predicted proteins | sample SSMForm2O_FD_200262 | JGI IMG/M metagenome (GOLD analysis project Ga0272442, IMG submission 200262) | Marine sediment archaeal communities from Little Sippewissett salt marsh, Falmouth, MA, United States - SSM-Form-2O | ecosystem: Environmental > Aquatic > Marine > Wetlands > Sediment ...
CCTGATCTTGTCCCAAAGCATGATGTCGGTAGACCTGTGTATAAAGTTCAAGCGCAAAAAATCGCAGAAAGTTTGGGAAATAAGATTGTAACAAATATTGTGATGGTTGGAGCATCAATGGCAATATTTGGGCTACTTGATGAAGAAGCAGTGAAAAAATCTGTTCTAGATAGCGTGCCAAAAAGATTTTTGGAGTTAAATGAAAAAGCATATGAAAAAGGAGTAGAGGCAGGAAAAAATGCCCTCAAAAAGATATAATCAAAAAATGGATCATGACCAAGGAATTCCCCTTGCTGACGATTACTTTTTAGATGAACCTGAAATGGCTATGTTGGAAGACAAAATGCCTTCACCTGAAACAACTGTCAAAGGTATAACCCAGATGGCTTTAAAAAAGAAAAAACGTGTAATAAACTCAGATGTTCTAATTATTGGTGCTGGAATTTCTGGTATGCAATCCGCGCTGGATATTGCTGACAAAGGTTATAAGGTAGTCATAATCGACAAAACCTCAACAATTGGCGGGTCAATGGTTAAATTAGATAAGACTTTTCCAACAAATGACTGTAGTATATGTACTGCCGCACCTAAAATGGTTGAGCTTTCTCGTCATCCCAACATTGAACTGATTACTTATGCAGAACTTAACAGATTAGAAGGTAAAAAGGGAGATTTCACAGCACAGATTTGGAAGAAAACTAAGTATGTAGATCCAGATAAATGTACGGGCTGTGATGACTGTACCGAAGTTTGTCCTGTTGATGTTGTTAGTAGTTTTAATGAAAAAATTTCAACTCGAAAAGCAATTTATATAGAATTTCCACAGGCCGTTCCAATTGTTTATACAATTGATCATGAGCATTGCACCGGCTGTGGTGCTTGTGATAGGGTTTGTGAGCCAGGGGCAATAACTTTCTTGGAAAAATCAGAAGAAATTGAGGTAAAAGCAGGTTCAATAGTTGTAGCAACGGGCTTTGAAGTATTTGAGCCAAGTGAACTGCGTAAAGAATATGGTTATGGCAAATATGAAAATGTTATGACTGCTATGCAGTTCGAACGTCTTCTTTCTAGTTTTGGTCCTACTGCTGGGAAAGTACTTCGCCCTTCTGATTTAAAGAAGCCTAAAAAGATAGGTTGGATACAATGTGTAGGATCGCGTAGTGAACAGGATGGCTATCCATATTGCTCACGTGTTTGCTGTATGTATGCAACAAAAGAAGCAAGTATTGTAAAAGAGGCAAACCCCGATATTGACATTAGCATCTATTATATGGATATCCGAGCATATGGCAAGGATTTTCAACAGTATTATGATAATGCAAAAAATCTTGGTGTAAAATATATTAGAGGTCGTCCTTCTAATGTTTATGAAAATAAGGACAAAAGCGTGACAGTTAGATACCGAGATACTTTGTCAGGCAAAGTAAAAGAAGACAAAGTCGACCTACTTGTTCTTTCAACAGCGATTATACCTTCAAAAGACAATAAAAAAATTGCAAAAATCATTGGAATTGACGTAGATGAAAATGGTTTTTTCTTACAAGATTCACTTTTACAAAACCCTGTGCAATCAACTAAACCAGGAATATTTTTAGCAGGATGTATACAAGGTCCAAAAGATATTCCTGATAGTGTTAGTATGGCAAGTGGAGCTGCTGCAAAAGCAGTTGCACCTGTAAAAGATAGACCTAGAAGCATAGGGCGTAATTTTCCACCTGAAAAAGATGTATCTTTAGAGGAACCTAGAATTGGTGTTTTCATTTGTCATTGTGGAAAAAATATTGCAAGCTATCTTGATGTTGAAAAAGTAACTGAGGAAGTTAAAAAACAACCAAATGTGGTTTATGCAGAACACGTGATGTTCGCGTGCTCTGAGGATACCTCTAAAAAAATACGCGATACCATCAAAGATCAAAAGCTAAACAGGCTTATTGTTGCCGCATGTTCGCCAAGAACTCATGGAGGCCTTTTCCAGGATACATTGCTTGAGGCAGGTCTGAATAAATATCTTTTTGAGATGGCAAATATACGTAATCATTGTAGCTGGGTTCATTCAGATGATTGGGATAAAGCTACGGAGAAAGCTATAAGTCTTGTAAAAGCAGCAGTTGCAAAGGTAAGGCTTCTTGAACCATTAAGCGAAGAAGAATTTTCCATTATTCCTTCAGTTCTTGTAATAGGTGGTGGAGTTTCAGGTATGAAGGCAGCCTTAGCACTTGCAGATATGGGTGTTAAATCATATTTGATTGAAAAAGAAAAAGAACTAGGTGGACGACTTAAGCATCTGCATTCAATGTTTCCATCTGATATCAAAGCAAAGGACATAATTAACCCGTTAATCAAAGAGGTTAACAAAAACAAACTTGTCACTGTAATGACTGAAGCTGAACTTGCTGAAATTGATGGATTTATTGGTAACTATGAAGGTGTAATCAAGCAAAAAGGTAAAAAGAAAAAGATTGAGTTTGGAACAATAATTGTTTCAACCGGTTTTAGGGAAGTGGATCTTGAAGGCGAATATCATTATAGAGAAAATGATAATATTCTTTCTCAAACAGAGCTTGAAGAAAAAATAAAAAAAGGTACCCAAGAATGTTGTTATCGTTAATTGTGCAGGCGCTATGGATAAAAAACGACCATATTGTTGCCGTATAGGATGTGGTGTTTCTATTAAAAACGCCAAACTTTTATCTGAAAAATATCCTGGGGTAAAAATCTGGTTGCTTTATAGAGATATGCGTGTTTTTGGAAAAGAAGAAGAAGAATATTACTCTGATGTTTTGAAAAATCATCATGTTACAGTTGTTCGATATCCTGGTGAGAAAAAACCTGAAGTAATTCTTGATAAAAAAGATCCAAAAAATGGCCCAATGACCGTAAAAGTTTATGATGATATTCTTAACGAAGAGCTTACACTAGAATCTGATTTAGTTGTATTAACAGTTAACACTGAAGGAGAGGCTTTGACTGAAAGCTTGAAAAACATGCTCAAAATACCTGCCGATTCCGGTGGTTTCTTCTTAGAAGCACATGCAAAAATAAGACCTCTAGATTTTGCAACAGATGGAATATATCTATGCGGGGCTGCCCATTATCCAAAAAATCTTGTGGACTCAATTGCTCAGGCTGAAGGTGCTGCATCTAGGGCATCAATCCCGATCATGCAGCAAAAAATGAAAGGAGAAGGGCAGGTTTCTGTAGTTAATCAGGATTTATGCAGCGGATGTAAGACATGTGAATCAATTTGTCCTTATTCTGCAATAACTGTTGGTCCTCTAAAAGACAATCCAGATCGTCTTGTTGCAGAGGTAAATAAAGCTCTTTGTAAAGGATGTGGTGCTTGCGCTGGTGCTTGCCCGTCTGGTGCAATTGAACAGAAAGGATTTAAGGCCAAGCAAATACGAGTGATGTTAGATGCTCTTTTGGGGGGGATGTAAAAAAAGATGTCCAAAAAACAGCTACCAAAAAACAAAAAGATAAGCCAGATAGTATTCAAAAAAGGTGAGCTTGCAAAAGAGGTCGAAGACATCTCTGGTGAAAATCTTTTTGGATGTTATCAATGTGGAACCTGCTCTGCAGGTTGTCCATATGTTGATGATATGGATCTTACCCCTGATGAGGTTATTAGATACATTATACTTGATAGAAAAGAGGTACTAAACTGCAAAACAATATGGCTTTGCTCAGCATGTTTTACATGTGCTGAGCGTTGTCCACGTGACATTAATATTACTAAAATTATGGAAGCGCTTCGTCAAATAGTTCTAAGAAGAAAAATTGATCACAGTAATGCACATAAAACTACTAAAAAAGAAAGAGAGAAAATACCGCAAATTGCGTTTGTAAGTTTGTTTAGGAAAAATATAGGCTGATTGTTATGAAACTATTATATTTTCCAGGTTGTACACTAAAAACATCTGCAAAAAATCTTGAAAAATCTGCATTTGCTGTAATGGAAAAACTTGGTCATGAGTTAAAAGAGATGGATGATTGGGTTTGTTGCGGTGTCGTCGCATCACTTTCTGATGATGATTTAATGCGGCACTTAGCACCGCTTCGTTCTTTGATACATGTAGAAGATCAGGGTGAGGATAAAGTTATTACTCTTTGTGATATGTGCTGTAACACTCTTAAGCAGACAAATTTACGAGTAAAAGAAATACCTGACGATCTTGAAACTCTGAATTCTTTTATGGATCGGGAAAACGACTATAAAGGGACGGTTACTGTTTATCATTTTCTTGAATTTTTACGTGATGAAGTTGGATTTGCAACTATTAAAAAAATGGTGAAAAACCCACTTAGCGGTCTGAAAATAATGCCTTATTATGGATGTATGCTGCTAAGACCAAGAGAGGTAGCAATTGATGATAGGGAGGATCCAAGAATTATGAGTGATCTTTTATCAGCTCTTGGTGCAGAAGTAGTTGATAATCCATTCACTATTGAATGTTGCGGCTCTTATCATACAATTGAAAATAAAGAAATTGTTTCAAATCGTGCGCATCGAATCACTAATTTTGCAATTGAGCGGGATGCTGATGCAATAATGCTTTCATGTCCTTTATGCAGATTTAACTTGGATGTAAGGGGTAAGGAGGCTGAAAAACAATTCAAAGGTTACAAACAATTACCAATTTATTATTACACCCAGCTAATAGCAATAGCGCTGGGGCTTGATCCAGCAGTATGTGGATTTGATCAGCATGCTGTTGATCCTAGCTTATTATTGAAGAAAAAGGGGGTTTATACAAAATAAGAATTTAGGTGGTAGAGTATATGGCAAAGGAAAAAAAGAAAGAGCAAGCAAAAAAGAAACTTCAACTTGCCTTTTATTGGGCTGCAAGTTGTGGTGGATGTGAAATAGCTGTTCTAGACATTAATGAGAAAATATTAGATATTATAGAAATAGCAGATATCTTATTTTGGCCAGTTGCTATGGATTTTAAATATAAAGATGTTGAAGCAATGAAGGATAATCATATAGATATTTGCTTTTTTAATGGAGCAATTCGAACTGAAGAACAAGAGCACATTGCAAAACTTTTAAGAAAGAAATCAAAAGTGATGGTTGCTTTTGGAGCATGTGCAGTTAATGGAGGAATTCCAGGTCTTGCAAATGTGGCAAATCGTGAACAAGTATTTGCAACTGCATATTTGGATAATCCATCAACAGTTAATCCTAAAAGAACTGTTCCAAAAACAAGTGTGAAGGTAAAAGAAGGAACACTTACCATCCCTGAGTTTTATGATACTGTAAAAACACTTGATCAGACAGTTGATGTAGATTATTATTTGACAGGTTGTCCGCCGACACCAGATCAAATTATGACTGCAGTTGGTGCAGTTGTTGAAAATAAACTACCGCCAAAAGGATCTGTTATCGGCCCAATGAAATCTGTTTGTGATGAATGTCGTTTTGAAAAAACTGAAAAGAAAATCACTCAGATAAAAAGAGTCTATGAAGTTGATAAAATCGAAGACAAGTGTTTACTTGAGCAGGGGATAATATGCTTAGGTCCCGCAACCCGAGGTGGATGTGATGCTCGTTGTCTTGATGCAAATATGCCTTGTACTGGTTGCAATGGCCCAACACCAAATAGCCTTGATCAAGGTGCAAAGATGATATCTGCACTTGCATCGATTCTTGGGATTGAGGGTGAAGAAAAAATGAGTGATGAAGAAGTTCAAAAACTCATTGACCAAGTAGTTGATCCTGTTGGAACCTTCTATAAGTATACTCTGCCAAGTTCTCTTATTAATAGGAAGGTGATGAAATAATGAAAACAGTTACAATTGACCCAATAACGCGACTTGAAGGTCATGGTAAAATTAGTATATTCCTCAATGATAAAGGAAACGTTGATAATGCATATCTTCAAATTCCTGAGCTGCGTGGATTTGAAAGATTTGCCCAAGGTAGACGTGCAGAAGATATGCCACAGATAACTTCTCGTATTTGTGGAGTATGCCCAGTTGCACATCACTTTGCTGCAACAAAGGCACTTGATAGAGCCTTTAACGTTGATCCACCATCTGCTGCAAAAAAGCTTAGAGAACTTATGTACATGGGTTACTACATCTATGATCATACCTTACACTTTTACTATTTAGGTGGTCCAGATTTTGTAGTAGGCCCAGATGCACCTGCTGCAAAAAGAAACGTTATTGGTGTTATAGAAAAAGCAGGTGTTGAAATAGGTAAAGAAGTAATCAAACACCGTGCATATGGTCAAAAAATTACAGCAATTCTTGGAGGAAAGGCTACACATCCAGTATGTGGACTTCCAGGTGGAATCTCAAAGGGACTAAATAAGGAAGAGGTTGGAGATATCAAAAAGATGATAGACTCCTGCATAGATTTTGCCAAATTTTCATTAAAACTATTTGATGACATAGTTCTTCAAAACAAAAAATATGTAGATTTGATTTTAAGCGATCCTTATCAGCTTGCAACCTACAACATGGGTCTTGTTGATAAAAACAATAAAGCAAACTTTTATGACGGAATGATACGAGTTACTGATCAAAAAGGAAAGGAAAAGGTAAAGTTCGACGTAAAGGACTACACTAAATATATTGAAGAACGGGTTGAAGAATGGACATACATTAAATTCCCATATTTGAAATCAGTTGGATGGAATGGCTTTACCGATGGTAAAGAAAGTGGCATCTATAGAGTTGGTCCGTTAGGTAGGCTAAACGCTTGTGAAGGTATTGCCACCCCACTTGCAAATAAAGAATACAACAGATTTTATGAGACACTTGGTGGAAAATCAGTAAACTCTACACTAGCATTCCATTGGGCAAGATTAATTGAGTTATTATATGCAACTGAAAGGGCAAAAGAGCTCATAAATGATTCTGAAATCACATCCCAAAAAATTAGAAATCCAGTTGGAGAGCCTGGTGAAGGAATTGGAGTTACTGAAGCAGCCCGTGGAACACTTATCCATCATTACAAACTTACTAAAGATGCTCTTATAGATAAAGCAAATCTCATTGTTGCAACCACTAACAACTCTGGTGCAATAAACATGTCCATTCGCGATGCAGCAAAAGGAGTTATTAAAAACGGTAAGGTTGACGATGGTACTTTGAACCTAGTTGAAATGGCATTTAGAGCATATGATCCATGTTTTGCATGTGCAACTCATAGCCTTCCAGGTGGCATGCCGATGGAAGTAAATATTTATGATCACAACAAGAAACTTTACAAAACATTAAAACAAAATCTTTAAGGAAAAAATATGAAAACAATAATCCTAGGTATAGGCAATCTCATCCTAGGTGATGACGGAGTTGGTGTACATGTTGCAAATGAAGTTAAAAGACGCATCAACTCACCAAATATTACAGTCGATGAAGCAATAACAGGAGGTATGAACCTTCTAGACTTGCTTCTCGGATATGACAAGGCAATAATAATAGATGCTGTGAAATCTGAAGGCAGTAAAAAAGGAGAAGTAAGAAGAATATTGCTAAGCGATTTCACAACAATGCATTCGTGTAATCCTCATGATGTGTCGCTTGCTGAAGCGATAAACATGGCAAAAAAACTTGGGGAGGATAGAATCCCTAAGGAAATCGTCATCATTGGAATAATGATGAAAGAAATCCCATGTGAATTTAATGAGGAATTAAGTGAAAAGATAGCAGCGGCTGTTCCAAAGGCCGTTGATATGACATTAAAGGAAATAAAAAATGAGGTATGAAAAATGGGAAAGGAATTTGAACCAAACATTATAGGCTTTCTTTGCAACTGGTGTTCGTATGCTGGTGCTGATCTTGCTGGCACTAGTAGAATTAAGTATCCGCCTAACATCAAATCAATTCGTGTGATGTGTTCAGGGCGTGTTGATACTGTATTTGTTCTTGAGGCATTGAAAAAAGGTGCTGATGGAGTACTTATTGCAGGATGTCACCCTGGAGATTGTCACTACCAGTCGGGTAATTACAAAACAAATCGTAGAATGAAACTTTTACAAAAATTCTTAGGAGAAATGGGCATTGAGCCACAAAGAGTCCGCTTTGAATATGTTTCTGCATCTGAAGGACAAAAATTTGCTGAAGTTGTGACTGACTTTGTTGGCGAACTTAAAAAACTTGGTCCAAGTCCTGTAAAAACATAAAAATTATTAGTAATAAAACTGAGGGATTATATGAAAAAGGAGAGGAAAATGGAAAAAAAGGTCACTGTTGTTGGCGCAGGATTTGTGGGAGCAACATGTGCCAGACGTATTATTGAAAAAGATTTAGCAGATGTTTGTTTAATCGACATAATCGAAGGTCTGCCACAAGGTAGAGCTTTAGATTTAATGGAATCGGCACCTGTAGAAGGGTATTCTGCACAAATTATTGGAACTAATGATTATAAGGATACGAAAGACAGTGATATTGTCGTAATTACCGCAGGTATTGCTAGAAAACCCGGTATGAGCAGAGATGATTTGCTTCAAACTAATGCTAGAATCATTAAAGATGTTGTTACAAAAATTGTAAAATACAGTCCAAATGCAATCTTGATTATGGTTACAAATCCATTGGATGTTATTAGCTATTTAGCCTATAAAGTGTCAGGTTTTAAACCACATAGAGTAATAGGTATGGCAGGCGTACTTGATTCGGCTCGTTACAGATACTTTATTGCAGAAGCCCTTGGCGTGACCCCTCATTTAGTTCATGCTTTTGTTCTTGGTGGTCACGGTGATTCCATGGTTCCATTGCCACGGTACTCAACAGTTAATGGAATACCAATTACTCAACTTTTGCCAAAGAAAAAAATCGATGAAATTAATAAAAGAACTCAGAATGGTGGTGCAGAAATTGTTGGTCTTTTAAAGACTGGTTCTGCTTATTATGCGCCGTCTGCATCGGCAGTTGAAATGGTTAAAAGCATTCTTCTTGATGAAAATAAAGTATTACCGTGTTGTGTATATCTTAACGGCGAATACGGGTTGAAAGATATTTACTGTGGATTACCCGCTCGCCTTTCAAAAAAAGGAGTAGACGAAATTGTTAAAATTGATTTAACAAAAGAAGAACTTGCATCTTTGAAAAAATCAAGTGATGCTGTTAGACAAAATATTAAAAAATTGGAATTTTAAATTTGAAAAAGGAGTCGGATTAAAATGGTAGAGCAAAAGCAAGTTGCTGTTGAAGAAGTTATATGTCCTGAGAGTGGAAAAATATATTTGGCGCCATGTCAAGTGCGGTGTCCTTTAAAATTAAATATACAACGCAGTCATACTTCTGTATCTCAGCTTCCTTTAGAACCAAAAAACCAAGATGTGATTAAAATAGGAAATGAAATTTTTGAAAAAAATCCTTTGTTTCCAATTATTTGTGGTAATATATGTGGTCTTTGTGAAGAAGAATGTAACTATAAAGACGAAACTGGTGCTATTCGTAGAAGAAAAATCATTTGGCCTGTTGGTAAAATATATTTAAAATATTTGGAAAAAATGGCAAAATTTCCTGCTTCAACTAAAGATAAAGTTGCAGTTATTGGCGGTGGACCTGGAGGCCTTATGTGTGCTTATGAGTTAAGCAAAAAAGGTTATTCGGTAACAATTTTTGATAGAAATTCTGAGTTGGGCGGTGCGTTAAGATACATTCCAAAGTATAGACTTCCAACAAAAATTTTAAATTCGTTATTAGAAAACATTGTTAGAATAGCAAATATCAAGGTCAAAACTGGAGTTTCTATTGGAAAAGATGGAAAATCTTTGAAAGATCTTAAAAAAGAAGGCTACAAAGCAATCTTTATGGCAACGGGTACACCTAATCCTAGAGGTCTACCACTTCAAGAAAAAAATCCTGAAGTTGATGATATATTGAAAAAACTTTCCCAAGGTGATGAGTCGCATGGGATTAAATACGGCTTAAATCTCCTTTACCAAGTCGATCGAGGTGATATATCACTTGATATTTACAAAGGTAAAAAAATAGTTGTTGTGGGTGGAGGTAATGTTGCTTTTGATGTTGCTCGGACTGCAAGAAGGTTAGGCGGAAAAGTAACTTTAATGTGTCTTGAATGTGAAGACAAATCATGTAAAGATGGCATACCTGCTGATATCGAGGAAATTGAAGGTGCAGAAGAAGAAGGTATCAAAATCGTTTATTCTAGGGGTGTATATGGTATAGAAACAAAAGATGGCATGTTTAAAAAAGTAAAGACTGTTGTTTGTAAGTCAGTTTTTACCAAGGATGGCAGATTCAGCCCAGAATTTGATACTTGTAAAATAGATTTTATAGAGGGTGATGTTCTTCTTATTACAATTGGTCAAGGACCTGATAAAAATATTTATCAGGATGAAGGCCTACTTAACGATAAGGGTAGATTAGATATTGATCCTGTTACTCTTATGAGTAATCGTAAGAAAGGTGTTTTTATTGGTGGCGATGTAATAAAAATTGGCTTTGCATCTGAGGCTATGAGAGACGGAACAACCGCTGCAGAAACTATCGATCGTTTTCTATCTGGAAAAGACATGAAAAAAGGATTAAATGCCGATTATGAAGAAGCTGAAACACCTCATCGTTTAATTTATAAGGAACAACCAAAAATTATTTGGAAACCAGCAAAAGAGAGAATGAACTTTGAGCCTTTTGAAAAAGATTACACTTGGGAAGAAGTTATAGCAGAGGCAACAAGATGTTTATATTGTGGCCCATGTAAAAGTTGTAAAGGCTGTGTATTTCTTGACTATCAAAAAGAAATCCCTGATATAGAGGTTGATGAGGATAAGTGCAGTGGCTGTGCAGTATGTATATCTATGTGTCCTTATGATGCTTTGAAGCTAAAAAAAGTTGGTGATCGTTCTGTTCTGGAAATTGATGATTTAAAATGTAAGCGCTGCGGGGTCTGTGTAACGGCTTGTCCATCAAATGCAATAACAATAAAGGATGATCTTAAAGATATTATTGCAAACATTGAAAAAATTAAAGTTAAGCAGCAAAATAATCCTAAAAAAGAAGAAAAAAGTGTAGGTTTTTTACAGACAATTAAAAATTTCTTTACATAAAGGTTGGTGGTGTTCCGACTGTTGCGTATTTTGCTTTTTTGTCAGTAATATTTCTAGCTCTATGCTTCTCATTTGATTTATGCCAGAGAAGTTCACCTTTGTGCAATCTGTATGATTTATCTCCTACGTCGTATTCTATTTCTCCTTCAAGAATATAATGAAGTTCTTCTCCATCGTGCTTGTACCAACGTGATGTTGAATGCGGATCGATTTCAGCAATGATTGCTTCTAATCTGTCAGATTTAATCATAAGTCTGAATATTTTTCCAGGTGTTTTTGTCTTACTTAGTTGTTCTCCACTTTTTAGAAATATTGGTTTATCTTTCATTTTTCCTCAACTCCTGAAAATCAGAGTATTTAATAAATATTTTGCAATTGTTGTGGCTAATCTGTTTTTAGATTATTTTTATATCTGTTGCTTTTAATCCTTTTTTTGTTTCTTGAGGCATATATTCAACTTTATCTTCAGATTTTAGGAATATTGACCAAAAAGGTATTTCGCTTTTATGTAAAAATACATCAGCTCCATCTTCTCCTTTTATAAATCCATATCCTTGTTGAATATTATACCATATTACTTTTCCTTTCATAGTTTATGTTCTCCGTAATTTGTTTATAGTTCATTTTAATCTACTGATAAAAAAACAAAATAATTCTATAACTTTATTCTAAAGAAAAAGAATACTAAGTTTTGTTTTATCGTTATTACCTAGAGGTTTATGAGTTTATATAGTTTTGCATATGTGTTTAGTTAAATCCAGTAAAATATGGATTTTTCTCAAGTTGAAATAATGTTAAATCAATATTGCTCCAATCATCAAAATCGTTTTTCCCACGAGATCCATCGCTGTAATCTACAAACTGGTACATCCACCCATAATTCATAATGCTTTTATAGCTTCGCCATATCCACCATTCTTTATCCCAGGGGTATACTGAATTTCGGTCATCACATCCTGGTACATTATCTCTGTATATTCCTAGCACATGACCGGTCTCATGCATCATTGCAGATGCATATACTATTGCCCTTGTTTTTTCTATATTTAATGTTTTATGAGCAACAATATAAATTAATCGGTATCTGTAAGGCAATTTTTCATGGTTTCTTGTTGAAACCTGAAAACAATCACCATATATGGATACATTATTGTTATTGTTTTCACTAAAATTATATGTTCGGTCCCAGTCTCCAACGAAACTATTATACATATTGCCTGGGTGATTGTCACACTTGTAGACTATTGGTGCATAGTGAAATGCTCCCCGTCTCCAGTAATTTAAATCTCCATTTAAGAAATACTCATTATAAATATTTTGTAATTCAGGGCCATTCCATCCTGAAGTATTACAATCAAATGGTATTTGTTGTCCTTGGTCATCTATTTCAAACACGATATTATGTTTTCCAAATGCATCCCATATTAAATCTTTTGATAGTTCAGGAATTATTGCGCCTTCTCCATTTGGTCCATATTTCATTTGATCAATTTCAAGTAGTATATCTCTTCTATATGGATCAGTTCTAAAGCCTTCGCTGGATGCTAAATATTCTTCAACATTGTCCAGGCCATCTTGATCAAAATCAAATGAAGAGTGATTTTCCCATGTAAAAGGATCATAAAAAAATGTCTCATAAAACGTATCATCATGTCTGTCATAGTAGTAATAATATCCCCATTTGAATTCCCATTCTATAGGTACGTTATCTAAATCATCGTCTTCGCCCAGATTACAAATTTTAGGATCTGTATTAAAAACATTTACTTCACTCCAGTAAGGAATTCCATCATGATCGAAATCATTTTGAGTTATATCAAACCATAATTCGCAGTCTAAATCTCTTGAATATATGGAATTGTCGTCGCAACCATTTAGTCTGCCGTATCCACTGGGGTCTCCTCTTGCATCCCAGTCTTGGTAGTATTGCACACAATCATCCCCAAACCAATGACCAGTTAAAACACTATATGTTAATTCGACATCTTTACCTTCATCTAGGATATCAAAATCTCTGCTAATATCACATAACTTGTCTTTGCCTACATCTTTGTCGAATAACTGAATTTTTATATCTACATATGGTTCGTAATCAGGTACATCAACGATTACTGACCATTCCGGATTTTTAACATAATTTTTATTTTGCCAGACTTTGCTTTGACTAACCTTATCGTTTATCGTGACTTTGACATAAAAATCTGCTTCTGAAACTAAATCTATTTTATCAAAAGCTCTGATTTCTTTTAGAGTAAAATTTAATTTTATATTAGTTAAAGGGTCAAAATCTACTGCATCTTCAATTTGAGGTTGAATTATATATTTTGGTTCTATTGGATTTTCTTCATTAATATTTTCAGTTTTGTTTGCTTGAATATTTACTGCATTTGATGTTGTTGAACACATCAAAAAAAGCAATAAAATAAGAGCCATTATTTTATTAGTTTTTAAGGTCATAATCTCATAAAACCCCCTGCATTTCTAGGCAATACTGTAATAATATAAATAACTTTTTATTATTGTTGAGTTTTACTCCATAAAAACATTAATTTTTAAGAGGATTTTTTACTATAATTTAAGCCCTAAAATTAGGCTTTTAAAATACAAGCTAAATCAAATAAAAACATTTAAGATAATTTATATAATAACAAATTCATGTAAATATAAAAAAATCAAAACATATGTCTAAAAAAATTTCATTTATAGTAACAAATTAACACCACTTAATTTTTTATCTAAAATTTAAAAAAATGTTAACCCGATAAGCTCTAATAAACATATTTTAATACACAACTATGAGACAAAATAAAAACGAGGAAAAATCTAAAAAAGAAATTATTGCCTCATACAGTATGAAAATAGTAATAATTATTACACTTATTTTAGCAATAAATGTAAAACAATGGATTTGGGTTATCGGATCCATTGTAGGTATTTTAATCGGTTTTATACCTACACTGCTTAAAAAAGATATTAAATTTACTTTACCTTGGTCAATTGAGCTTTTAATTGCATTTGTTTTTGGATTAAATATGGCAGGAATCTTGCTTAACGCATATAACACAATTCCAGGATTTGTAGCAATAACTCAAATTTTATTTTCTGTTCTAATTGCATTTTTTGCATTTGCAATTATATACATTCTTCACGTCTATTGGGATGGCCTTATAATGGATAAATATGCAATGGCATTTCTTGTAGTTGTAACAACAATGGCATCGGCCGTAATTCTTGAGTTTATCAAATGGTTTAGAATATTTGGTAGAAAACAAACAACTGTTGAAGGGGTTTTAGCATGTCTGCTAGTTAGTACGGTATTTGGTATAATTACTGCATTAATAGGCGTAAGTTTAATAAAAACAGGTAAATTTGATGAAATAACAGATGATCTGGGTAAACAAATTGATTCCCAGATAATTAAAAGAAATAAGAAAAATAAAAAAGGATAAAATATTGATTTTTTATTAACCTAAACTATGGATATAGATTATGAACTATTATTAGAAATTCATAAAGACATGCCCCGGCAGGGTTCTGGAAGAAACAAATACACTCAAAAAGCATTTGAAATGATACCAAAAATAAGCCATCCAAAAATATTAGATATTGGATGTGGCCCGGGGATGCAGACAATTAAACTGGCAAAACTTTCTAATGGTGAAGTAATAGGAATTGATATCTTTGAGCAATATTTAGACCAACTTCGAAAGTTAATCGACCAGGAAAACCT
>Ga0272442_10006928_pt1 | contig 14756 bp, 9 predicted proteins | sample SSMForm2O_FD_200262 | JGI IMG/M metagenome (GOLD analysis project Ga0272442, IMG submission 200262) | Marine sediment archaeal communities from Little Sippewissett salt marsh, Falmouth, MA, United States - SSM-Form-2O | ecosystem: Environmental > Aquatic > Marine > Wetlands > Sediment ...
GCGTGACAGGCCGGCGCTCTAACCAAGTTGAACTACGGCTCCCGAAAATATCGAACAAAAGTATACTAAAATTTTATTTGAAAGTCAACAACATTTTTTTATCATATCTCTTTTTAACAATCATCATTCCAGTTATAAATATTAAATTCATCTTCCTGATGTCAGGGGGCACCCAAAGTGTACCACCCAGGGGCACTTGAAAATGTACCACCTTTAAAGTCAAAAATGAGTAGATTCTCAAAAGGAATTTCGAGAGGATCTACAAATGGCAAACAGGTTAAAGATGGTACAAAAAGAACTTCTATTCGCCCTATTTTCACAGAACTGGTCTATACGTAAGATTAATAATTCCTTAGGTATACACCGTAAAACCATTACTCAGTATAAAAAGGAATGGTTACAAAAGCAGCAGTGGAATAACCCACCCGATACAGATTTAAAGAATTCATCTGCAAAGCCACCAGACAGCACTGAATCTACTCAAAGTGTACCATTTGATGAAAATAAAGTGCCCACCGAGGGGGTGGTACATTTTGAAGTGCCCCCCGACTCCAAAAAACCTGTTTCAAAAAGCAAAGCCGCTGCCTACCATGACATTATCACTCAAAAACTTGAAAACGGACAACAGGCCAGAAGCATTTACCAGGATCTTGTCATCGAACAAGAATACAAGGGCAGCTATGACAGCATTAAACGCTATATCAGAAAGCTCAAGAAAAAGTCACCGGATCTGTATGCTCGTATAGAAACGCCACCCGGGGAAGAAGCCCAGGTAGATTTCGGTGAAGGTGCTCCGACACTAAAGAACGGCAAATACCGGAAACCCTGGTTATTTGTCATGACATTGTCCAACAGCAGAAAGAGCTATGAGGAAACTGTCTGGAGTCAGGATGTGGAAACCTTTATCCGATGCCATGAAAATGCCTTTGCTTCTATTGGCGGTGTCACAAAAATCATCAAAATCGATAACCTAAAATCCGGTGTTCTGAAAGCTCATCTTTACGAACCGGAACTGAATCCGAATTATCTAGCCTTTGCCCAACACTATGGTTTTGTTCCGCTGCCCTGCAGGGTGAAAAAACCCGAACACAAAGGCAAGGTCGAGAGCAATATCGACTATGTGCAGAATAATGCGCTCAAAGGGAAACAGTTTGATTCCCTGGGAAAACAGAATGCCTATCTCAGACACTGGAACAGAACCTGGGCATCGACACGGATTCACGGCACAACCAAACAGCAGGTTCAGCTCATGTTCATGGAAGAAAAGCAAACCCTTCTGCCGCTTCCTAACAGCACATTTCAGTTCTTTAAGATCGGCAGCCGAAAGGTCAACCCTGTCGACAGTCACATCGAAGTTCAAGGCGCCTATTATCCCATACCACCTAAATACATGGGAAGACGGGTTCAGGTTCATTACAATCATAAATGGATCAAGGTTTTTCATGACCAGGAGTTGATACAGCATCTTTCCACTGTAAAGAAAGGGCGGTTCCACCCCGATAAATCTTGCTTCCCTGCTCATAAAAACTGGCGTCAGAAAAATTATGTCGAGTATCTGATGAATCGATGTGCCGGGATCGGCCCGTCTGTGCTTGAATGGGCCAAGCTGGCTGAAATACAGAGACCCATACGCGCATACAGAAGCATTCAGGGTGTTGTGGCTCTTTCAAAAAAGTATCCGGCTTCTGTTGTGAATGCCGCATGCAGATGTGCTATAGAACAGCGTGTCTACAGCTACCACATTATCAAAGAACAGGCTGAATTCATACGCATGCAGAAAGAGATCCAGCAAGAAATCCGGTTTACGCAGAAGAGCCATTATATCCGGCCACCAGAAGAATATCAAAAACTGTTTAATGAGGATTCCAATGGATGAACTGATCTACAAAATGAAGTCCATCAGACTTTCCGGAATGGCCGGGAGACTCAATATCCGCATTCAGGAAGCCACAGCCAATGAACTCTCATTTCTGGATTTCCTGAACAACCTGGTAGATGATGAACTTTCCATAAGACGGGACCGTCTTTTGAACAAACGTTTGAAAAAAGCCAAATTCCCTTATATGAAAACCATCTCTGATTTTGACTTCAGTTTTAATCCGTCGATCAACAAACAGCAGGTGAAACAACTGGCCACATCCGGCTTTATTGCCAATCATGAAAACGTTCTGATGATCGGCCCGCCTGGAGTCGGAAAAACCCATCTTGCGGTAGCGTTCGGAATCGAAGCTATTCACAAAGGGTTCTCTGTGCTTTACCGTTCGATCTTTGACATTGCCACAGACATCGCCAAATATCAGAATGAGCTGATTGGTGACTATATCAAACCCGATCTTCTGATCATTGATGAGCTGGGCATGAAAAACCTGAATCACACAGCTAATGAAATCATGCTTGAAATTATGCATAGAAGATATCAAAGAACATCGACAATCATCGCTACCAACCGGCCTATTGAAGACTGGGGTAAAATATTCGGAGACAATGCGACTGCTTCTGCGATTCTGGACCGCTTCCTTGAAAATATTCACCTTCTGAAAATAAAAGGCAGAAGCTATCGCTTGAAAAGCTTAAAATCCAAAGAACAAAAAATGGTTGATTTAAAAACGTAAAGTTATTATTATGGGTGGTACACTTTCAAGTGCCCCCAACCGGTACATTTTCAAGTGCCCTTTGACACGAATGCATTCTTTTTTATTGGATTCATTACACTTTTTCTTTACGCATAACCCGGCGATTCACCAGAGCCGAAGGCTGCTGGTGGAATCCCTTGATAGGAGGTCGCGAAGCGACCGAGTAGGGATTTCCGGTGAATCGCCGGGATAGGATGGAGAGCGAAGCGATCCGTCCTATCCCGGGCATAACCGGCAAAGTCGTTTGGCGGGGGCCTTGCTCACCAAAATTCATCAGTCGGAAAAATCGTTCAAACGCAAGGGCCGTTACAAACGTTTTTGTCCGTGTTCATGCGCATTGTTATACCGAAATCAAATATCTAATATATTCATCACTATCAATCGGTTTAATTGCTATATATTTCTTTTTGTTTTCTAAATCATTAAAATCTTGTATAAACATTAAATCCACATAACTATATCCATCAATTTTTTGGAATACAAATTTCTCCTCAGGTCGCAGTAATAATCTCCAGTTTATTGAGCCAAAGAATGTCACATCCATAATTAATAAAAATGAATCATAATGCACACTAACGGCATGTATTCTTTCGAAAAACTCTTCTTGAGAAAATGCGCAAGGATTAATAAAATATTTTGGCAAATCTATATTGTTTCTTGCATGATTAATTAGTAATTCCAAATCTTTGATAGAAAGAGTTACTTTTAGGGTTAAAAAATAAAATAGAAATGCAGTGGCTATTTTTGCAATTAAGGGTGTTATCGATGGTACAGCGTTTTTATCTAATTCAACACCTTTCACTTGACTCTTTCTGATTGTGTAATTTAGCAAATCAGATGTATGTGTTTCTCCTGGCTTTAATTCACGATATCTTCTTTTTATTTCTTTTATCTCTTCTTCAAGCTTTTCATCACTTACTTTATGTCTGTTGTGTTTTAGTGCCCACTGTATTCCAATTTTTTCCCAATTATCTTCGGGGCATTCCAAATATTCATCCTCATATGAAATAGTCTTAGTTTGAAATGAACCATCTCTTCTGATCATTTCAACTCTACGACCATTGAAGACATCACGAGCTTCATATCTTAAATTTCTTAAATAATCCTCTAATTTGGGTAACCCTAACTGTTCAATTCCCCGCAAAATATGAGGATGACACAGAGTTAAATTATCCACATAATCACCGAAATATTGCATACACTCAGCGCAAACATCATGGGATCGCCAAAAACCATATACATTTGCTGGGAAGATATGTTCACCAATTGTGGATCTATCTTTTGTTAGACCTTTGTGACAATATAGGCAATGTTTAAATGCATTAAACATGTTTACACTTTTTCATATACAAATACATGATTATTATTATGCATCAGTAAATTTTGCTGCATGATCTCTCAGTCCCTTGACATCTGACATATATCTTTGTGCTTCTTCTGTTGATATGCTAAAATCACCTTTACAATATCTAGCAAATGGTCTCAAAGCATGTAATTTGTCAAATGTCTTCTTCTGATTAACTTCAATATTACCTAAACTTGAAAATTGATTCAATCTTAACTGAATTAATTTATGAGTTGGCTTTTTCATCATTTTCTCATCACGCATTGTTAAAAAAATTGCTTTCAAAAATAATTCAGCAGCATTATATAGATTGTCAATAAATGGTTTCCAGTATTGTCTTGAGAATGCATGTTGAGCAATTGATAAAAATTCATCACCCGTCCTAATATGCTGTCTTGATAAACCTTTATTATATCTGAAATCAAAATATGATTTCCAATAATTGCCAATTCTTATGATAATGACATGACCACAGTTGGGATCGATTTCGTCCACTAATTCAATACTTTCAATAGCCTCAAATTCATTTTCTTTTATAGCACCGATATTCTTTTTTACACCCTCTTTAAGTTTTACTCTACAGATTGCTTGAAACTCATTATTTAATCGAACTTCAATATTTCTTTCATCAGGATACATAAATATTGCTGCTTTCTCTAAAATATATGGTTTGGGTATATCCCCTTTCTCTTGTCGCCTGTTAATCTCAGGTAGAATCCAGAGATCTAAGGCCTGATTAATAAAATTAATTGAGAAATCATTATTATCTGTCAAAATTTATCCTTTGTCAATAGCGGTATAACCCGGCGATTCACCAGAGCCGAAGGCTGCTGGTGGAATCCCTTGATAGGAGGTCGCGAAGCGACCGAGTAGGGATTTCCGGTGAATCGCCGGGATAGGACGGAGAGCAAAGCGATCCGTCCTATCAAGTAATTATAAAGTTTCTGTATAATATCACAATATTAGACCTAAAAACAAATGATAAGATCATTAAATTTAATGGTTTTATTAAGTCAAAATTTTCTTTTGATTTTAATTTTATACATATCTGCTTTTTATTACAACTTGAATGTTTAACAGAAAAACAAAAATGAATCACCCAGTCTTTTGAGAACATCCAATAAAAACTGTAAATTCAGGACAAAAGATGTCAGTTCGTGGTGTAATAATAATTAAAATATTATAAAAATAATATTCGATTAAATCAATGAAAAACCGTTAAAAATATAATAAATTATTTAAATAATTGGCAAGTGCGGAGCTGCCAAATAGTATATTCTGACAACTCCGCACGGAAGAGGAAAATTATTAATTATAATCAAGACAGATAAAATATCTTTTAATAATATAATTGAATTATTATTACGTAATTATACAATATTTTATCTAATTATTCAAGTATTTTTTAAATTTAAACGGAAAATATAATAAATATCACGAATAATAAGGAGAAATTAATAAATAATTCGTTTAATAATACTAAATATCAAGTGAAAGATAAGAAATGTGCTTTATCGATTGATTTTTACTGATTACCATTAAATATAATGTTTATGTGTATTCCGGGCCAAACCTGCCACCCATTCCGGTGAAACCTGCCACCTGTTCCGGCTGAAAGTTGCCACCCATTCCGGTTGAAAAATGCCACTTGTCGTTTTCAAAAAAAAATATTTTTTTCCTCCGCAACAGTTAAAAGATTAACTTATTCCTCCTGCCCTTTCACACACAGATTAAGGAGGAATGACAATGCCCATGCGGAGGACATCCATGAACAAAGTCCGTGAAATTATACGACTATATGAACAATGCAATCTCAGCCAGCGTTCCATTGCCAGAGCTTTATCCATATCCCGCCCTGTAGTCAGTGAATATTTAAGCAAGATCCAATCATCCGGGCTGGACTATTCAGCAATCGAAAAGCTTGCCGATGACACACTCCTTGAAATTATCGAAGGCGCCAAAAACCACAACTCTGATCGTTATCAGATCCTTCGTGAAAGGTTCAGATATTTTGTAAAAGAACTCAAAAGAACTGGTGTTACCCTGGAACGCCTGTGGCAGGAATACCGTGAAGAGCATCCTGATGGTTACGGTTACTCCCAGTTCTGCTATCACTTTCAGGTCTGGCGCAATGTGTCTGAACTCACCATGCACATGCCCCATAAAGCCGGTGACAAGATGTTCGTTGATTTCGCCGGCAAGCATCTCGAAATTGTGGACAGCCGTACAGGCGAGATCAAGGAAGTCGAGGTTTTTGTAGCTGTCCTTGGTGCCAGTCAGTTAACCTATGTTGAAGCAGTAGAATCGCAAAAGAAACATGACTGGATCACAGCCAATCGCAATGCCCTCCATTATTTCGGAGGCGTTCCCCTTGCCATTGTTCCGGACTGTTTGAAAACAGCCATTACAAAACCTGACCGGTACGAACCGGATATCAACCCGGAATATGAAGACTTTGCACGATACTATCAAACAGTGATACTACCTGCCAGGCCGTCTGCACCGAAAGACAAGGCTCTGGTTGAGAACGCAGTCAAAATCATCTACTCCCGCATATATGCCGTTATCCGGAACCGGATCTTTCATAACTTGAAAGAACTGAACCAAGCCATCCGGGAAGAGCTTGAAAAGCACAATGACGCGCCTATGCAAAGACTGAACATCTCAAGAAATCAGCTCTACCTGGAAACGGAAAAGTCAGCCCTGAAGCACTTACCTCTTGAGAAGTATCAACTCAGGGGCTTTAAAACCGTCAAAGCCCAGTACAACTACCATGTTTACTTTAGTGATGACAAACACTACTACAGTGTGCCTTACCGGCTGCGCGGCAGTATGGTCAGACTGATCTATACGCAGTCTGTTGTTGAAATCTTCTATAAAAAACGGCGTGTTGCCATCCACCAAAGAGACCACAAACCCGGCGGCTACACAACCAATCCGGATCATATGCCCCCAAATCACAGGTTCGTCAGTGAGTGGAATCCCCAGCGATTCATCAACTGGGCAGGAAACATCGGTGAACATGTGGAAATCGTGATCAGGCGCAACCTTGAAAGCCGCGAACATCCGGAACAGGCCTACAGATCCTGCATGGGTATCCTGAGTCTTGCCAGGAAATACAACAACTCTCGTCTTGAAAAAGCATGCAAAAGGGCAGTTAGTTTCGATCTGTATTCCTATAAAGGCATTGAGAAAATCCTCAAAAGAAACCTGGAGGAATATCAGCTCGACACTTTTGAAGCGCTGCCTGTACATGACAACATCAGAGGTAACACCTATTACACTCAAGGAGCAAACAATGACCAATGAAGCCACACTTGAAAAGATGCAGATCATGAAACTGACAGGCATGCACAATGCTTTCCGGTCAACCATGGAAACAGGATTTAATAATGACATGACCGCTGATGAACTTATCGCCTATCTTATAGACGCAGAATGGGAAGAACGGCACAACAGAAAACTTGCCCGGCTGATTAAAAATGCCAATTTCAGATATCAGGCATCTGTCGAACAAATCGACACCAATCCAAAGAGGAATCTCGATAAAAATCAACTTCTCCGCCTTTCGGACTGTTCCTGGATCAAGAAGGGTGAGAATGTGCTGATCACCGGACCCACAGGCGTCGGTAAAAGCTTCGTCGCATGTGCTCTCGGAAATCAGGCGGCTTGTCTTGGCATCAAAGTGCTCTACTTCAACTGCATCAAACTGTTCTCAAAACTGAAGATGGCCAAGGCTGACGGATCTTATGTCAAAGAACTCGCAAAAATACAAAAACACAATCTTCTGATCATTGACGACTTCGGCTTGCATCCGCTCAATGAACAAAGCAAGCTAATTTTACTGGAAATGCTTGAAGATCGATATGCAAATAACTCAACAATCATAACCTCTCAGTTTCCAATAAACAAATGGCATGATATTATCTCTAATCCAACAATCGCTGATGCGATCTGTGACCGTCTTGTACATAACGCCCATAAAATCGACCTAAAAGGAGAATCTATGAGAAAAATAAAAAACATTCATTCCGGTTGAAAACTGCCACTTTTATTTTTAAATTAGGTTAATATGTGCGGAGGAGTTAAGTGGTAAACTTTCCTCCGGAATGGGTGGCAACTTTCGCCGGAATATGCATTTATTTTCTTTTACCTCCCTCATAATCCCTGCAAATATACCAACCTGTATGCTCTGCATAAATCCACACCTGTCCCAAAACAAATAAATCAATAAATGCTTATTCCAGGTGATTAATACATCATCATTGTATTAAATGGAAATATAATGATCAGATTTTTGTTGAATGACCTTTGCTGACTGAATTTGCTTTTTTAAAAGCATCTTCATTCAGCATAATGACGCGGAGAGTGATAAAATATGTTCGTACGGAAAGAGACTGTTTGAAAACATACAAATATTTGTCATTTCAAGAAAAACGAAAAAAACTGTCGTCTCGATCCGCCAGCCGGCGGAGAGAGACCTGTGATCTGCAGGATCCATGGATATATGTAATAACCGGATTGACGGGAACGCAATAGTCAGTGCGGACCACAGATTTCTACTCACTGACTTCTTATCTATCCCGCAGAGGCAGATCCCCAGTAATACCGAAAATCCCACAAATTCCATGCCTATGTCAAACACGACCACGAGAGCTTGTCCCGAATTTGATCCGGGAGTCGTGCCACACGCTTTATATTTGGTTATGTCACACAGTACAGGGCATCTGTCGGTTAGACAACCAGATTCAACCTGAAAAGGGGAACATAAATATTTATCATCCGTTTTAAAATGAGTACATCATTAAACCGGGAGGTGAAACATGAAAAAATTAAAAACCTTTTCACTGATGTTAATCTTGACCCTGGGACTGGGCGTACAATCCGTATTTTCGCACTGCGAGATTCCATGCGGTATTTACGATGACACGCTCCGTGCCGATTTGATCGCGGAGCATATTACGACCATTGAAAAATCGATGAATCAGATTATTGCGCTGAGACAGGCCGAAGACAAAAATTACAATCAGCTCGTCCGCTGGGTGAACAACAAGGAGCAGCATGCCACCGAGCTGCAACACATTGTAACCCAGTATTTTATGACCCAGCGGATCAAACCGGTGACGGATGGGGATCCGGACAAAAAAGCAAAGTATCATCTGGAACTGTCCCTGCTTCACGAGCTGCTTGTGTGGTCAATGAAAGCCAAACAGACCACAGATTTGAAAACCGTTGAAAAACTCCGTGAAACACTGAACGCATTCAGGAAATCCTATTTCGGAGAAAACGAACACCCGCATCATTAGTGTTTCTTCTGTATTATTATACAAACAGCCCGGTTTGTGACGGATCGGGCTGTTTTATTGTATATTTTATGATCGTTTTCATACGGCCTTATTGGCTTGGCCACCAGAAAAATCCAACCAGAATGAATGATTTACCCTTTATTTTCCTCTGTTTTCATTTTCAATGAAATCCGGATTTTCATGATCCGATTCCCATTGCAACGGATTGTTGAGAATGTATTTGCGAATTCGGTTGAAATCGCGGTCATGACGGATCACATGTTCCCAATAATTGCGTTGCCATAATTTTTAACCCGGTGTTTTCCGAATTTGGTTATTTTTTTTATGTGGTCACGTATTCAAAATTTACTGATCCCCGCGGGATTCTGCCCCGGGGCGTGACATCAGGAGGGCTCAGCCCTCATTCGTAATAAATGTATGATTATATTTGATAATCAACGCTTCGGTTTATCGGGGGCAGAGCCCCCTCATTCATGCGTCCACGGGCGGGACCCCTGGACGATCAAAAAGCAATCATTTTCATTAAGTATTATAGAAGATTCCAATAATTGATTACTATATCAAACCCGGGCTGAAGCCCAGGCCACACGATGCTTATCTGTACTGTTCACATTCTCCATGCCATCTGTTCGATATGTTGATCTTATTTCACTCATCGTTGAGTTCAGGCTGTGCACGCATGGGACAAGTCCACATGCCACACGAGTTCTATTTGGTTATATCACTCACTCAGGACATTCAGATTTTTTTTAAGTTACGTTACTCTCACCCAGTCCACCCGCCGGAAAATTTTCCTTATTCAATTTTCACCATTTTCCTGACATCCTGAAAATCACCCATCTGAATTTTGTAAAAATAGATACCTGATGTGATGTTATGCATGTTTATATTGATAGAATAGTTGCCAGGTTGTTGATAGGAATTGACAAGTTCCTTAACAACCTGACCATTTAAATTATAAATTATCAGATATACTTTACATGGTTCCTTGACATCATATTCAATGTGTGTTGAAGGATTAAACGGATTCGGATAGTTTTGATATACAGCAAAAGACGCAGGCAAATTTTTACCATTCTCAACTACGCCAGAAGGATTTGAACTAACGATACAATTCCCTTTTGTTTCAGCATCTGAGCCTTCAGGTCCTGTAACAGTTAATGTAACAGTAAATGAACCGACAGTTTCATACGTATGTGCCGGATATTTTTGTGTGCTGGAACCTCCATCACCAAAATCCCATAACCAGGATAAAACCGTACCTGAAGAACGATCTGAGAAATATACTGTAAGTGGTATTTCTCCTGATTCAATGTTGGCTGTAAAAAAGGCATTTGGCGGTAGAGCCTGCATCAGGTTTTCATACCATGCAATTTCGCGCTCGTTTGGTATTGTGGCAATAATATCCATGTCACCATCGCTATCCATGTCTGTGACTTGAATGAATTTGACTCCATTCAAATCCGTAGCAATGATCTGTTCAGCGAAAATTTCATTGCCATTATTTTCATATAGGTTAATTTTGGAATAAACAGCAGATACGATATCTATATCACCGTCACTATCCAGATCCGCAGGATAAACAGATTCTGTGAATGAATTAGTGGTTGTACTAATAGATTGTTGAGTAAAACTACCAGCTCCGTCTGTATTCTCCAGCCATATGATTTCATTATTCAAATATGCAGACGAAATAATATCCATATCGCCATCATTATCGATATCAATGGCCTTTAGAGATTTAAGGGAGGGTAAATATTCCTGAATAACATGTGTTGTAAAAGACTGACTGCCATCGTTTTCATACCATGCAATTCCGTCATTGCTATTCCAATCCGATAGAATATCCATATTGCCATCTCTGTTGATATCTGAAGCATAAACAAACCAGGGATAATTTGCATCGTTTGTAACGATTCGGGTTTCAAAGTGCCCGCTGCCTGAATTCTCATACCAGGCAATTTTATTGTCCAAGCCAGATGCGGAAAGTATATCCATATTACCATCTCCGTTTACATCAGCCGCATAGACAGAATTTGCACCATCAGCATCAGATGTGATAGTATTTTTAGTAAAAATTGAATTTCCGTCATTTTCATACCATGTGATCATGTCATCATTTGCGGAGGATGAAAGCACATCCATATCATTGTCATTATCAATATCAACAGCATAAACAGAAGTCGGAAACTGGATATCATCACTAATTGTATTAAGTGAAAAATTCATATTCCCTTCATTTTTATACCATGCTATTTCATCTGGTGATCTAAAAATTACGATAATATCCATATGTCCATTACAATCTAAATCAACTGAAAACACTTCATATGGTCTATAGGGTTTATTTAAGTCTCTAATGTTTGCAACAATATGTTCCGGCCAGGTTGGTATTGCGTGAATGTAATCCTCCCTGATTTTTTCATGGGTTCCTTCTGGACCGGTCACTATTAATGAGACGGAGTGGATGCCAGTCCGGTAGTAAATGTGTTCCGGATTCTGGTCTGTACTTGTTTGACCATCCCCGAAATCCCAGAGGTATTCAGTAATATCTCCTTCCGACAAATTTTCAAATTGCACTGTCAGAGGAACATATCCTTCTTTAATATTTGATGAGAAGTCGGATTTTACAGCCAGTACATTAATGTAACTTTCTTTTATTTTCTGATTGGATTCATGGGAACTGGATACCGTAAGCGATACGGTATAAGCACCGGCATTTTCGTATATATGGGCCGGATTCTGTTCAGAACTTGTGTTTCCGTCACCGAAATCCCATTCCCAGCCAATGATTAGACCGGATGAACTGTCTTTGAATTGTACGGTTAACGGATTAAGTCCTTCAACAGGGTCAGCAGAAAAGTTGGCTATCAGATCAGGCTCTGTAACGGTTATTAAATTCTCTTCCATTTTAACATCACTACCCAATGGACCTGTTAGTGAGAGTGTCACAGTAAAAGTGCCCGGTGTGTTATAGATATGAACCGGATTGATTTCTGCGCTGGTATTACCATCACCAAAATCCCATAATCGTGTTGCAATGGTTCCGGATGATTTATCCGTAAATTTAACTCTTAATGGCGCCAGACCGTTGAGTGTGTCTGCTGTAAACTCTGCAATCGGTTCGACATACGGCATTATGTTTTCATACCAGTCTATCGAATAATATGCGCCAGCTATGATATCAGCATCTCCATCTGAGTCCAGATCCGCAGGATAAAATAAATAGTATTGTACATTTTCTGAAATAGTATGTTTTGTAAAATCACCATTTCCGTTATTTTCACACCAAAATAGCATGGCATCATCGCCATCAGAAGCGATAAAATCGAAATCTCCATCACTGTCCAAATCAGCCACATTAAAATCATTAATATTGTTTGTATAGGATGATATTAGAAAAGTTGAAAAATTCTCATTCCCATCATTCTCGTACCAGCATATATCTCCCTCAGAACTTGATGACAAGATGTCGATGTCACCATCTCTGTCTAAATCAATCGGGATAACATTATTAGGCTTTGAAACACTACATGGTATAATATGCTCGGAAAAATTCTCTGAATCAAGGTTCTCAAGCCATATGATTTCATCCTCTTCATAGTTAAGCAAGAGGATATCAATATCTCCGTCGTTATCAATATCCTCTGTACATACTGATCCTACACTACTCCAGTAGGTTTTAATATTATGGGCTGTAAAACTTTGATTTCCATCATTTTTATACCAAACGATGCTACATGGATTGTAAGAACATCCAGCGACAATATCCATATTCCCATCGTTATCAATATCAGCCGGGCAAATTGAGTGAATATCATCTTCTTCTGACGATATTTTATGATAGGTGAAATTTGCGCTCCCATCATTTTCATACCAGGCGTCTTTATCATTATTACGGGAAGCAGTAAGCACATCTATATCTCCGTCGTTGTCCATATCTATTCCTCGTACTTCCATTGCGCCATCCGCATTGCTGGTAATTATATGAGCAGTGAAATTTTCATCTCCATTGTTCTCATACCATACGATTTTATCATCGTCACCAGAGGCTGAGAGCACATCCATGTCTCCATCAGAATCGACATCAATGGCATATATATCCGTTGATCTTATTACGTTAGAAGTAATATTTTTCTTTTCATCGAATCCGGATATATTTGGTTCTCCATTTGGTTCTCCACTGATACGAAAAATTACATTCTTATTAATAGTGTGAGTTTGAGAATTATGCTTGAATACAATCGTAAAAGTACCATTATAATCTCCTCCTGGCGTATTTTCAGCGCATACGTAAGTAAACGTTGCTCCGCATAGACACTGACTACCTGTCCAAACGGCGCTTAACCATACGAACCCCTTCTTACTGAAATATGTTTCTCCTTCGCCATTGTAGGTTACTGTAACAGTGTAAGGCATAAATGATGTGTATGTGGTATAATAAAATTCATGTTCGTCTCCAGGATCCATCTCAACTTGAGCATTCAATGAGTGAGCAAAAACGAAAGTCAAGATAAAAGTAAAGAGAATTATTTGTATCTTTTTCATGGGATCTCCTTTTAAGAGGATAAAATGTTACTTTATTATTTTCTAGCTCCAAGTATCATGCTGGTAGTGCTGTTCATAGGCTCCGCATCGGTTTATAAACATTTAGAGGTTCATTCCACATGAATTCTGTTTGTTTATATCACTCAGTCAGGATACTCTAGCAACTCATGATCGTCCTGAATTTCATAAAAAGATGTCAGTGCCTAGTCAAACAATAATGGATGAAGTATAAAAATATTCTTCAATAAAATCAACAAAAAACACGAAAATATTATCGAAATGGTTTACAAGTGCGGAGCTGCCAAATTGCAAGCTCTGACAAGACCGCATAGAAGAAAACGTAGCATCAAAACTGCTGCAGTTCATTTACAGACTGACGCAGAGTGTCAAACAAAAATCCCCGCTGAGATAGACTATGAGTACAATGAATCTTTCAGATCACAGGTCTCTCTCCGTCGGCTGGCGGATCGAGACGACAGCTTTTTATATGTCATTTCGATCCGCCGTTTTTTGGCGGAGAGAAATCTTAAATGAACCGGGTCTGTACAGCATCCGGATGTTTTTAAGATTTCTCACCCTGCTTCGCAGGGTTCGAAATGACAGAGAGGCGTCTGTTTTCACACATTCTCTGAAGCCCAGGCCACACGATGCTTATTTGTTATTGTTCACACTCGCCAAGCCACCTTCGACACAATACCCGATATTTTCTGTGAATATCGGCTGTATATTTATCTTATAGAAAACGAGGAATATAAAAAACAATGCAAATATTATTAATTAAATTTTTTATAAACTTGTGTATGCCTGCCCAACATAATCAAATATAAATACTGAGTATCAATTTTAAAAATAAACAGCCAATCATTTTTAATATGAATCGATTCCAATCCTTCCATTTTTCCTCTGAGCGGATGCCTCTTATAT
>Ga0272442_10006930_pt1 | contig 14755 bp, 11 predicted proteins | sample SSMForm2O_FD_200262 | JGI IMG/M metagenome (GOLD analysis project Ga0272442, IMG submission 200262) | Marine sediment archaeal communities from Little Sippewissett salt marsh, Falmouth, MA, United States - SSM-Form-2O | ecosystem: Environmental > Aquatic > Marine > Wetlands > Sediment ...
CACGGTCATGCGGGACACGGCCGGATCTTCCGTCTCGCCGACGGACAGGCTGTTGATGTTGTAGCCCCGGGCACTGAACATGCCCGATACACGCGCCAGCACGCCAAAATGGTTTTCGACCAGCACGCTGATGGTGTGCTTCTTGTCCAACTGCACCTCCTCGATGCCAGCGGCCCGCAGGCCCGCTTCGGCGCCCTAGTTGTATTGGCTCATGGCACGCTCCACGCCGGAACGTATCCAACACTGCACCGCATCCACCGCCCGTTCCACCGCCTCTTCCACGATAGGGCGTTCTTGCGGATGGAACTTGGCCAACACATGCCCAGCCAAGTCACGGCCGTCGCGCTCATCGCCCACGCCCACGCGCAACCGGTGAAAGGCGTCTGTTCCCAGCCGCTCGATAATCGACTTCAGCCCATTGTGCCCGCCGGCACTGCCGCCGGCCCGCACGCGCAGCTTTCCCAACGGCAGATTGACGTCATCCACCACCACCAACAAATCCGACGCGGATTGGATCGCGTTCCGCGTGACCGGCGCGACACATGCGCCGCTGAGATTCATATAGGTCTGCGGCTTGACCAGCAAGAGCTTCTCGCTGTCCACCATGGCCTGCGCCTGGAGCCCCTGGTGCTTCTCGCGCTTAAACTCACAGGCCAAGGCGCCTGCAAGGCCGTCCAGCACCCGGAATCCCAGACTGTGCCGGGTGTTTTCATAACGCCTGCCCGGGTTACCCAAGCCCACAATAATCTTCACACCGCACGCCTCTGCGACAGGCCCCTGCGGCCTGTACGCCGCTACCCTGCCGGGGCGCATCGCACCGGCAGGAGGCTATTCGGCCTCGCCCTCGCCTTCGGCCGCCGTCTCCGTGCCTTCGCCAGCTTCGCCCTCGCCTTCCACCACGGCTTCTTCCTCTACGGCGGCAACCACCCGCGGCATATGGATCGACACCACGGGGCGTTCCGGATCGGTCATGACCGTCACCTCTTCGGGAACAGTGAGCTGCGCGACATGCACGATGTCGCCAATCCCCATGTCGGTGATATCGATGTCGATCGACGCTGGCACCTCGAGCGCCAGGCACTCGACCTCGACCTGGCGCAGGAGCGCCTCGACGATTCCGCCTTCGACCACGCCGCGGGCATGGCCCACGAGATTAAGGGGCACCAGGGTCTGAATCCGCTGGTCCAAGCGAATCCGCAAGAAATCGGCATGCAGAATTTCTTCGGAGACGGGATGGTGCTGCACCGACTTGAGCAATGCCGGGCTGTTCCATTCGGGATGGCCCTCGACGTCGAGTTGCACCACCGCATGCTCGCCGAACTTTCCGTGGACCAGATGCTCGAATACCTTGCGGTTGACCGAGAGCGCCAAGGGATCCTTGCCGTTTCCGTAGAGCACGCCGGGCACTTCCCCCGCGGCCCGTATTCGCCCGGCGGGACCCTTGCCGCGGGTTTCCCGCGTACTTACCTTCAGATTCTGCAATTCCATGTGAACAATCGCCTCCGAATTACCGGCCTTCAAAGCGGAATAAACTGCTGACCGATTCATCCTTGTGAATTCTGCGAATCGCCTCCCCAATCAGCGGAGCCAACGTGAGCACCTGCACCCGCGCGTTCCCTTGCGCCTTGTCCGACAGGGGAATCGAATCGCACACCAATATCTCTTCCAACGCCGAGCCCTCTATGTTCTCCCAAGCGCTGCCGCTCAGGATGGGATGCGTGGCACACGCCCGCACGCTGAGGGCACCTTGATTCTTCAGGGCTTGGGCCGCCTTCACCAGCGTGCCCGCCGTGTCAATCATGTCATCAAAAACCAGCGCATGCTTGTCTTTCACGTCCCCGATGATGTTCATCACCTCGGAGACATTCTCCCGGGGCCGCCGCTTATCCACAATGGCCAGTGGCGCGCCGAGGTGATTGGCGAACTCGCGCGCCCGGCCCACGCTGCCTGTGTCCGGCGCCACAATCACCATGTCGTCCTTTGCATTCCGTTGAAGCAGGTAATTCACAAAGACAATCTCCGCCGACAAATGGTCCATCGGGATATCGAAGAAACCCTGTATCTGACCGCAGTGGAGGTCCACCGTCAACACCCGGTCCACACCGGCTGCAGTCAAGAGATTCGCCACCAACTTCGCCGTGATGGGTACCCGCGCCTTATCCTTGCGGTCCTGCCGCGCATAGCCGAAATAGGGCAGGACCGCCGTCACCCGCTCCGCCGACGCCCGCTTCGCCGCATCCACCATGATCAACAATTCCATGAGGTGGTAGTCGACCGGGGGCGAGGTGCTGTTGACGATAAACACGTCCCAGCCGCGAACGTTTTCCCCGATCTGCACATGCACTTCGCCGTCGCTGAAGCGCCCGACCGTGGCCTGCGCGCGCGTCAGTTCGAGGTGCTTGCAGATCCCTTCCGTGAGCCGTTCGGAGGCACTGCCGCTAAATACCTTCAAATCCTTGGTGTATGCCACTAGACCAGCCCCTCACAAGCTATACCGCGTGATGTGCTGAAAAAAGAATGGCTGGGACGGCTGGATTCGAACCAGCGATGGCCGGTACCAAAAACCGGTGCCTTACCACTTGGCCACGTCCCAAGAACCGCACAACCACCGCCCCACCCGCCCCCCGACCCTTTGCCCGGGCTCACGGGGAGTCGGCGTAACGCCGGTTGCTCAAGACAGTTAGAAGAGTATACCAATCGCCCGCGCACCAAGTCAATTTCCCGCAATGTCGGCGCAATGGCGGCTTTCATGGCGAATCGAGAACGCGGGCCGGCCCCTCCCGGCTTGGTTGTGGCTGATCCGGGCCATGCCGATTAACTGCTGGCCCGCCTCCGGGAGCGCTTCCTCGCGCAGAAACGCGTGTGCGAATTGCGTATCCGCCTCGAAGGCATCGCGGGCAAATCGGTCGTCCAGGTTCATGTATCCGGCGATTGCGGTAGCTGGAGCCGGAGGCGGGGCGGGGCTCAGCGAATCAACAAGCCCCCGAGAGCGACAAACAAGGCCCCCGCAGTCCAGCCGAGGAAGACGCAGCGGTTCCAAGGAAGATCGAAGACCCGGCGATAGCCGACGGATAGCAGCCAGCATTCCCAGGCCAGAATGGCGATGTGAAACGCCACCAACACGGCCGGTTGTGCGTGCATCAGGACGGTGACCACGTAGTCGCCGGGCACGCTGATGACCCACGGGGCAAAGAAGGAGAGCGAGACGATTTCGAAGCTTCTGCGAAAGGAGATGTCCGGGTGGTGATAGAGCCGGCGGCCGATGAGTGCCATCGCAAGGGTGATGGCCAGCATCATGAGCACCCCATAGGGGCCGTACCAGAAAATCTCGTAGAAGCGGTAGGTGTGCGCGTCGATGCCGAAGGGCGGCGGGATGAACATCGAGTAGCGGTTGAGGTACATGTTGGTGACCGTCGTGGCGGGCGTCACCGTCCAGCGGAGCAGCAATAGCGCGATGGCCAGACGGAGCGCGGGGGTCTCCTTCAAGCGGTCAAAGGCTTTGCTCGGGCTATGCGCTACTTCCAGGAACATCCGCTAGCACTCCGCCGGATCGGCCGGACCGGTCGGATCCGACCGATTGTCCTTAGGGTCTTCTGATTACCCCGGAACGCCGCGCGGGCCGCAATCACGGCCGCAACCGCGCCACTTCCTCATTCAGTTTCCGAATTCGTTCCGACATCTTTTGGAGAATCCGGAACGCCAGTGTCGGATCTTCGTGGATACGTTTGAGAAATCCGCGCTTGTCGATGGTCAGCACCCGGGCCTTGCCTTCCGCCCGCACCGTGGCGGATCGCGGTTCTTTGGTAAACAGGGCCATTTCGCCGAAGACGTCACCTGGCCCGAGGCGGGACAGGGTGATTTCGTGGTCCCCCTGCTTCACACATACGGTCACGTGGCCTTGCTGCACGACATACATGCAGTCGCCGGTGCCGCCCTGCTCGACAATGGTCTCGCTGTCTTCATAGACCTTGCCCAAAACGCCAATACCCATGGCCTCCTCCATCTGCTAACGGCTCGCATTAGAACACCGTCCCCATCCCTGCCGGGCATACTGCCCGTGCGCCGGAACGCCTGTCAACCCGAGCCCTTGCCCTCACCAAAGGGGAGCAGTGCGCAGCAACAGGCGGCGGCAAAGGGCAACACAAGACCCGGTTTCAGGCTGCGCAGGAGCACGTCCGTATAGGGTGCACTGCCCGTGAAGGTATCCCACACCACCGTACTCAGTGCGCGGCTGCGGGAATCCGGCCGCTGTTCCGAGCGGGCGACGTTCAGCATTGCCCGGGTCAAGAAAGCGAGCCGCCGGAACAATCCGGCACTCAGGAACAGGGCCTTGCCCACACGGTTATCCCGCTGCATCCGCTTGCAGGCCGGCCAATAGAATTTCTGGAAATCCTCCTCGGACACCCCGTGCAACACGACCGTGGCGGCGCAGGCCTTGGCCGCGCGGTACGCCGCACCGATGCCGTCCTTGTACAGCCGCGAAACACCGCAGTCGCCCACCAGCACCACGCGATCCGTGAAGAGGTGCTTGGCTTCGCCTATGTTGATGCGCGGCGAGCAATGGCAAGCCTCGCTACCCGATTCGTAGTCTTCCGTCAAACAGCTCCTGACCGGCCCGGAATGCATGAAATGGTCGACCAGTTCCCGGTCGATATCGTGGCCAAGCAGGCAGACACTGATGTATTCGCCTTTGGGAATGAGCGCAGCGAACTCGAGCCGCGGCAGGTCGAGCAGGAAGACGTGCATGGCGTTTCCCAGTGAATCTTGGAGCTTCTCGCGGCCGATCAGCAATTCCAGCATCGAGGTCTTCGCCGTCCTGGGCTGTTCGTAGCGGAAACCCAGCTTCTCGAAGAGTTTGTGCCCCGATGCATTGATGCCTGTAGCGCCCACCAGCAGGTCGTAGGGGCGCGCGGGCTGTCCATCGGTCTGGACCGCGGGCAGGCCGTCTTGCCACGTGAGTTCTTTGACGCGGCCGGGGATATGGCGGGCCCCTTTCTCGCAGGCCAAGTCCAGCAAGAAACCGTCGAAACTTTTCCATGGCCCTGCGGCGGCACCCCGGGGACCGCTGCCCCGGTGCAGCGCAGCGATCCGCATCTCCTCGCCCGGGGTCGCGATACGGACCTGGCCCACGTCTGTGTGCAGCACATAGGAATCGATACCCCGTTGCACCACCGGCGGCGGCAGGTTGATCCCTTCCGCCGCCAACATCTGCACCAGCGATTCCGACACGATGCCGCCGCACATGTTGCACCCGGCGGGGCCTGCGCGCGAGAAGTCGCGTCCCTCGTAGATATCCACCTCGAAGCTCAGCCCGGCTCGCTGGGCCATTTCCAGGATGAAATAGCTGGTGAGCGTTCCCGCGGGTCCCCCGCCCACGACCCCTACCCGAGCGCCCTCTTGCAGTTCCATGCCGGCTACCCTCCAGCCTCCCGCATTATCGGGGAACGGGCCCGCCGAATCAACGCACGGCTTGGCTTTTCTTCGCGGCGCACGTCGGCTATCATGGGCGTAACCGGAGGGGCGGTGACCTCATGAATTCGCAACAAGCAGCGGAAAACGGCAAGAAGGTTGGCCTGATCGGCCTTGGCCTACTCGGCCGAGCCTTGGCGAGACGCCTTGCCGGGGCCGGCTACACCGTGCACGGCTACGACCCCGATCCGGCTGCGGTAGCTGCGGGACGTTTGCGCGGGGTTCACATCGAGCCCGACCCCGGGGCGGTGGCGCGTGGCTGCTTGAGCTTGCTGTTTGCCCTGCCGGATTCCACCGTGCGTCAGGTGCTGCTTTGGGGCAACGACGGGCTCGCGGCCGCGCTGCGGCCGGGCATGCTGATCCTCGACACCAGCACAGGCCGCCCGGAAGATCTCTTGGCCGACCACGAACGGCTGGCTAGGCAGGGCGTACGCCTCATTGATGCGTGTGTAGCCGGTTCCAGCGGGGAACTCGAGGATGGCAAGGCCCCAATCCTCGTGGGCAGTGAAGATGACCTCCCGCAGGGCAAGGCCCTCCTCGATGCGCTTGCGGCGCGGGTCTTTTATCTCGGTGCCCCGGGCCAGGGCAGCCGCGCCAAGTTGGTCGTGAACCTCGTGCTGGGGCTGAACCGGCTGGTGCTGGCCGAAGGGCTGGGCCTGGCCGCCAAGGCGGGTTTCGATTGGACACAGATACTCGAGATCCTGAAGGCCGGCGGCTCCTATTCCCGCGTGATGGACATCAAGGGGAGCAGGATGATCACGGGAGATTTCGAACCCGTGGCACGGCTTCGGCAACACGCCAAAGACGTGTCGCTGATCCGTCAACTCGCCGAGCAGTTGGGCGCCCGCACGCCGCTATCCGAACTGCACCAACGCCTCCTCGAAGAGGCGATGGCCGCGGGCTGGGGCGACTTGGATAACGCCGCCGTGATCAAGCTGTTCTCCCAATGCGGCGAAGCCTCCCCAAAAGTCCCCCTTCGAAGGGGGATTTAGGGGGCTGTCGGCCCTGGCCATTACCTGGAAACACCCACTTCCTCAGCAGCGCCACGGAGGCGCAGGTGCCGATCCAAGAAGGCAAATGCTTCTTCCTGCATGGCCCGGTTGAACTCGTGGGGGACGGGCCATAGCTTGGTGACCAGCCGCTCCGATACGCCCTGCGCTTCCCACACGCGGCGCATCCGCGCATAGGCCGCCTCGACCCCAGCCACCGGGAAGAGCCCGTCCTTCTCGCCGTTGAAGAAAAGCATCGGTTTCGGACACGCCATCGCGGCGACGTCCGGGTAGTCCAGGTAATTGCGCAGGCCGGGAACCAGCATCGAGAAGGCCGAATAGCCTTTAGTCTGGTTGTTGCCCGGCGCGGTCAACGCTTCCGTCGTGCCCATCCAGCAGATCGCCGCACCCGCCGCGATGCGGTCGCTGGCCGCACTCAGCATCCACGTGCGGTGGCAGCCCATCGACAGCCCTGCCGCCCCGATACGCGCCACATCCACCTCGGGCAACGACGCCACGAACGCCGCGCTGCGGATGTCGTCCCACGTGACCACGCCCACCCAGGTCATGCCCAACTGGAACAGGTTCGCCGCGAGCGCCTGTTGCTCCTCGTACTGCACGCCCTCGCGCCGTCCGCGTTCCCCCCAGAACAGCGCGTCAATGGCCAAGACGACATAGCCACGCTTGGCCAGTTCGTCGCCGATGAAACGGCCGCCGTAGCAGGTGTCCACCCATTTTTGGGCGTCCTCGAGCACCGTCGGGTCGACATCGAAGGGCCGGACCACCTTCTCCTTGCCGATCGAGAAGTGCGCGCCATGGTCATGCAGTGCCACGATAGCCGGGAACGGCCCGGCACCCTTCGGCACAAGCAAGTAAGCGGGTATGCGGCAGTCCGCCGAGACGTTGAACACGATCTTGCGGGCCTCGTAGCTGCCGCGGTCCTCGCGGGCGGCCACGGCCGGGGCGAAGGGCGCCTCCGGCGGCGGCGTCAAGAGGCACTCGAGCAGCTTCGCCCGCGCCGTCTCGCGCCACGCGGTGAAGTCCGGGTACTTCGCCGGGTCGTAGGCCAAGGGGAAGGTGAGCCGCATCACCTGCGCGGCATTGAAGGTGGGAAGTTGCCGTTCCACGCCATAGTTCAGGTACTCCGTGTCTGTTTCTTCCTCGGGCTCGCCGCTGGCGTTGTTGCCGGCCGGCTCGATCCGCTCGAGGATCGCGGCCAACTCCGGCGTCGGGTTGAAGAGCCGCGACGCCTCACGGTGGCGCAGATAGAAATCGAGCACCTCGGAGAAATAGACCACGCCTTCCGGCGAGGAAGAACCGGAACCGATGGCGCCATGGGTGTAATCCTGGCTGCGGTCGCGGTCCTCCGGCTTCTGATAGAGGTCGTAGAGGGTCTGCCCTTCCTTGAGCACGCCCATGGCCTGCTCCCAACCCGACAGCCCGGACAGGAAGGTCCCGCTGCGCTCGAAACCGAGGATACGCGCCTGGAGCACGCGCTCGATAGCGTCCAGGAGCTTGTCGATGGGCTCCCCGCGGCTTTCGAGCCACCCGGCAGCCCGCGAGACTTGGACCGCGTGCTCCATGGCCTGGCAGAGGATGACCCGGCTCGAACGCGGATGCGGATAGCGCCAGCCGCCGCACGGGTCCTGCGATTCGGCCATGAAGTCCGCCACCGCCCGGATCACCGCGTGCAGCTTGGGCTCGTCCGGCGCATAGCGCGCCAGACGCGGCAGGCCTTGCAGGGCATAGCCGATGATGTACGGCTTGGCAAAGGGGTGCTTGTAGCCGATCGAGTCGTCGTCCATGAAGGTCACGTCCTCGACAATCGGCTGACCACCCTGGCTGAACAGATCGCCGGGCGACAACTTGCTGCGCAGTTCGCGGAAGAGCCGCAGGGCCTGGTCCAGATAGTGCTGTTCGCCCGTGAATTCGTAGAGCCGCACGAAATCCAGCACGTCGCCGATGTTCCGGCATTCGCCCTGGTCTGTATGAATCATCCGCGCCGCATACTCCAATTGCCAGCGCAACGCCACGGCCATGCGCGGGTCGCCCGTTTCCTCATAGGCGTACAAGAACGAGTCGTAGCCCTTCGTGCAGAAGTGCACCGCCGTGTTCGAGCGCCACATAAACGTCTTGTCGTCGACGTGCGTCTTGCCGTCCACGGACACGTTGTTGTAACGCGTTCCCCCGAACTCGCCCCGGCGGTCCGTGCCCCACCAGATCGTCAGGTCGTAGAAATTGTCGCACCACCGCAACGCCACATCGCGCAGCCGCGCATCGCCCGTGCGGTAGTACTCCTCGAAGATGGCCGGGCAATGGTTCAGCCGGTTCATGCCGAACACGCCCGGCGTGGGCATGCCCGTCACGTTACCGGCATCGGGACTTGGTGCCGAGGCGCCGGCCATCGTCTCCCGGTGGTACTTACGGGCCGCCTCGATCACCGGCCACGCGTCCAGGGGCCTGTCCACCCCGCTGTCGTAAATCGCGTCGAAAGCCTCGGCCGCTATCCGCACGCGGACAGGCGGCCTCGACGCATCGGCGCCGGCATTGCCGCCCAGCCGTTCGACCACGATGCCCGCCGAACGCCAGGCCGCCACCTGCTGCGGCACATGGTCGTCCTCGCGATAGGTCAGTACAGGGGGTTGCGGGTCAGGCGGCGTCATGCGGGTTATCCGCAACCCTCCCAGTGTCGATTCTTGCACAATGTCCTTTGCCTTCAGATCGAATTGCCAGCCCAAGTCCGGCGTCCAACCGTCCCCTTTGCTGAGGCGTTGCACGTGCGCGGTCAGTTGCACCCTGCCCAACGCATCGGCCTGTACATCGATAATACGCGGCCATACCGGGTCCGGCGCTAGCAGGCGTATCCACAGGTAATGGCGGCCCGCCTCGATCACCTCTGTCACCGGTGTCACCTCCGGCCCGCATCCGGGCGCGATGGGTGCCGCTTCCCAGCCCAGGCCCGGCCCATCGGCCTGCTTTGGCGCCAACGCCACACCGTCCCTGCCGACTTCGATACGCAGCCCGCCGATCGAGCCCGTGAATCCTCCCTGATCGAGTTTCGGCACGGCCGGGGCATGCCCCTCGCCGCCAAGCCCGAGACTGAAATGTTGCTCCGCGTCCTTCGGAAACTCATGGACAAAAGTCACCAAGGCCCGCCGAACCCACACCGGTTGCCCTGGGTGCACGGTCAACACACGCACATCCGGCACCACCTCCCCCGCCGGGCCCGTCAGCGCCAACCCCGACGCCACCGGAAAGACCCCCGGCGGAAACGGCAAAGACACCCGCACCAAGCGCGGCCCCGCCACATCCGAGACCGCCGTGAAGCCCGGCAGTCCCCCTTTTCCCTCTGGCACGGGCGCATTCGCATCGGCCGCCAACGGCACAAACGCAAAACGTCCCACCCAATCCGCCGCCGCATCCGCCGGGGACGCATTTTCCCCATTGCACGGCAACACCGTGCCCAAGACCAACAGCAGTAGCAGCGACACCCCGCGTTTCATAACGTGATTCCTTCCCGCGGTTGTAGCGCCAGCGTCCCGCTGGCTGTACCGCCGGCATCTTGCCGGCATCAGATCCCCGCACCGCCTACGCACCGGCCTTCTTCTCCGCAGCCAGGATCTCCGGCGGCCGTTCACCCGCGCCCGTCATCCGGCGCACGAGCCGCGCGCGCAGTTCATCGCGGACAGCCGCCAAGGCGGGATCGTCGACGAGGTTCTTACGCTCATGCGGATCGGCATCGAGGTCGTAGAGGAAATCCTCGACATAGCGCTCAGCGTTCGGATCCCGCGAGCCCTTCTTGCCCGGCGCCTGCACGGAGTATTTCCAACGGCGAGTGCGGACCGCCCGGCCGACCTGACTCTCGCTGATCTGCACGAAGACCTCCTCGGGCCAATCCTGCGCGGTCCCGTCAACGAGTCCTTGCAGGGGCCGCCCGCGCATCTGGCTCGGTACGGCCGCACCCCCGGCGGTCAGCACCGTGGGCGGCAGATCGATCAGGCTGACCAAGGAATCGACCACCTTCCCGCCGCCGAAACCGGGCCCGCACGCCAGCATGGGCACGCGAATCGACGCGTCGTGGCACGAGCGTTTGTATTCGCCGTTGCGCGTACGGAAATGGCAACCGTGGTCGCTGGTGTAGATGACCAACGTGTTCTCGGCGATGCCCAGGGCTTCGACTTCGCCGCGGAGCCGCCCCAAGGCCGCGTCCAGGCTCCCGCAACAGCCGAGGTAATCCGGCAACTCCTTCTGCCAATCGCCCTCGAGTCCATCGAGGTCGCCCGGCACGGGATAGTCCTTGTAGCGCTCCTTCGAACCCTTCGGTCCTTCGAAATGGCGGTGGTCGTTTTGGTGGTGCGGCTCGATGTACGAGAGAAAGAGAAAGAAGGGCCGTTTCCCGTCCCGGCTGCGCAAATACGACACCGCGAAATCCGTCAACGCATCCACCCGGTAGCGCCCCTCGGGGAAATCCACCCGCTTCATGCCGCCATCGAAGAGATGCCCGTCATAGCTGTGCGACGTGAACTCGAGCACGTCCGAGGCGAGCCAATAGTCGTCATAGCCCCCCCGATACTCGGGCGGCACCGGCTCGGTGCGGTGGTTGGGCGCGTCGCCGCTCGAGGCCAGGTGCCACTTGCCGATATAGCCCACTTCGTAGCCCGCAGGCCGCAGCACCCGCGGCAGCGTGACCGCGTCGAGCGGCAGCGCGATGTCGTTGCGAAAACAGCCGGTCTCGGTGGCGTACTGCCCGGTTTGCAGGCACGAGCGCGTCGGTCCGCAGACGGGCTGACACGTGAACGCGTGATCGAAGCGGACGCCGTCCGCGGCCATCGCGTCCAGGTTCGGCGTCAGACTCAGCGCACGGCCCATCGTGTCGCCGTAGCAGCCCAGCGTGTCCCAACGCTGCTGGTCGCTGAAGACAAAGAGGATATTCGGGGCCGTGGATGCCGGCGTACCGCCCGCGTCTTGCTGGGCCGCACCGCGAAGCTGCCCCGCGCCGAGTGTTGCCAACATGCCTCCCGTGGCCTGAAGAAAACTGCGTCGTTTCATCCGTATGCAAGCTCCCTCGTTATAGGACGTCTCGAATTTCTGCGCAAAACGTTGTTGCCCCAGTATAGCCGCTTCGAAGCGCCGAGCCCAGGCCACGTGTTGTGTTTAGCCCAGCCCGCACAGTAGGCTACCCGCGCACCGCAAGAACGAGAGGAGAAGATGACCAACCTGCTGTATCGAAAACCGTGGCGGCAGTTCCCGTGGACCCTGGGCGCTTTGCTCCTGCTGTCTACCGCATCCTGGGCGGACAAACCTCCATCGCTGGCGGATCTCCCGGAACCCGCGCGGACCTGGGCCCAATGGTCGCTCGAAGCGATCGAAAGGGACTGGGATGCCGAAGCCGGGATGCTCGGGGGCCGGGGCAACCATAGCAGCCGTTTGAACGCGCAGTATGCGTTGGCGCTGCTACTGCGCGACACACCGGGCGACGCCGAGCGCGCGTGCAGCGTGATGGAAAAGGTACTGGCGTGTCAGTTCAACACGCCCGAGACGCCCTATCACGGCACCTACAAACGGTCTCCCAAAAGCGACGTGCCACCCGAGTCCCCGATAGTGTGGAAGGACTACGACCCGAATTGGCGCGAATTCATCGGTACCATCCAGATCCTGATGCTGCACGCATACGAACCGGTTCTACCCAGCGCGTTCGTGGCCCAACTCGACCAGGCATTGCGCTTGGCCGCCGAGGGCGCGCACGCGCGGGCCGTCGCCGCCGAATACACCAACATCTCCGTGATGAGCGCCTATCTCCTGGGTTACGCGGGACAACGCTTCGGCGTGGCCGAATGGCGCCGTCACAGCGAGACGCTGGCGCGCGAGATCTTCGAGAACTTCCAGGTGCACGAGACCTTCGACGAATACAACTCGCCCACGTACTATGGCGTGAACTTCTACGGGCTGGCCTTGTGGCGGCGCTACCCGCTCTCTGAGGACATGGAACGAATGGGCCGCGCCCTCGAAGTGGGGCTTTGGCGTGACGTCGCCCGCTTCTACCACGCGGGCATGAAGAACCTCTGCGGCCCCTTCGACCGCAGCTACGGCATGGACATGCGCCGCTACGTCACCCTATTGGGCGCCTGGATCGCCTTCCACGTGCCCGTCGACGCGGCCCCCCTGCCCAAACCCGCCCAAGGGGCGCCGAAGTCTTTCGAATTCGGCACCCTTCCCGCCTACGCCATGCTCTATGGCGACATCCCGGACGACGTCCGGCCCGGCCTGCTTGCCTTCACCGGGGAACGCACCCTGGCGCGGCCGATCGGGCATATCGGCAGCCGCGTCGCCACGGCGTGGATCGGCGAAGAGGTGATGGCGGGCGGCGGCGCCACCCGCGAACTCCGCAAGGCCTGGAAGCAGGATCATCCCGCCACCGTGCACTGGAAAATCCCCGGCGGCGAGGTCGGATGGATTCGTTTCGTGGCGGGTCTCCCGGCACGAGCGACCGCCAGCAAAGGGCAATTGGACATCGCCTGCCCCCTCGATGTGCCGGCGAAACGGCCCCGCACCGCCAGCTTCCTCATCGCCTGTCCGGACATCTCGTCTGACCGCTTCACCGCCAGCCAGTGGGATCTGCCCGGCCTCAAGGTCACGGTGGACACCAACGCAGGGAAGGCAAGGGTCGAGAAGACGCGAGGGCACCTCTCCGTGACCTACGAGGTCCCGCAAGACGGCGCACTACGCACGCTCAGCTTCTCGCTGAAGCTCAACCCAACCGGCGCAGCTCACGTGTCCGAATAGGGGCCACGCAACGCATCTCCACCCCCGATGGCGTTCGATTCCGTCGCCCCTGGCTCTTATGCAAACCCTGGGGCAATCAGCCGCGGACATTTCCCCCTTCCCTTTTTTTTGGCAAATAGTTAGAAATAAAACGGTTGTATTTCTAACCGTATGGCGTTATGCTTTAATGGGTGGCTTGCTTGGGGTGGGAGTCTCTTGGGCATGAACTGCCAGCAAGGGAGGGATCGGGATGAAAACGAAGGTGTCACTCACTTCACTCCTCGTGTATGCACTTTGCGCAACGAGTGCGAGCGCCTCAGGGGACCACGTGTACTTCGACGTCGCGTTGAACGAACTGGAAGTCGATGGCGGCACACTTCCGCCAAGCCCTCAACGCTGCTACACGAAACCCAGAGGAAATTTCATGCGTCCGTACGCCGCCGGGGGCGGGGGCGTCGAGTTTCACGTATTCCTGGACGAGGGATGGCGGAGCCAACGGGCGATCATGCGTACCATGGATGCCGCACGCCTGACCGCCTGCTCATCCACGGAAGGTCCCGTGACGGGGCGTGTGTACCTTCCCAGGGCCGACTGGTGCGGGATGGAATATCGGGACTTCGTGATGCGGGAGCCCGCGGCGGATCAGGAAGCGGCGAAAGCGCGCTTCCTTCAGGCCAAAAGAGACCACTTCAAATTGCTCCTGGGACTGGGCTGCCCGGGTTCGGCGTGGTTTCGGCACCGAATCGGCGGGGAGGTGCCCGCGATGACCTGGGGACGGCCAGCGGGGGATTCCGCCTTTCAGCGAGCCCTCGACATCCTCACAGGCGGCCGGGCACTGAGACAGAACCTTCGCCTGGACTGGCCGCTGCAGGTGAACGTGTCCGGCGAAAACACGATACCGGTGGAATGGCTGGCAGGCGTCACCACCGCGGATATCGATTGGTGCGGCAAGCTCGAAGACCCCGCACCGGCAAAGGACCCCTTGGCTGCGTACATCCCAGCGGACCAACACGCGCTGTTCTTTCCTTCCTTCCAAGCGTTGGCCGACCTCGTAGGCGAAATCCAGTCGCATGGCGCGACCTTCTTGCGTTTGCTGGACGCCCGTTCGGAAGTGATGCCAACTTGGGAACGGTACCAGCGCCAACTGGGCCTCTCCCTCGAAGCAGACGCGCCGGGTCTGGACGCGGGACTCATCCAAACCGTGGCCTGCACCGGCTCGGACCCGTATTGGAGCAGCGGCACCGACGTCGCCATACTCTTCCAGACGGCCGAGCCCAAGGCGCTCCTCGCTTTGGTCATTGCCCGGCAGGATGCCACCATGCTTGAGACGCCAGAGGGCGAGTCGGTCGAAACCGCCCTCCAGGGAGGCGCGTGCCGCGGTGTTGTCACCCCGGACCGCCGGGTTTCCTCCTATGCCGTGGCCTTGGACGGCGCGGTGGCCGTCAGCAACTCCTCGGCCCAACTGAACCGGCTCTGCGGCGCCGCCAAGCGTATCATCCCGAGCCTGGACGCGTTGGACGAGTATGCCTTCTTCC